>Ga0206961_1087_pt1 | contig 22784 bp, 33 predicted proteins | sample Alteio_BWOrgHeat_30_FD_153238 | JGI IMG/M metagenome (GOLD analysis project Ga0206961, IMG submission 153238) | Enriched cells from forest soil in Barre Woods Harvard Forest LTER site, Petersham, Massachusetts, United States -... | ecosystem: Environmental > Terrestrial > Soil > Temperate forest >...
GCATTTCCTCATCCGCCGATTCAAAAACATAGATCTTTAATTTTTCCTTTACCTGATCAATGGCAACGGTGATGATTTCCAGTCGCCTGTCAATGAGATTTTGTGGGTTGTAAAGGTTGTCCAGGTCCGCAAGACCGGAAAGGAGTTCTTCATGAAGTTTTTCTGTATACGATTTCATATTGAATTTTTTAGGGTTAAAACACCCTGTTACAAGAGTTTTTTTCCGATATGAAAAAAGTGTAAAAACTGTTCGTAAAAAAATATTTATTATGAGTTTTATGACTGGGGATTTCCGGTGTTTGTCCCTAGGCAGATTTTGGATTTTGACCCCGGGTTTTTCCGTCTTTATCCCTTGGAAAAAATATTTTGAAACATACCTGTGGATTTCCGGACTTGTCCCTTGGCAACTATTTTTGAAAGCATACTGGGGATTTTCAGACTCATCCCTAACCACCTATATTTTCACGAAAGTGCGCGGGTGATTTCACCCCGCTCTATTTTTGAATTATAAAAATTAAAATCATGCAACCACCATTCAACGAGAACATGGTTGCCGAGTTTAATGAGAAAAACGAAAGATATGCGGCGCGATGGTTTGAAACTTATTATCCGGCAATCTTCAGCAAAGTATCCGAATTAACCCAGGGCTCGGTGTATACCATGGACCTGGTACAGGATGTTTCTTACAAAGTTTTAAAGAGAAGGGGGCTGTTTAAAAGTCTTCGCAGTATTGACCGATATCGAAAAAAGGTCACGGCCAGCATCTGCCGTGATTTTCTGCGAAAGGAACAAACTCCGAAAGACAGGCAACAGGATGTGGTCGATTTACACGAACACCTTCAAAGAAAGTCGATGAAAAATGCCCGCGTACGTACGCTGTTTCAACAACTCAATGACCTCGCCGTTCAAATGCTGCCGGAGATGGCCAAAAAAGTGTATGATCTTTTTTATCACGAAGAAAAGACGCACAAGGAAATAGCGGAGCTGCTGGGCATCAGTGAAAGCACCGTGGAATATCATAAAGGCGTCATCATTCAGAAGCTGAAACTGGGTGTGGCGGAGAATCCCGGACTATTTAATGAAATGCTCATGCCCGGGCTTGTTTTGCCGGTCACCCTATTACAATTAATCATTCAAAAACTTTTATCATGAATTCATCCAGAATAGCAACCCTTTTGTTCCTGCACTCCAGGAATGAAATATCGCCCGCAGAAGAAAAAGAACTGCTGGAATGGCGCCGGCAGTCGGCCGATAACGAAGAGACCTTCAGGGATTTGAGTGATCCGGGATATGTACAGAAGATGATGACCGGTTTTTACAAGGAGCGGGAAATTGTTTTCAATAACCTGAAATCAAAATTGCCCGATCTGAAAAATTCCAGCCTGTCTGCTTCCTCCGCTGATGTGAACGATCCGTTTATTGAAACCTTATCAGAAGAATACCGGATGAATTTCCCCGAAAAACAAATCGCGGAATCCGGACTTTCAAAGACAGCATACTGGGAATCCATACTGGCCAGTTTCGAAACGGAAGAAAATGACAGCACCACACGCGTCGCAGAAAAATCAACCCTCTTTAAAGTCGCAGACGGTAAACCAGCCCGTCACAGAAAGACTACCCGTTCTATGCGAAAATTCCTGCGTCTGGCGGCCGCAGTGGTGGTGGTGGGATTGGGACTTTATGTATTTGATATGACTTCGCGCGCTTCGTCACCAAACCGGTTCGTGGCGTCGTTTACTGCTTCGGATGGGGCTTTCGACAAGTTACTCGATGATGCGGCACGCGGATTTTATGCGGGTAAGTCGGACATCAGCATTGAAGAAAATGCCAAAGGGGAACAGATCTGGAGTTTTTCAAATCACCCCAACAGGCCCAAAGACTACAGTTATACCCTCAAAACCAAAAATGGCAATGAGTTTATTCTGAAACTGCCGGACGGTTCGCAGATCTGGCTGAATGCAGAAAGCTCCATCCAATTTCCTGGCAATTTCTCTCAGGATACCATCAACCTGGCAATAACCGGAGAAGCCTATTTAGAATTAGCCGGCGCAGGTCAGCATCACTATGTAGTACGGTCTGCGGTCGAAGGTCCCCACCTGACAGCAAGGGAGATCCAGGTGCAGACAAATGGTGGGCAATTTAATTTGTCTGCCTACGGCAATGATCAGGTCACCCAGGTAAATATGATACAGGGCACGGCTTCCGTACATATGGAAGGAGACAACAGCCTGCAGCCGGCAGCGATACAGGCCGGTCAGCAGGCCCTGCTGACCAATGGCAAACTGACCGTGAATGCCGGAATCGACAACAACGAAGTGCTGGCACTTAAAAATGGAGAAATCTATTTCAAGTCAGCCACGCTGCCCAATATCCTACAGGTGGTTGCCCGCTGGTATTCTGTGGATGTGAAATATGATGTCCAACCAACGGATGACAAATTCACATTAAAAGTTCCGCTGGGTTCAGATATTTCTGTGATCGTTGACAGTCTCAGGAAACAGGGCGCGCACATTTTGTTGGCAGGAAAAACTATTACCATCGTAAAATAAAATGAAGAACCAGGGGTGAAGGCTCCGAATAAAAAAACCAATAACATGAAAGACGTATTGATTTACAAAGATTATATCGCCAGCATTGAACTCGATGCCTGTGAAAACTATTTTACCGGGAAAGTGGTGGCGATCAATGCAGACATCTCATTCAAAGGATGCTCACTGGTTGAGTTGAAAAAAGCCTTTTTCAAGGCAGTTGATGACTATCTGGACGAATGTTATCTATTGCAGCGGATTCCGGACAAGCCATACCTGGGCGGTTTTAATATCACAGTATCTCCGGAGATGCACCGGATGGTCAGTATCGCCTGTGCTTATAAGAACATGACCCAGGATGACTTTGTCCGACATGCGATTGAATACACGCTCTTGCATTCAGAAGATCGGCTGGGGCAGTTTGTCAAAAATTAACTGCTGCTTATTTGTTAACTGTAAAAAGGCAACATGATGATCAGGGAAAAAGGCATCTCGGAAATCCAGTTACTGACTGTTGAACGGATCGACAAAATCATATTTAACCTGTTCGCAATAAATCCTGGAATCAGGGAAGTTTCCATAACAGATGCGTTGCCCCTGCTCAGAAGACATGGAATCTTTATCCCGTGTCATCCATCGGATAATATGCCTTTGCGAAACCTTTTACGCAAACTGGAAAAGGAAAACCAATTGTCATTGTTCAGCCTGGTCAGCGCAGGCAGGAAAAAGAAAAACAACCGCTGGTATTTTACGAGACAAGATTTTTATCAGGCAAAACAGACGCTATGAAATGGAAATACAAACAACAAGTTATGCAAACATTCACTTTCATTTATCAGGGTCAGGAGCACACGGCAGAGGTGGAACACTTTACCATTGAGCTGACCAACCGGTTCCGGATATTCACGGAGAAAGAAACATTTGTTATGGGGCCCACTATGATTACTGGAGAACTCTTATGGCTCCAGTCAGACGGCGGTTTACTAAAGCATGATTATGTGCAGGCTATTGGAGAGGGGCTGGAGGCGGCCGGCATCTATTAACGGTAACATCATTTTTTAACCATTAATTTCTCAACATCATGGAAACCATGAACAAACATCAACTGACGACCCGGAGTCCAAAGATTCTTTTCCACTATAGTCGTAAGGAATATTTGTTGTCGAATCAACAGAAAAATCCGCTCAAATTCGACTCCTATTCTTTATCGGGCAATGATTTGATTTTAACGCATGATAAGTATTATGGACGTGAACTCGAAGCAATGGATTCATTCCGGGATTGGAAACTGGTAAATGTCGATCCGGAGGATTGTAATTCGGAAAAATTAAAAAGGCTGGTAAAAGATTATGGTATCGAAGAAATAAAAATTGTCGGGATCAGAAAAGGTAAAAAATTAATTTTCTACAGCGAAAAAGAAGTATATGATTTTAAGTGTAAAGATATAGAACAGGAAATAAGGGGGCACAGTCTCAAAGAAATCATGGACATCATTCATGAAAAGAATGAATATATAAATCAAATCGAGATACAGAATAACAAATTGTATGAATTTATAACGCGGTTATCACGTTTTGTAAATGGCGAATCCAGGGATTATAGAAACCTGCTCGAGTTCAACCAGGACAGGGACATTTCTCTGGCGACGAAATCAGCATATTACCTGGAAATGCTTGGCCGTGTGAAAGAAAAAATGGAGGATCTGAAAACAACTTTGCCAGGGTATATGCTGAAGTATCATGGAATGGCCCGGTGACAGGAAGAAAATATCTTGAATACTAAGGATACGGAGCGACATCTATACCACTATCGAAATTGAAAATGCCGTTTTCTTTTAAAATTTTAACAACTTTTGAATAATACCTGGTCGATTGATATTGAAGGTCGCCATAACTATCAATTTCGAAAGTTGCATTCTTTTTTTTCTCTAATACCTCCTTAACGTACTCATTAAGTTTTTGGAATGATTCGATGTACTTATTGCTGCTTTGAATAATGAACAGGCTGTCATGTTTTATTAAGATTATTACATTATTTCGATGCTTTTTTAGTGAAATTCCTAAAAACTCCTCTTTTCTGCTTGTCGTATCCTGCTGAGGTTTAAAGTAAGCTGCGGTATCCTTTAATTGAATTGTTTGGCTATAACTTTTCGCAAATGCAAAGCAGATGAGTACCAGGATTACGCTTTTATTTATTACTCTACTTAACAACTCGTATATCATTTGTCATTATATAATTCTTCTCTTTATCTTTAATTGCGTTCTTTAATAATTCTCGTGACTATCATTTAAAATGGAAAATTAAAGCGTTAATATTATTTCCTTCCTGATTTTGCAAAAAATGATTTCATGATAACCTTACTCAGCAAAATTACATTATATAAAAAACATAAAGGCAGGAATACTCCATTTAAAAGTGGCTATAGACCTTTATTCGATTTTCCAAATGTGAAGATGAAAATTTCCGGAAGTATAGAGTTGATTGATTCTCATAATTTCGAACCAGGAACTACCGGAATTGTTAACATTACTTTTTGGGAAGGTATCATCGACAGCGGTTATTTTAAACCGGGACAGCAGTTTGAATTTGGTGAAGGGATAAGCCATACAGGGGAAGGCGAATTTCTGGAAGTAGTAAATCAATGGGAGAATCCATAAAAACCTTAGGTATATAAAAGTTCATTTCATGCCGAAAAACTATTTTTTACAATACAACCTTGATTGTTCAATTGGATATTTTTTGTCCAGATCGACATCATTGTAGCTTTTATTTGCGCCCCAGAAAAATATCTTTTCAAAAAAGGGCAATAGTTTTCTGTTTTTTATTTTGCTCAGGAAATAAATCTCATGCTCTTTTTCTTTGACGCCCATTTCATAGAGTATTTCATTGTGCTCAGAAATACCCAGGTCGTAAAATAGTTGCATCATCCTGAAATATTCGCACACATTGCCGCTTTCCAGTTTTCCCGCAAAATAAAATGGCATGAACCAGCCGATCACATGGCAGGATAAGGAGATTGTTTTTCCGATAAAAAAGAACCTGAACTCATACCATTTGGAAATCGGTATGCCATAGTGTTTCATAATGGCCAGTACTTCTTTTCGATGATTCCACTCATCGAGTTCGATTTGCCGGATGGCAGCTTTCTCAGTTTTGTCTTTTACAGATGAAGCATGTCCCTGATAAGCGAATGAGGCGGCTTTTTCTGCTGAGTAGGCTTTTTTGAGTAGATCAATGAGTTGCGGGCTATTAAGTTTCATGTGTTGACGTGGTTAATTTAATGCCTGGTGAATCAGCTTTTCTATGCCGTACAAATTCTCTTCATTTCGGAGAGCAGATCAAAACGTTTTTGCAAATAGGCATTATTATAGTAGGTTTTAATTTACGGGAGTCCTGAAATCAATCGTGCGACCCAATAGTAATTTTTTCCATGAATACCAGGATTTCATTTGCGATTTCATCGCAATGCGTCTCCAGGGCAAAATGCCCGGTATTATAAAATCTGACCGTTGTATTCGGATTATCTTTCCTGAACCCCTCCGCACCTGCCGGTGAGAAGTAGGGGTCTTTGTTTCCCCAAACGGCCAGGATGGGTGGTTTTCTTTCGCGAAAGTATTTTTGAAAGGAAGTGTATAAAATGATGTTGTTGCGATAGTCATATAAAAGATCCATTTGTATTTCAACCATACCCGGGCGATCCATAAGTTGCTGATCCTGGAAAACACCATCAGGGGACACAAGTGTTTTGTCCGCGACTCCTTCGTGATATTGAAAATTGGTTCCTTCTATAGTAAAGAATCGTCTGATGGCTTCCCGGTTTTCTTTAGTATCAGATTCCCAGTACGCCTTTACAAGCCCATGGCTCCAATCCAGCAGGCCTTCTTCATAAGCATTTCCATTTTGAGAGATGATTCCCGTGATTTTGTCGGGATTGTGTAAGGCAATCCTTAGACCAACAGGTGCACCATAGTCAAAAATGTAAAGGGTAAAACTTTTAAGGCCGAGTTCATCAATAAAACCCTGCATTGTATAGGCAATATTGTCAAATGTGTACTGGTAATTTTCCCTGGGCGGCGCATCGGAAAAACCGAAACCCGGCATATCTGGTGCAATAACATGATATTTTTCACTTAATACCGGGATCAGATTTCTGAACATAAACGATGAACTGGGGTAGCCGTGCATCAGTAAAATAACAGGCGAATTTTTGGACCCGGATTCACGATAAAAGATATTCAGGCCATGAACTTGAATCGTACAGTAGTGAACGGCTTCCTTACTCATATTAATGGATATCTCAATTAATGAAAAATGTAGGCATTTAATTGTAGAAATTACTAAAAATGAATAGAATCAGAAGTAGTTCTTGTTCAGACCTTAATGTCAATAGTATGTAAACACCTGCTTTTGTAAAAGCTTGCCACCATCATAAAGCAGCATAGACATTACGCGGTTGGCAGCATCCATTTGATATGTTTCAGATTCAAGATAGGTAGTACCGGAAGGAATATTCATACTGGTCGTATTGGATACCAGTTTGGAATTTCTAAAAAGGACGTATAAGCCAGCGCTGGGAATGTCGGAATAAGTTAAATGCTCGGTACCTGCCTGCACGCCACTGTAATACCAGTTGTCAACGGTATGGTTTCCGTCCGAATAATAGCTGACATCGCTGAGCTGGCCATTGGTATCCCGGGCGATCGTAGAATCCAGATTCTGACCCGTATAATAGTAATTCAAAGTCGATTTGTAAATAGGTCCGCCACTGGTGCTATTTGATGATTTCTCTAAACTATCCTGACCATTTTGATTATAATAATAGTAGGTAGCGCTTGTTCCAATTTGACCGGCCTGAAGTCCGTAACCGACACTATGTAACAGCAAACTATCGGGGCGATCTTTTGTATCGAGGTAGTAGACGTAATTCGATTTTAAGGAAGGTGATCCATTTTCATACACGTTAAATGAAACTGCATAATGGTCGTTGAAGTAGGTGTATTGAAAGGTATCCACGTGACCGCCCGCAAAAGAGGAGTTTTGAATGATTCTTCGCTGATCATCCCATTTCCAGTCCATATAAGACGAGTCATTAATCACCGCTCCACTTGCATCGTAATAATAAGTGGTGCTGGATTTTAAAAGAGTTGAAGTATCCACTTTCACAATGGGCGTCTTTGTCGTATCGGTTACAATGGGTGGTGTAACGGGCTGGTCGTTGGACTTTTTACAGGAAACAGCAATCAACAGCAGGAAACTGCCAATGGCAAAAGTTAGTTTCATATCAGGGGTGAGGGTTCGGTTTGAATACAGTTGTATTGTGAAGCATAAACATACTTCATTCCGCTTTCAATTCAAATAAATGAACTGAACTATAGCTAAATAGTTAACATATATTAAGGGTTTATACTTAGGCTAATTAACCGGATATTAATGCCGTGTTTTTCGTTTTGCGATTCAAATAAATCCAGTATGAAATAATAATTTTACAGGGAGGGTCTGTTATTCTTAAAAAATATGAAAGAATAAATGATGGGTGCCAGTGCCAGCAGGAGTGTGCAGGCCATAAAAAAATATTCACCTGCCTGTGCGGGTAGCAAAAGTGTAAACACGGTAATCAGTATCCCTCCTGCAACCCAAAGTTTTCCGGCCATATGATGGGTGGCCCGCCAGTTGTCTTCATTTTCGAGTGTCCAGGGAATACGAATGCCCACAAAATAATTTGGTTTGATATTATACATCAGATTTCCAACCACAATAAAGAAGATGCCCATCAATGGATTGAACAGCCGGCTGAAGGAAAAATTTCCATGCATGGAAGCATAGAGCATGGTTATCATGATGGAAGACAATAAGGCCACAACGGCCAGGGCAATTTTCTGCAGGTTACCGGCACCCAAAGAGGAGGTTTTTTTGGGATCGATTTTCGGAAGGTATTTGATCAGCAGATAGGAGCCCAGTGAGACAACACTCGTACCAACGATGATCCAGATGATCTGGTGTTTATCGCTGAATCCGTTTGGTTTGCCATCGATGCCAAAATGGGTGGGGATGGTGGCAGGCAGGGATGGATAGACCTGATACAAATAGAAGAGTGGCATTGCAATGAAAATAAAAACGAGGAATTCCATCGGTCTCTTTTTCATATTATTTCTTTTTGGTTTGTCTGAATTTCAACATCCATTTAATCAACTCGTCAAAAACGGTGGTATTAATGGAATAATAAATGAACTGCCCTTTCTTAACAGATTCCACCAGTCCGGCCTGCCTGAGTAAATCCAGGTGATGCGAAATGCTGGGTTTGGACATATCGAACTGATCTGCGATGTCTCCCGCACTCAGATCGCCCTTGCCAAGCAATTCCAGTATCTGCCGCCTGGTCGGATCATTCAGTGCCTTTAACAGGTTATTCATGCCAGTCTGAAGAGTTATATATTTAGACAAATGTCTAAATAATAGTTGGGATGTCAAAGAAAATTTCTACCTGGTGGTTATTTCACGATTTTGAATACAACTGAATCCATATAAAGGAGTTTCCTGAGTCAGTCCTTCTTGGATAAAATAATTTATTATTTTGTGAGTAAGTGTTAACACTTAAGCGCCCTTCTCACCCACAAACCACTGTTCTTTGTTTTTAAATAATACATTGAATGTGGTGAGCGATCCATAACAGCGGGTGATGTATTGCTGCAGGTTTACTTTTTCTTCGTCGCTCAGATTTTTGCTGCCATTGATGTTTTGTTCCAGCACCCGCAACCGGTCGCGGAGCATGACGATTTTATGGAAGAAATCGCTAATGGGAATTTCTTTTGGCTTTAATGATTTATCAAAAGGCTGTAATAGCATCGTACCCTGGGTCCATTTTTCTCCCAGGGGCACGTTCTCCGTGATGCCGCCCCAGAATTGCAGAATTTTCAACAGCGATTTTTCAACGTCTGAATGTGTTTCGATTTCAACGCCCACATTTTCGGGAATGATATCTTCCAGGTGCGCATCGTTTTTATCTATTTCTTTTATACCCACATGTATAAAGGAGATTAAGTACGTGGCATATTTCACACCCACAATAACCCCCGGTCCGTGTTGCGTATGTTGCAACCGGGTACCGATCCCGAGCAGAAGCTGATCCATAGGAAAAATATTTGTTGCAATTTACCCAATTACAAGGGCTTTGTGCAAATCACAACAAATGGCGAAGATCTCCCGCGCACAGGCAAGGGGATTAATTCAGCGGCTTATGCGTACTCACTGCAATCCGGTTCCAGGCGTTGATCATTACGGTAGAAAGGATGATGTCACCGATCAGCTGCGGACTGAAATATTTTTCTGCTTCATGATATATATTATCTGAAACACCCTGTTGATGAATCAGCGTTACTTCTTCCACAAGAGCGAGCAGGGCTTTTTCCTCGTCGGTAAAAAGAACGGTTTCCCGCCAGGCACTTAAAAGGAACAGCCGTTGTTGCGTTTCACCGCTGTGCAAGGCCTCTTTTGTATGCATGTTGATACAGAATGCGCAGGAGTTGACCTGGGAGGTCCGCACCATGATCAGGTGTTTCTGTATCGGCGTAAGGGCTGATTTGTTCAGCGTCAGTGAAAGCTGATAAAGGGATTTCCAGGCTTCCGGTTGGGTATGTTCGATGTCTACTCTTTGTTCCATTGTACTTGTTTTAATAGAACAAAGCTAAAGCGCGCATGCTCCCGGCTTCTTAAACGGGTTTAAGAAATTTCTTTTTCCTGATTTCGCTCAGGTACTCCGGTGTGAAGCCCAGATAGGAGGCGAGCAGGTACTGGGGTATCCGCTGCACAAATTCGGGGAAAAGCTGACTGAACTGATGATAGAGTTCTTCCCGGGAAATGCTGTAAAGATTTCTGACCCGCAACTGATAAGCCGCATGGGCGCGCTGATGAATCAAACGGAAATAACGTTCCATCAGCGGAAAGTCTTTCAATAGTTTTTCCTGTGATGAAAAATCGATCGACAGGATTTCGGATTTCTCAATAGCCTGAATATAATAGTCAGATTTTTTCTGCGCAGAGAAGGAAGTGTAGTCGGCCAGCCACCAGTTTTCCAGGGCAAACTGCACCGTTTGTTCAACGCCTTTTTCGTTCACGAAATACAACCGCAGACAGCCCCGGGCGACAAAATAATTCGAGTGACAAATATTTCCTTCCCTCAGCAGGTTTTCTTTTTTTCTGGCTTCGATGGTTTTGAAAAAAGGAAGAATCTGACCGAAATCCGCATCAGACAGCGGGACAAACTTTTGTATGTGATTTTTCAGCGTTTCCGACATGTCGTTAATTTTTGACCGGTATTTTAGCGGGCACTATTTTTTTTCTGAATCTCCCCAGGGCAGCAATCAATGCCAGCGGCACTTTAAAGAAAAGCAAAAAGAAAGCTATTTTAGGGATGAACAAAGACAGTATAACACCGATCAACCCGTTGAGCATATCGAGGTTTAGTATCCAGCGCAGAAAGCGCAATTGCGTATCGTCGAGATGCTGCCTGTTCATGTATTCCTTTTTGGCGGCATAATCCCAGATGCAGTTCTGAAAAATAGAGAGAGATAAAACATTCAGACTATATAGGAACACCGCGGGCGACTGGCCAAAATGCTCGCTGAGAACGGTGGTGGCAAAGGGAAGGGTGACGATAAAAAAAAGCCAGAATATATTGAACATAAAAACCCGTTCATCCATCTTGTTGATATATACAAAAAAATCATGGTGCGCGCGCCAGCAGCCGGCGATGTTTACAAAAGACAGTATAAAGGCAAGATACTTATGCCAGGGCAGGAGCAGATCTCTGAATGAAAGCAGTTTTCCTTCGGTCACGTTCAGTTTCAGATCCAACGCGAGCAGGGTAATGGCAATGGCAACAATGGCATCACTAAAAAAAAGTACCCGTTCAAAGGCAATTTCTTTTTTTGAATACTCGTGCATGATGAAACTTTTTGTATCCGAATAAACGCATACAAAAATAGCCGAATTATCATTGCGGTATAACGTCAGGCGATTTTAGTCTGTTAGCTAAATGATGGCCGGCAGTAAATAGAAATGGGAACACCCGTTTCAGGTGGGTTTTTATAATCTTGGCAAATGATCCTTGTATTTACTGGTCCAGCAGAACGGTGGCTTCTTTACCAGGTGATTCAGCCTTTCCGTTAGTTCTTCCGAAGGAGGTTTCCGGGTACGCTGTGCGATTTCCAGATCTTCGAATACGGTGATGGTCCATTGATCTGCCTCATTCACTTTCCTGGTCTTGTCCTTCCCTTCATTTTTCATAATGCATCGTTGTAGAGCAGCTTTGCAAAAGTTATACCTTCCTAAGATGAGCGGGGAACGGAGAACGGTGAAAAGGGAAAGTTGTTCTGCCTGTAGCAGGAATAAACGGCCTACTGAACAATCCGGAATGTAAGATTGATTCTCGGCTTGATATCTTTCGCCGTCTTTGGAATGGAGTGTTCCCAGTAATGTTGCATGGGGCCGGCCATTAAAAGAAAACTTCCGTGGGCAAGCGGGATCTCTATCTGTTCCACTTCTTTTCTGAATTTATGACGGATACGAAAGGGGCGTGTTTCACCAAAACTCACCGATCCGATCGCGGGATTGGTTCCGTACTCGCGTTCATTGTCTCGGTGCCAGGACACGCTGTCCTGCCCCGTCCGATACAGATTCAATAATACCGTGTTGAACTGAATCCCCGATTGTTGTTCCACTTTTTCCTGAATGGTTTGCAGCGCGGATGTAAAGAAGTTTTCGATATCGCCGTTGCGCCGTTTTCCATACCAGGCAGTCAGCCGCGGCGTGGGATGTGTTTTCCCATGAATGGTGATCGGCTCCTGTACCCAGGGGGTCTCATCCAGCAGGGTACGATAGTAAACATCGGATTCTTCCCGGGCAAAAAAATATTCATAGAGGGTTAGTTCGGCATCCGGTATATCAAAATGAGTGATTTTTAATTTTCCGGAGTTAAACAGATCGGTATCGTCGAAAAGGGTCAGCATCTTCAGGCAAGTTCCATAATCGTTTCTTTGATCTTTGCGATGGAAAATGGTTTTTGAATAACGGCGGCGACTCCGGCTTCCTGCGCTTTTTTCGCAAGACCTGTTCTGGTATCCGCTGTGATCAGCACCACGCAGGTTCTTTTAAAGCGCAGCGGATAACGTTTATAATAATCGAGACCGGAACCATCTGGCAGATTGTTATCCAGCAACACGATATCGAAATGGGTTTTCAATTTTTTTTCTGCTTCTGCCAGGGTATGGACACAGTCTACCCGGAAACTGTATTTTTTCATCGCGGTACTAAGCACCGAACACAGGTCTTCTTCGTCGTCGATGATGAGAATTTTTTGCATAGGTTGTTTCTAAGGTTTATAAGGGTCGGTATCACAAAGAACGCGCCGCCTTTTGGATATCCGGATTACCCTTTACCCAATTTATTCAGGTTTGGAATTTTACGGTGCCGGATAAGTGGTAAATTTTCCCCGCATTTCCTGGTATAAAGGAAAAGGACTGCCATGGGCAGCCCTTTTCGCGGGATCTTCCAAATGATTTATTATGCCTGTTTGACCAGTTGAATTTCGCCATTGAATTTTACTTCGTCGCCGATCAGCACACCACCGGTTTCTGTGGCCGCATTATAGGTCATGCCAAATTCTTTCCGGCTGAATTTACCACTGATGGTAAAGCCGGCCTTGGTTTGTCCATAGGGATCTTTGGCGATACCGCCCGGTTCCACTTCTACCACCACCGGTTTGGTCATGCCATGCATGGTCAGGTTTCCGTGCAAAATTTCCTTATCGCCTTTTTTCTGATAACTCTCGGAATGGAAATGGATTTTGCTGTGTGTTTCGCCGTTGAAGAAATCGGAAGATTTTAAATGGGTATCGCGTTGTTCGTTCCCGGTATCAATGGAATGAACATCTGCAGTAAATACAATGTTGCTGGTTTTTGAAAAATCATCGCCTTCGGTTTCAGCAGAAACGGAGAATTGTTTAAATTTTCCGGTCACGTTGGAAATCATCAGATGTTTCACTTTAAAATGAATTTCACTGTGGGCAGGATCGATCAGCCATTTTGTAGACATGTTGTTATTTTGAAGCAAAGTTGGGGATTTTATTCGATTCATTCGATGCCGGAAGGAATTAAAATCATGTCCGGAGACTCCCTACACTTAAATTCACTGTATGTCGCTTATTCGCTACTTTCGACTGCATGTACTATCTGGTATTTGGTTTTTTTTATCTGCTTTCCCTGCTGCCCATGCGTTTGCTGTATGTCATTTCCGATGGCGTGTACGCACTGGTCTATTATATCATTGGCTACCGGAAGAAAGTAGTGATGCAAAATCTGGAAATCGCTTTTCCTGAAAAATCAATAGCAGAAAGAACGAAAATTGCCAGGGCGTTCTACCATAACCTGATCGACTCTTTTATAGAAACCATTAAACTGGTGAGCGCATCTCAATCTTTTCTGGAAAAAAGAGTAACTGCCAACTGGGAGGTACTGGAACCCCTGTATAAGAGCGGAAAGAGTTGCCAGCTGCATCTCGGACATACGTTCAACTGGGAGTGGGGTCATCATGTACTGGGCAGCTTCACAAAATACCAGGTGCTGGTGGTATATATGCCGCTCAGCAACGCGGTCATGGAAAAAATTATGTATAAGCTGCGCACCCGGCAGGGAAATAAATTTATTGCTGCGGGTAATATGAGCAAATCTATGGACCAATATAGAGATACCCGTTATCTGCTGGGGCTAGTTGCGGACCAGAGTCCGGGCAACCTTGCCAATGCCTACTGGATGAATTTTTTCGGCCGGCCCACGGGATTTGTGTCGGGCCCCGAAAAGGGAGCCAGGGCCGCGGACCTGCCCGTATTGTTTACACATATTGTAAAACCCCGGCGCGGCTACTATCAGGCCAAACTGGAAATTGCCAGTTTACATCCGGCGGAATGCAGGGAAGGAGAACTCACATTGATGTACGCCCGCTATATGGAAAAAGTAATACGCGCGAACCCGGAAATGTGGTTATGGAGTCACCGGAGATGGAAACATCCCTGGAATGAAAAGTATACGAATAATTGGATTGGTGAAGAGTTACCGGGAGGCAAACCACCTGTAACGTAAATAATTCCTATGGCAATCAGTTTTCCCTTTAAACTGCCAGTTTGGATTTTTTCATGATTCCCCGGATATGTTCTTCTCCCTGTACGGTTTGTTTTTTCAAAGTCACGGGTATATCGGTTGCGCTGCTGCCTTTGCGAAATTTGAAAAAATAGATCGTTGCGGCGATTCCAACCAGACTGGCGAGGGCCAGGTATTTCGTTTTCATATTTCTTGTTTCATCAGATAGTAAAAATATCGTTCCCGTAAAAAACGGTCGTCGGGCGGCGTTTGCAAGTGGGGAAGTATGCAGGTTGAAATTATTTTTATGTATAAGAATTCCCGCATTTTATCTGTGACGAGCAATTCATGCCCCGGACAGTATGTATTTTATCTGAAAAGAGATCGCTAAGTATGACAGAATGGATGGCACTCCTATTGACAGTGTATTATAAACAATTAAATAAATTTTATGGAAGTAAAGAAAATGAAGTCCGTGGATGCGGAAACTCCGGTGACTGCCGGCTCACTGGGAAGGGATGCTGTTCAAAGCAATGCAGGAACAACCGTTGAAAGCGAAGAGGAAGGGGATTCGAACCTGTTGACTGAAGAGGAAGAGGAATTCGGGGAGGCAGATACAGATTCCCCGGAAGGAGATGAAGCAGACACAGATGAAGATGAAGCAGACACAGATGAAAATGATGAGATCGCAGAAGAAGACGAAACCGGGGACGATGAAGCGGACGATGATGAAACCAAAGGGGAAGGTGAGGCAGATGAAAATTCATTTGATAAAGATTAATTAAAATTTAAAACATAATTATTTATGGAAGACATTTTAAACGCAACCAAGAAAGAGGGCCCGGTTGCCAGGGCCATAGAGAGTCAGACATCTAAATTACCATCGGATCTTTTCCTCTGGTCCGCCCTCGGATCCATGGGCGTTTCCCTTGCGTTGAAATTTATGGGTAAAAAACATGAAGCGTTGTTTGTCGGGCAATGGGCGGCGCCATTTCTTATTTTGGGGCTTTATAATAAGCTGGTCAAAGTAGAGGGGCACGACAAAGACGATAAATAAACGCAGATAAAAAGGCCGGTCACCGGCCTTTTTTATTTGAACAGGTTTATGAAAGCTGGCATCATTTTTCCCAAAGCAATTAGTAAGGAGAAAATGGTTTTATTAAGTTAAACACCCGGAAATCTTCCGGGTGTTTTGTTTGCGGTGGCATGCCCTTTGAATTATTCAGGAAAACCATTTCATGGATTACCTGCAAAGACCCCTTGACAATCTTAGAGATGACCTGGATGCTTTAAACCGCGACTGGCGGGATCTGAAAGGCAGCGAACTGAGTGCTGCCCAGTGCTATCATTTCGAAAGCGATCCGCCCCATTTTTTGTTTAACCTGAACTGTCCCGACGATCTCCGCCGGGAACTTCAGTCTTTACTGGCCAAACATTTCCCCGAAACCGTAAAGGATATTCACAAAATTTAGAATTTTTGACCTTTAACTTAGTGGTTCTTTGGAATGGAATGAATTCCACTGATTCCGTTGGCAGTGCCTGCATACCTTAGATTTTCAATTGCAACGCCAGCTGCCAGAAATCTTGTTTTCTAAGTCCGGCAACGGGATCCGAACCGGCGCTGTAGGAAAAGGCAACGGAGAAATCCTGCGTGCGTGTAGGGAACCAGGTAAGTGCGGGGGTAAAAAGCGGAACATAATTTTCTGACCCTTTCAATGAATTGATATAATTGAAACGCGCGACATAACTCACGGTAAGCTCCAGTATTTTCGGCCAGTGATAGGGATTGATATCTCCGGATTTTATTTCAACCGCGGATGGGTGGCGCCAGGCAATGCTTAAGGAAGGATTGAGGTAAACGCGCGCCTGAAAACCGGTGGCCTGATCTGTGGCCAGGAAGATATCCTGAAACTCCAGCCCGGCCGTGGGCTGGAGATAATAAAAAAAAGAACTCCCCAGCATCTGTTTGTAATGATTGATAAAAACATCCTGTGCCGGACGACTGAGGTTATCGTGAAATAACGTCCAGTATCCGGTCAGTATGAGGGAGCTGTTGCTGTCGATTACATTGCGCATGTACTGCCCCGTTAGATTGACGGTATGCAGATTTTCGACGGGTCCCGGCTGGCCGTATACATATTGAAAAGCGGCGCCTGCCTTGAAATTGTACTGCTCGATGCCGATCATCGTGTTTCTGTTAAAAACGATAAACGGGCTCAGCATATATTGTTTGTACCGGACGGTTGTATCTGTTTTTATCCAGCTGTACGAAATGCCCAGATTGACGAGCCAGGAATTTTTTCCGTTTTCGGGCAATGTGAATGATAGTCTGGCGGGACTGGCAGTTTCGGAAGGATCTTCAAATGCATTTCGTACGGAGAATTTTTTGTCCGTAACGATCTGCGCAGATCCGGACAGGCACCCGAATATCAGAACGGCCGTAAGAATTTTTGAAATCGTCATTTATACATGATTGAGTGCATCCTGCACGAGTTTAATGCAGTCACCCACGATAACGGTGGCACAGACATCGGCACAACTGATTGTTGCTTTTGGATCCATACTGTACACCAGTCTGATTAATCCGATGCAGAGAATATTGAAACGTCCGGCATTGAACTGTAGTTCATCCACCATTTTCAGTGCGTCGGCCAGCGTAGCGGGTGTATCACCGACGAGCCCGCCCGAATAAATGATCTGCCATTTTACTTTTTCCTCCAACGTTTGCGCCTGTAATAGCTGCGCAGATCTTTCCAGATAGAGCCGGGTTCTTTTTTGCACAGAATAAATTATAATCTTTTAACAGAGTCGGGAATAACAAACAGGTTATCCGGGGCCTTGCGCACCAGGGCGGAAAAAACAGATCCTTCTTTGAGCCCATGCGCTTTTTGTACTTCATCAGCAATATGGATCTGAACGGTATCGCCTGTTTTATGTTTTGACAGGTTCACAAAACCGGGCACCGGATTATTTTTTGTTGTCAGCACATCCATCACACTGAAGTCCCGGATTTCGGGGCTTTTGGCAATGCAGACAATTTTTCCTTCCACCAGTGACCGGTTCGGAACGATGGGCATCATATTTTTTTTACAAAGTTATTTTTTTATTCGCGTTTTTTTCAGGACTGTTTTTGCTGCCGGCCTTTTAGGTTCTTTTTCATTTCCTGGTGTTTTCTTTACCGTGCCGGTTTTCTTTTTTATTTCCGGTGTGGCCGCGCCGGCGGTTACAAATAAATCGGCCGTGATGGTCCCGCTTTTTATCGCGATGTTATTTACCTGTACGCCGGATATCAGCCCGCCGTAGGAAAGTGAATTGGGATTGCTGGTGGTATTAAAATTGTAATTTTTTGAAACCCCGGGCCAGCAGTCGCCTCCATCACCGCTGTTATTTCCCTGCTCGAGATCTTTTTTTCCATCTGCCTGCATCAACGCAACTTTGTAATGCCGTTCGTTGTCGTTGCTGTCGATGTTGTCGTCAATATGCCAGATCAGCAATCCGCTTCCGGGAATATATTTATCAAATTTTTCCTGTTGCCTGTTTTCCGCCAGAAAATATTCATTACCGGGGCCGCCGTCTTTCCATAAACGATAAACTGTCCTGGAATCGGCGACGGGCTCAATCGGAACATTCAGTTTATTGTCCGATTGTTTTACAACGGTCACCCATTCCTGCTGGGTCTTGCACCAGGCGCAGGGATGAGCCGGTGTATCACCTCCGTTGTTCCAGCTGCCGGCGGCCATCAGGCACCAGTTACCAATGCCTTCACTGGAATAATCCGTATCATATAAATCAGGAAAACCAAAAAGTAAATGCCCCAGCTCATGGGCACAAACACCGAGCTTGCAATCTTCCGGAACAGTGAGGTAGGCATATATCTTTGTGCCATCGGCATTGTATTCTTTTGGCAGCAGCCACTTATGGCTCCAGATATCGGATTTGTCAGAAGTCTCTTCCGCGCCCCGGCCTGCATGAATCACAATAAATGCATCCACATAACCATTGTGGTCGTTGTCGTACAGTGAGAAGTCAACCGATGGATTGGCTGCAGCCGCCGCATCGGCCGCCATGTCCCGCGCATTGGGCTCATTGTCGCCCATACCGCTGTTGTTGTCGGCATAATAACTCAGTTTCTGCGGCAGCGTAAAAGGGCCGGCTACTTCTCCCTGAATGTTCACGAGGCCGTTGGTCACTTCCTTATAGTATTCCTGTACGCTTCCGGTTGGTACTACGCCTGTTGAAAAGAAAAGATCTTCGTAATGTTTTTTATTCCGGGATAATTTCTTGTCCGGGAATTCAGCCAGGATCACAATTACGCGTAAGGTGCCTTTCATCGCCACGCGGTCAGCGGCATGCGCCTTTACGCCATTGACGGAAGTTCCCAGGGGAAAAACCTTTCCTGGATAGATGATTCCGTCATTGAGACCCAGCCGGCTTTGCTGCCGGGCATTCAGTAAAAAAGAAAACATGTCATTGGTCGAAATTCCTTTGAGTCTGTTCAGTTCTTTTTTTATTTGTTCGCGAATTTTCGGACTGGGTGCGATCATACATCTTTGTCCGTCGTTGCTTTTTGCCGCGGCTTCATAAATCGGCAACAACCGGCTCAGTACACTGTTTCTTTTCATTGCTTTTTTCATGGCTACATTTTATGATTAAAAAAATAATTATCGTTCCCTGAATACGACTGGCAGATTTTTTTCTTCCGCGAGATTTAGCTCCAGCAAAGTGTTGCCGTTGTCGGTGGCGGCACCTGCTGTAAATGCACCGTAAGAAAGTAAATCAATGATGGCTTTTCCTTCTTTAAACATCGGAGGTGTGACGAGATAAACAGAAGGATGAAAAGAATCGTGGAGATAAAATATTACGTCGGTCGCCAGCGGATTGCCTGCGTCCGTTGCTTCCACCTGAAGACGCACCTGAAAATATTCAGGATTGCCGGTCGTCGTGACCCCGGCTTTTAATATCCGGTGGTTCTTTTCAGACTGTCCACCGAATCGTCCCTTCTGCGGATCGTCCGGATTGGTAACCGGTGGGAGGACGGTTAGAGAGCCCACCGGTGCATTCGAAATCGAGTCCGGATGTGACATCATTTTTTCCCTGATATCTTTTATATCAGCTGTTGCCATTTCCCGGCGAATAGCATTTTCTTCCTGCTGCTGACTCAGCTGATTGTTAAATGCGCGTTTTTTATTTATTTTTTCCAGATACTGAATCTGCATTCGTTGCTGACCGATCCGCTGTTCCGTTACCACGTTATGGATCAGCATGTCGATGAAACGGAAACCAGCCGCTGCTGCCAGCAGGCAATAGGCGGTGAAAAGTAAATAGCTTTTGAAAACGAAAGGGGAAGGGTCTGACGGATCCTGCCAGGTAAAGCCATAAAAAATTTTATCCAGCAGTTTGCTCTGGGCAATCTCCAGGAAAAGTGGCACCAGCAGAGTGGCGCCGATACCAAGGATCACGGATTCCCACCAAGGTCTGATTCGTTGTCTTTCTGAACGCCGGTTGTCCGGCAGCAGATAATTGAGAATGCCTCCCAGCAAACCACTGCCCAGCATGATGAGTAATATGATCGGGAATGACATATTTTATCAAATTTTTGAAACCAATCGTTTTAAGAAGATCCAGGCAGAGAGTAAAGAGGTGATGCGACCGGGAATATTGATCGCGAACAGTACGATAAGGTAAGAATTTTTCGGGAGAATTCAACCGGACAGAACTGTTTTTCTTCCCCAAAAAATTTTTATGGTTGCATCTGTTTAAATCTTCTACCCTGGCATGGAAATTTAATAGTAACAGAATAACCATTCAAAGCCACATCATGAAAAAAAATATTGCTCCCTTCGGCGGTGCGCTCATTCTCATCGGATCATTTGTTTTCCTGGGATTCGTCCGGGCCAATGACCCATTCATCAATAAAGCAAGTGAAGCCAATCTGGCGGAAATCCAGGCAGGTAAACTGGCAGAGATAAAAGGCAGTGCATCCGTAAAAAGTCTGGGAAAACAGATGGTGGAAGATCATACCAAAGCTGAAAACGAACTGAAGGATCTGGCAAAGCAAGAAAATATAACCATCGCAGTGAGCCCGGACGAAACACATAAGCAGGCCGTAGCCGATATGGCAAAACTTTCCGGCGCTGCGTTTGACTCCGCTTATATGGCTAGTCAGCTGACGGATCATAAAGCAGCCGTTGCTCTGTTTACGGAAGAGTCAACGTCCGGAACAGACGCTGCAGCTAAAGCTTATGCGGCCAAATATCTGCCCAAACTTAAAATGCATTTGAAAATGTTCGAAGGCCATGCAGGAATGTAGTGCGTCGAAAAAAACAATTCATTTGTAAATGTATTTCAATTACCCTCTATTTTTTCAAAGGCGTAGTGGCCCTTGATTTCTTCATTGAGGAATTTACCCTTCGAAAAAGCGTTTTTGAATTTTTCGTATAATTCTTTAGTTATCCCCTTGTAATCATAGATCATCCCGGATACAAAGAATATGCGCAAACGGTGGGTAGCAGCATCATAATGATAACGATGGATGACGGTGGAAGGCATATCAATAAATCTTCAAAAGCCATACCGGAAGCGCGTTGGCCGCTGACCCTGGGAGTTTGCTGGCATGATGATTACATTCATCCGGTATGAATATGTTCACTCAAATAAAAACGCTGTTCGGGGATTCAAAAGAATACTATGCGTCTGAACTGGAACTGGCAAAACTGAAGCTGGTCGACAAGTCATCGCGGCAGATTTCTTTGTCTGCGTTTCTGATTATTCTCTACATCCTCGGTTTGTTATGTATTGGTTTACTCAGTTTGGGGATTGCCATCAGACTGGGCGAACGGCTGGGCGAATATTATTATGGTTTTTTTATTTTAGGCGGTTTCTACTTCATTCTCCTGTTGATATTTAATCTCAACAGAAAAAAATGGATTAAAAAACCGGTATCGGATGCGATTATTCGAAACCTGTTAAAATAAGCAGTGATTTCCTTTGGCCTTCGTTCATAGTTGTACCCGCTGACCGGCTTCAGCAGATTTGTACATACTTTCTATGATGATCATATCCCGTAGTCCTTCTTCTCCATTGGTAAACGGTTCGATGTTATGGAGTATGCATTGCGCAAAATAATCCAGTTCAGTAGCGAATTGTTGTTTGTCCTCCATCAGCACCTGTTGTTTGTATTCGTATTTTTCCTTCGCCTGCGATAATTCGATTTGCAAACCGCTGTATCCAAAAGCCGGATCCATGCCGAACCAGGCTCCTTTATCTGTCATACACCTGTAACGCGCGCATTTGTGAACACCATAACTGCAGCCGCCATAGGCGATCACATCCTTCGGGAATCCCATCTGAAACATCAGGGATTCTTCGATCTCTTTAAAACGCACATCGTTCTTCGGCTGAATCAGGGATGCAGATACCCAGAGCGGTTCATTGCCCAGTAGAAAACGGGTGGTATTGATATTATAAATGCCAACGTCCGGTAAGGGACCACCACCCGCCATTTTCTTATTCTGACGCCACTGGCCGGGATCGCCCTGGTTCTGACCATGAAAGGATTCAATGATTTTTACTTTGCCGAATGTTTCTTCCTTTACCCACTGACGAACCAGATTGTTTTTTGGTTCGTACTGAATGCGATAGGCGATCATCAGTTTCTTACCGGCTGCCTTACAGGCATCAATCATTCTTTGGGCCGAAGCGGAACTGGTAGCCATGGGCTTCTCACAAAGAATATCCTTGCCCGCCTTTGCTGCGCGGATCACAAATTCCTCATGCATGGAATTGGGCAAAACGATATAGACCGCTTCAATCTCCGGGTTATTGCGGATCTGATCGAAGTTCTGATAGGTATAAATATTTTTTGAATCTATTCCATACTGGGCGGCTACTTTCTGCGCCTTGGCCGCATCTCCGCTGACAAGGGCGACGGGTCGGGCCAGTTTGGATTGCGCGAAGCCGGGCAATATTTGCTGCAAACTTAAATGACCCAGACCCACGATGCAGTATCCGACTCTTTTTGCCGGGGGAATAATTTTTGGTAAAGGGGCTTCCTTTAATTCTGTTGGATCAAAGAGTGGCCCGAGTTGTACATCGATGGGATCCCGGCCCGAAGGGTCCTGAGTAAATC
>Ga0206961_1081_pt1 | contig 22757 bp, 22 predicted proteins | sample Alteio_BWOrgHeat_30_FD_153238 | JGI IMG/M metagenome (GOLD analysis project Ga0206961, IMG submission 153238) | Enriched cells from forest soil in Barre Woods Harvard Forest LTER site, Petersham, Massachusetts, United States -... | ecosystem: Environmental > Terrestrial > Soil > Temperate forest >...
GCGGGATCCATCGTTGGTATGCTGCTGTGCGGCCTCGCCTACCTGTTTTATGCGCGCAAAATCCGGCGTGAATCCGCCGGCCCGGTTTTTTTCAGTCAGTCGCGCTTGGGTCAGAACGGGCGAGTGTTCACCCTGTATAAGTTTCGCACCATGTACGCCGACGCCGAACGGGGACTTCCCGACTTGCTCAAGAGCAATGAGATGCGCGGTTGCATGTTCAAGCTAAAGAACGACCCGCGGGTAACTCCATTGGGTCGTGTCCTCCGCCGCCGCCATCTTGACGAACTCCCGCAATTCTGGAACGTGCTCAAAGGCGAAATGAGTCTCATCGGCACCCGTCCGCCGACACCTGGCGAAGTCGCCATGTACCTGCCGCACCACCATCGGCGGCTTAGCATGAAGCCTGGACTCACCGGCCTATGGCAACTCAACGGTAACGAGCACGTGAACGACTTCGAAGACGTCGTGCGACTGGATTGCGCATACATCGACAATTGGTCTCTGTGGCTCGATTGGCAAATCCTCTGCAAAACGGCGCTCAAGGTTTTGCGCGGTGACGCTTCCTAGTGACATGAGTCGTAAGTTTATTGAAGAAATCGCAGGCGTCGATTTCCTTCATGTAAGTAAAGAGAGACGGATGCGGAGCGGAAGAGCGATAGCGTCGTTGGTGGTAACGGGGTGAAGAGCGAGAGCGCCTGTAGCAGTGGACGCGCCGGCCCAAAGACGGCCCGGGCTCTGGCCCCAGCGGCGCCTGAATCAGTGTGCTTCGTCTTGCCGTTCGGGCACATAGACGCCGCGCAATTTCCAAATTACAGGGGAGGTTTTGCACCAAGATGAATTTCGTCAGACAACCTGTGCACATCGAGCCCAAAGGGTGGGGCCGCGAAATATGGATAGCCAACAACGAATTGTATTGCGGAAAAATTTTGGAAATCCGCAAGGGCAAACGCTCCCGCTCCATTACCCATTACCATAAGCTCAAGACTGAATCGTTCTACTTGCGTAGCGGTTCGCTTCTGATTCGCATCTGCCCCGACCCCCAAAGCAGCACAATCGATGAGTACCCGCTTAAGCCTGGAGACTGTATGGACATCAGCCCAGGACTGGTGCATCAGATCTGCGCCCTAGAAGACAGCGAGCTTCTCGAGATTTTCCGACTCAGCACTTTGATACCGACTCGTTCAGGCTCTTGGTGGGAGACTAATTCCAGCTTGGGATCCATAAAGTACTTAAGTTATACTTGGATCTAATCAAGGATCTAATCAAGGCCCCGACGTGACTGTGTTCCTTGGGAGAGTATCGAAATCACTGTAGCGAGGTTTAGCGGATTGGAGACGAATGGATACTGTCAAGACTCACAGCGAGTGCTGGTCACCGGACACGCCGGATACATCGGGGCGGTCATGGTGCCGCTTCTTAAATCGTTGGGCCACCAGGTGGTGGGAGCGGACACTGGCTTCTTCGAGGGATGCGACTTCGGAAAGTTCGCTCCCGGGGTCGCGGAGCTGCGCAAGGACATTCGCGACGTCACCGAGGAGGACCTAAAACCATTCGATGCCGTGATCCATTTGGCTGCGCTTTGCAACGACCCTCTGGGAGATCTGAATCCCAAGGTTACGCTTGATATTAATTATAGCGCCTCAGTACAACTCGCGCGTCTGGCCCGACATGCCGGTGTCAAACGATTTCTCTACTCGTCGTCATGCAGCATGTACGGCGCTGCAGGTGACGATTTGGTCGACGAAGAAGCTTCTTTAAATCCGCTGACCGCGTATGCGGTTTCAAAAGTCCGGGCCGAGGAGGGTATTAGTGCTCTCGCCAGCACTGACTTCAGTCCCATATTCATGCGCAACGCCACGGCGTATGGCTCCTCACCGCGTTTGAGAGCTGATGTCGTGATCAACAATCTTGCATGCTGGGGGTTTACTACGGGCGGGGTTTACATCATGAGCGACGGCTCTCCGTGGCGCCCGCTCGTGCACGTGGAAGACATTTGCCGTGCGTTTGCGACCGCGTTGGTTGTCCCTAGGGAGATAGTTCACAACCAGGCGTTCAACGTAGGGAGAGATGGCGAGAACTACCGTGTCCGCGAGCTGGCCGATATAGTCCGAGACATCATCCCCGGCTGCAGCGTTGTCTATGCTCCCAAGCCGAGCCCTGATGCACGCAACTATCGTGTCGACTTCAGCAAGGTCGCCCGGCTCATGCCTGAGTTCGAGCCTGTATGGAATGCCCGCATGGGAGTTCGGCAGCTTTACCTTGATTTCCGCAGGCACGGTCTCCAGCCCGCAGACTTCCAAGGACGGCGATTCACTCGGCTGGCACAGCTTAGGTTCCTTATCGAGCAGGGTCATCTTGAGCCCGAGCTGAGATGGCGCACACAACATCGTCGCTGCTGGAGCTAACACGCCTGTGAGACATTGTCTGGGTTGCAACTCCCCTATGTCGTCCTTTCTCGATCTGGGAAGCTTCCCACTGGCCAATTCAACCTACCGGCGGAAGCAACGCCGAAGTAGATTGAAGCACAGGAAGCTTTTCAAGAACGTCTTGGAAAGCAATCGGGATTCTTATCATGGTTTTTAAACAGACGGCCGTTGACCGCGCCTTTGTAATTCAGGTTCAGCCAGCACTCGATAATCGGGGCTGGTTTGCGCGTACATCCTGTAGCAGAGAGTTCCAGCAACAGGGTCTGGTCGGCGAGTTCGCACAATGCAGCCTATCATATAACCTCCACAGAGGGACCCTGCGTGGCTTGCACTTTCAGGCGGCGCCTCACGAGGAGACCAAGTTGGTGCGCTGCATCCGCGGCGCGATCTACGACGTGATTGTGGATTTGCGCAAGGACTCGCAAACCTTCCTAACCTGGGTCGCGTTTGAGCTGACTGCCGATAATCATTTGGCACTTTATATACCGGAAGGTGTCGCCCACGGCTTCATCACACTGCAGGACGACACCGAAGTCTTCTATCAGATTACCGGATTCTACGAGCCCGCCGCGGCTCGCGGTATCCGTTGGAATGATCCGGCATTCGCCATTCGATGGCCCTGTAAACCGACGGTCATCTCCGACCGTGACATGTCGCATCCGGATTATTGTGCCGATCCTGACCTAAGTTGAAAGTCAGGGCAGGGACAGGTCAGCGTCGATTCCTATGACGAGTGCGGATAAACCTCTTATAAAGTTTCAATTGCAAAATTGGAGTCCCAAGCTATCGAAAGGCCACTGTGCCAAATACGGTCAGGTTGAAACCACGCTTAGGAGCCTTCAACCCCCACCACGGATGGCAGTGTATGAACGCGCAGGCGTAGAGTTTCGTGTAGAAAATCATGGCTTCCAAGGACGAGCAAATGATGACTATTAGGGACGTGGCAGATTACTTGAACGTGCACCCATCAACCGTGTATCGGGCAATCAGAAATGACAATCTACCGGGATTCAAGGTACGCAGGGCGTGGCGGTTTTACCGGAGAGACATCGATTCATGGTGCGCCGAAAGGCTGTGGACGACGGGCCGCAGGCAAGAAGAGTCGGAGCCTTGACAAGGTGCTTGGGAACGCGGCCGGAAAAGCGCTAATTCGCGTCTGTTGCTGCCAAAGCGAGGCAGAACCGGCTCGTTTGCGCTAGTCTGAGTCGGACCGGATCTCCGAGACAGGAATCGGGCGATCCTAAGGTGGAGAAATCCCGTCCGAGTTTGCGGTATCATAGTGCCTGTCGTGATGGATTCTCGACAGCGTTGGTCGCCTTGCCTGAGTGGTAAACAAAAAGGTACCCCTGAAACGGGCTGCCAGTTCGGCGTCCCCATATCCCTACGCAGCGGCGGTAATGCGGCTCGCCTTGAAAGCCCCGGATCCTGTTTGCGTCGACTTAGCTCGGTCATGACAAATGTGATCAGGTTGTCGGCTCATTAATTCTGCGCCGCCTCGAGCCGTTTTGAGAAATTTGCTGAGAACCTCCTTGCTGTTCTCAAGCCTGGAGAAAAGGCATTCCTTGTGTCGGGAATAATGCTGCTGGCAAATTGCTCGTTTGGTTTCGCGACAAGATTATTGGTAAGTGTGGATTCCGAAATATGGAGATAGAGATCAATGTCCTCTCACGCCGCACGAAGTTGCTGTGCTTCGCCCACGACTCAATTTTCATGACAGCTGGGAGGCCAAGACCACGAAACGGCGCCTTAATGGTGGTTACGGTTCTCGTTTTGATTGGCGTCCACTCGGTCGCTCACGGCATAGTGTGCGACGGCAAGACCGATTCCTCGACCTACATGCAGGCCTTGGTCGACGACGCCTGTAAGACCGAGCCGCCCCGGCCCCTCACGCTGCCGTCGACTCCAGGCTCCTCGTGCTTCTGGAACAAGCCGGTGATCATTCCGTGCGATAGGCTGAAGATAGTGGGGGCCGGAAAGTGGTCGACCGTCGTAAAAGAGACAAGTCGTGGGGCTTGGACGCTCGCGGCGATTCCGTCTAGCGTCCCTCCATATCCGATCGGCGCTCCATTGGTGAGCGGTTCTGCTGGCTCCATGCGCACGAACGGCCGCTGGAACGACCCGTGGATCGAACTGAAAGACCTGGGTGACTATGGAAACATTAACGGGCTTTCTGCCGTAACCGTAGAGGCCTTCGTCACCCTCCACTCCAACCCAACTGGCTGCCTGGTGGCGAGCGGCGGCCGACATCTCACGATGGACCCGGTCCAGGGCGCATTGGAGCTTTGCATCGACGGCAACCATCATTGGTATGCAACGTTAACGACAGCGGTTGGTGGTCTGCACATCATCACCGATCCCGGAGTTGCGGTAACTCGCAGTAAGCGCTTTGTGGCGGCGTCTTACAACGGAACCACGCTAAGCCTCTACGTGGCTGGACCCAGCAAAGCGGGAGCCCCTCCGGTCGCGACGATACCTGTAACGGGAACCGTGGTGCAGAAGGCTTGGGAGTCCTTTACCATCGGGAAACGGGCGGCCACGACGTGGGAGGCAAATAACAGCTTGCCTGGTCTTGCCGGCGCCGTGGACGGTTTTAGGCTATCGAACATCGGTCGCTATACGGGGATTCTCAATCCAGTGCCACCAGCGGTCCTGCCTCCGTGTGACGTGAACTGTTTGGCCGCGTGGACCGGCCGAACATACTATCATGGGCACGTGTTGGTCTTCAACAGTAAAGGAGGGACGAGATCGTATCTAATTCCGCGTGACCAGAATTTCTATATCATGGAAGACGTGGAACTGTCCGACTTCGGCATCGACAATGGCGGCGCTCCGGCCGGCCCCGGCTACATACGTAGTACCAACGGCATATTTTATCGAGGGTGCGTCGATTGTGCGGTGCGGCACGTCCAGATGGGACATCCCGGGCAGATCGCTCAAGGTCTGTATCTGTTCAACAATTCCTTCGGAGACATCCTCGACGACATTCGCATCAATTATCAGGGCTGGTTCGGCATCGCAGCCAACATGGCCTGCGGCTACATCGACGGTCGGGGTTGGTTCACCCAAGGAGGCCCCGGCCCCGGCTTCATAGGGACGGCCGGTATATCCGGGAGCGCCTATAAATTTCAGAACCTGGTCAATGAAACCGGGCTCGGCCATATGTGGCTGGAGGGCACCGAGGGCGCGGTATTCGATTCCTTCGTGGTGACCGCAGCCGCATTCGATACGGAGAATATGGCGCTGCCGGCGCAGCCACCGTTTCTCGAGGGCGTGGTGGACTCGAACTTTAATAGCCTGACCATGGTCGGGGGTCAGGTGGAAGTGCCGACCGGGGCGCCAGCCTTTAGATTCGACTCACTAGGGGCTAATCGACAGAATCCGAGCGGGTCTGTGCAGCTTTTAAATGTAGGCATTGACCGACCGGCGCCGTTCACGGGCGTCACGCCGTTTCTCGACTTCGTCGGGAGTCCGCCGAAGACACTGGTGGTGGCGATCGGTCTGCATGGTCCAAACGTGGGAACAGTACCGTTCGTGTCCACCGCCAGCAGCAAATACGTACTCCAGATACCCCGGATACCTTGAGTGCTGAGCAGATCAGTTGGCTGCTTCATCGCCATGGCTTCCGTTGTTTGGTGAGCTTTCGGCAGGCGTGCGTAAATTAGGAAAGGTATCCCTGCGCTACCCAATAATGCCAATCGCTGATGGCATCGGCAGTAGATTGATCCACGTCGATTGCGGCCAGTTGGGATAGAGGCACCGCCAATTTCCGACCTTGCCAGCGGATGAGCACGAGCATGTCGACCGAGCAGGATACTTCCGGTGCCATGCGGAGGACCTCGACGGTTTCACCCTTGCTGAGCGGTGAAACGATATTTGCAGCGATGCATCTGGCCCGAAAAGGAAAGTGCAGTTGGTTTTCCAGGTAGTAATACCATCCCATCGCGCGTTCTTCGGCCCCGTACGCGTCGACGATCGCTTCATTGTGGATCCGATCTTCCCGAATCGGATCTTTCTTGGGCTTTTTCATTTCGTTGCTGCCATGCTACCGGCATGCAGTGGGTCGCAGACGCACAGAGTAGACGACCATGATGCTCCGGCCTGAGCCAAACCTGGTCAGGCGGAAGTCATCATGGGCCAGCGTGCCGTTCCACTGTCTCCCGATAGTTCCAGGGCATCCACTGCGAAGGATTGGCCGCCACTTCCGGCGCGTGCCGCTGCAGCTCCGTCAGGTAGTGGAAAGAGTTGGCGCCGCCCAGTTCACAGGTGTGGATCAGGCTCATGAAAAGATCGCCGACTTCGGCGCCATTAAGCGTGCGGTAAAACAAGGCATTCTTGCGGTGGAGCACAGCGCGTTTCAGGACTTGTTCGCAAAGGTTGTTATCGAGCGGAGAGCCCGGTTGGCGCAGAAATACTGTCAGGCCACTCCAGTGCCGCAGCATATAGTTGATGGCCTTGCCCAAGGCTGAATTGGGCTCGGTCTTCTTTTGCGCCAGCTGTGCTTGCAGCCAGCCGTGCAGATCCTCCATCAGCGGAGCGCTGTGTTGTTGGTGAAAGTGCAGACGCTCCTGGGCTGAAAGATTCTGCTGACGCGCCTGCGCGTCGTGGTAATAGACCCGGCCCAGCGCTTCGAGTACGTAGCGGCACTCCTGAGGGAAGCTCTGCGCCACTTCCACAAACTGGCGCCGGCCGTGCGCCAGACAGTTAGCCACCAAAATCGCCACGCCCTCGGATAGTTTGGGTACGTTGCGCGAGGCCGCGTCACACATCTGAATCGGCGCACCCAGCTCCGGTGCGCGCTGCTTAAGCACTTCAGCCAGATTCTCGCCCGCGTGTTGGCGGCCGGTGAAGTACAGCGCAATTTTCCTTCCGGCGCCGGTTGCAACGATACCGCTGGTGAAGACGCCGGTGCGCTGGTCCGACGGCTCGCGCTCCAGGCGCAACACGCGCATGCTGGTGTCGTCGTTATGCAGCACTTGGCCCTGGGCCGCCTGGCGGATTAGTTCATCGTGCGCCGGTTTGATCAGCTCGGCCGCCTCCGCGACCACTTCCCACTGGGTGGCCGCCGGCAGCGGAATGCCCATCAGCTCTTCCATCCGCTCCAGCCGGTTAAACGGCACGCCGCTGCCGTATTTCAGTTGCGCGATCATGGCCGCGGCCGTTTCGTCGTATTTCTCCGGCCCACGCCCTCAGGCTCCTGGGCCGTGAAGACCTGACCGCAGGCGTTGCAGCGCAGCCGCTGCAATTCATAGACGGTTGCGGCCAGTGGCGCCTGCTGCCCTACGATCCTGACCAGTGCCTTGAGTTCCTTCTACGCGTAAACCCTATTTTTGCCACAGCCCGGACAGTGATCGCCCGAAGCCAGCTGCTGATGCATGATCGACACTTTGCGCGCACCACTGAAGGCCTGTGCGCCGTTGCGCCCGTGTCCCGGCGACCCTTCCGCTCGCGGCGGCGTTGTTGGTGATGCATGAGTTTTGTCGTCGCCGAATACCGATGCGAGCTTCTCCGACTTCTTCAGTCCCAGCGCTTTTCGATCAGCGCATGCAATACGGTTTTGAGCTTGTCGTAATCGGCATCGCTCAGCGGTGCCTGCCGAGCGCGATCGACAATCTGATCCAGCTCTTCCACGTTGACGTCGATGCATCGGCGCTTAGCAGGCTGCGGAAAAACCGGCTTTGTGGGCAAATTTTTCTCTGAGCTCCGATTTCAACGAGCCGTGACGGCTAAAATCAAGCCCGAAAGGTTCGCCGTGAGGCTTTGTCCTTGTGACTAACGGCTATTTTTAGGGTTCGGAGAACCCATTTTTCGCTCTTTTCTCGCACTGGGCGCAGTTAGGCCGCTGCGGCCGCCAGATTGCGCATCCGCACCAGGTTGTAGGCCGCCAGCGCGAAGGTGAACATCCATCCAACCCGCTCCACACCGCGATGGCGAGTCTTGCGTAGGCCGCCGACGGTCTTGAGCCAACCGAAGATCTCCTCAACGCGTTTGCGTTTTTGCTGACTAATCGCATACCCGGGATGACGAGTAGTGCGCGCATCGATAATAGTGGTCGCCTTGAGCGCGAGATGCGGAGTTACCTGGTGGTCGCGCATCTCTTGAACAAACTCCTTGGTGTCGTAGTTTTTGTCGCCACCCAGAGTAACGCGGTGCTGGCCTGGGATTTCTTCCACCATTGCAACCGCGGCCTCAACCTCCGCGCGCCCCTCGGCCAGGTTCACGCATGCGTTAACCGCTATGCCATTGCGGTTTTCCATCAGCACGTGGCCCGCAAAGCTAAGCTTGGCTTCCTTGCCCGCCCCCTTTTTTGCCAACCGCGCTTCGGGGTCAGTGGTCGATTGGTGGGTGGCGTTGCTGCGCCGCTCGCCGTGGAAGTCAACGGTCGGATTGCCCGGGTCGTCCACCAGTTGCTGGTCAGAGCCGTCCTTGCGCTTGAAGCTCTTGTGGCTGGCCCAGGCCTCAATCAGGGTGCCGTCAACTGTGAAGTGCTCGCTGGACAGCAGCGCGCGGCTGCTGGCCTGCGCCAGCACTTCGGCGAACAGAATATTGGCAACGCCGGCGGCTAACAGCCGCTCACGATTTTTGGTGAACACCGTCACGTCCCACACCGAATCGTCGATGTTCATTCCCACAAACCAGCGGAACAGCAGATTGTAGTTCAACTGCTCCATCAGCATCCGCTCGCTGCGCACCGTATAAAGCACTTGCAGCAACAGCGCCCGCAACAGCTTCTCCGGCGCAATCGATGGCCGTCCAACTTTCGCGTACATCGCATCGAATTGCGGGCCCATGTTGCGCAGTGCCACGTCGACCATCGCCCGAATGGCACGCAGCGGATGGTCCTCGGGAACTCGCCGGTCCGCAGATATGTAGCTGAACATCCCGCTCTGATGGTGATCCGCGCCCCGCATCCTCACACCCTCGCCACATGTAGATACCATCATCTATATATACTTTCTCACTGAGAAATGCTAGTTTTTCCGCATCCTGCTAGTATCCTGTCCCGCAAATATTGTTTGAAGATCTGTCCTGTCCCATAAATATCTTGTATAATTCTGAGGCTTCGTGTATCCTTAGAAATGGAGGATGCGCGATGGGTAGACCCAATGTGGCGGTGGTGTTGACCGAGCAGGAGCGGGAGCAGTTGGAGGCCCTGACGCGTTCGCGCAGTATGCCCCATGCGTTGGTGCGGCGGGCAAGGATCGTCCTGCTGTCGGCTGCCGGACTGTCTAATGATGTGATTGCCCAGCGCTGCGCGGTCAGCCCGCCTACAGTCAGCCTGTGGCGCCACCGCTATCGCACGCAGGGAATGGCAGGTTTGCATGACGAGTTGCGGCCCGGTCGCCCCCGCACCCATGATGACGAGCAGGTGGCGGCTCTGATCAATCGCGTCCTGCACACCAAACCCAAGGGCGCCACCCACTGGAGTGTGCGTCTGGTCGCCGAAGAAACCGGGATTTCCAAGAGCACGGTGGGCCGCTACTTCAAGCTCTTCGGACTCCAACCGCATCGCTCCAAGAGCTTTAAACTCTCCACCGACCCGTTCTTCGTGGAAAAGGTGCGCGACATCGTGGGCCTTTACCTCAATCCCCCAGACCATGCCCTGGTCCTGTGTGTGGACGAAAAAAGCCAGGTTCAGGCGCTCGAACGCACCCAACCGATCCTGCCGCTGGGTCTGGGTTACGTCGAAGGCGTCACTCACGAGTACTTCCGCCATGGCACCACCACGCTCTTCGCGGCCCTCAACGTCCTCGATGGCAGCGTGATTACCCAGTGCAAACCACGCAATCGCCATCAGGAGTTCCTGGCCTTTCTCCAGCATCTGGACCGTAACATCCCCGCCGACCTCGACGTGCACCTGGTGGTGGACAATTACGCCACCCACAAACATCCCAAAAGATCAAAGCCTGGCTGGCCCGTCATCCCCGCTATCACCTGCACTTCACTCCCACCTATGCCAGCTGGCTTAATCAAGTCGAGCGCTGGTTCGCCCTTATCACCCAGCGCGCCATCCGCCGCGGCTCCTTTCGCAACGTTCGCCAACTGATCCAGCAAATCGATGAGTTCGTTTCCCACTACAATTCCAAGAGCCGTCCGTTTATCTGGACCGCTACCGCCGACTCTATCCTTGAAAAAATCAGCCGCATCTGTTCCATAATCAATTAATGGGACAGAACACTAGGCTTCCTCTGCTTATTCTTCATGACAGGCTCAGCAGCTCGCGGAAGCGCGGCGTCAGCGGATAGCCCAGCAGCTCTTTAAAGGAACGGTTGGGGCGTTTGCTGGTGGAAGCCTTGCCGCGCCCCGTGGTCATGCCCAAAAACCGCCAGTTGGCGGCTCGGTAACAGGTACCCCGAAAGCGAACGGGATCGATGAAGGTCTCGGCGAAATAAATCGGATGACCGTACATCTGCTCCCAATCGTGCGACAATGAGTTCGTCACCTGCCCCAAAATGTGCGAGGCCAGATGCGAGACCCAAATCCAAGGCAGAATCAGAAAGCGCGTGTTGTAGGCCACCAGGCGAATGTTGCGCCGGCGCGCCGTTGCGCTCCAGCCGATGAAGCGGTCGCGGCTGCCCAGATGGCGCGGCGCCGAACTCCACGCCAGGCATGCGATCGGTCGGCGTTGTGCCCAGACCAGATACTTAAGATGCTCGCCCACCGGCTGCTCATAGCCCAGATAATGATGATGCTCGATGAGGCCTTTGAACAGTGTCTCGTGCGCCGTTCGCCTCACCTGCTCTATAGCGATGGGTTTAATTTCGCTCAGAGCGCCAGTAAGCGGCGTCTGATCGATCAGCACCGGCGCAGGCCGTGCCCGCCGGAGGAAGGGATTGAGCGATATCTGGCGGACCGGTGGCAGCTCGATCTCACCGGCCCGGTGCAGCATCAGCAGCAAGCCACGGCACACCATGTCGCATAGCGCGCCGTTGGCCTGCTTCCACTGCCAGGCCTCACACAGCTGCGCCGATAATCGGCGCCGGCTTAGACCCGGATGTTGTTTGATGAACTCCCGAATGAATTCGAGCTCTTGCGCCGTGATGACCCGGCCCCGGTATTTCCACTCCACCGCTGCCACTGCTTAGGACTGTGACAGAACGGAAACTGGAACGCAAGACCCCGGCGGCAGTTAATTTTTCATACGCTCACACGCCGCCATACCGGCGCGGCTTCGATATCCGGATTGCCGCCCGCCAGCAGCAACTGCGCCTAATGCGCACGCAAGTTTTTGGCTTGCTTCCGCGCCCGTTGGCCACCAGCGGAAGCGTCCCTTGGACAAGCGCTTGGTGGCGAGCCAGAATCCCTGCCCGTCATAGGCCAGGATCCGGATCGCCCGCGCACTACGGTTGCGGAAGATGAACAGGCAGCCGGAAAATGGATCGGAGTTCAATTTCTCCCGGCACAGCTGTGCAAGGGAATCTACCCCCTTCCTTCCGTCAACGGCCTCCACTGCCACCAGAATGCGCAGCTGCGGCGTGATCTGGATCACAACACCAACTCCGCCAAGGTCCGGCTGAAGCTGACCACATAGGCCGCGCTGGCCTTAAGTTCGATCCGGATCCTCGCGCGCCGGCTCTCCAATTCGATCGCGCATTGCGCAACCACCGCGGCCTCGGGCGCGATCAATTCCATAAACGACGGCGACGCCGTTTTCTTCTACACCCCACCCGCCGCCATCATCAGCCGTCTGAGCTTGCCGTAATCCAGGCGCAGTGCAGCGGCGGTGCGACCCAGACCATCTCTGCGCGCCACCTCGATTGCGGCCGACCATAACTCATCGGGAATCGCCGCTCGTATCTGTCTGTTCTGCCTCCACTCCTCCAGACGCGCTCCCACTTCTTCCTCAACCGTCGCCACCTGCTTTCTCCGCATCGTCATTCCTCTCGCCGACCAGATCGGCTGAGGAATGACTTAACAACTATGCTGAGTGGATTTCAGCGTTGCCGAAAGCTCACGTTGTTTGAAGCCCGAATATCGGACCTATTGAAGTGACTGGCAGCCCGCTACTTGCCGCACGTGGGTTCAAACCAGCCGATGGGTTATGCGATTCCCGGTCGAGCACTACCTTCAGACGCTGTCCGCCCTGGAAATCGCGACCGGCGCCGAGAACGTCGGCGAACCCGTCACAATCACATCCCGGCACAGGCGCTGTCCGCCCTGGAAATCGCGACCGGCGCCGAGAACGTCGGCGAACCCGTCACAATCACATCCCGGCACAGGCGACAGTACGTTCGGCGGCAGGGTCATCTTCGATCCGGTTCAATACAGACAAGGGCTCAGCCCGCTGCTCCTGAACGGCGCGGCTGACACCTGTGATCGTCCCATCGCCATTTCCCTCCGGAAACACTTGGATCTTTGTAACATGCAAAAAAGGGGCAATTCTCACCATCACCCCAAAAGGTCGGAAGGCCCGATTTGGGCGGCCGGGGCGAGCCCGGCAGCCGACCGTTAAGGCAACATACTTTCTCTCAAGGCAACGGAACCTCCCTACACCACGCTCAACGCCAGCGGCTTCTCGATCAATGGTGATTTTCCCCGCTCCAGTGTTAGTCGCCGCCAGCATTGTTGGAACGGCTCAAAAGGTTAATGCCAATCGAAAAAAGAAGTGACGTCTCGCTTTTGCAGAGAGCTTGTGACAAATTAGTTCGGGATTGATACTTTTGCGCAACCCGCTAGTGCCGTAGTAGTTCGCGTTTGGTGTCGGGGAAGAGTGTATGTCAGAAGAAACGTTTGAAGGTTTTTTAGGACACGTGGCGCCGGTCCTGGCGTTAGTCGCGCTCCTGTCGGCTAGTGTGGCGCACGCGCAAACCTGTATCTCGAACGTGCCGCACATCGACGGCCAGTGGCAAGTGCTACCATACTTGATGCCCATCAACCCGATTTCAGCAACTTTGCTTCACAACGGGAAAATCTTAATCGTCGCCGGTTCTGAGAATGACTACGATCGTCAAGGCGCGGAGTACTACCGCGCCGCAATTTGGGATCCAACCGGAACGGACAGCAGCAGCATTCAGGTTATCGATCTCAGCTATGATGTCTTCTGTAGTGGGACTGCTGTTCTGCCTGACGGGAGAGCTCTGATCGTAGGGGGCACCGAGTTCTACTACCCTGAATTCGCGGGAGACAATCGCGCCTCTATTTTTGATTCTGTAACCGGACGCTTTGTGCAATCTCAAAGCATGGCTGACGGCCGCTGGTACGCCAGCGCCATTACATTGGGCGATGGGCGCATCATGACGTTTTCCGGGACCGATCTCACTGGAAGCGGCGCTAACAGAACGGTTGAGATCTACGATCTTAAGAACGCCGGGGCGGGCTGGACCAGCCCAATCACCGCCCCTTTCTTCCCACCCCTCTACCCGCGCCTGTTTCTGCTGCCAAACGGCACGGTTTTTTTTTCAGGGCAAGGTGACGCCAGTATCTCACAGGGGTGGATCTTCAATCCGGCCACTGGCACGTGGACAGGGTCAGTCCCGACAACCGTCGATCGGACGCGTGGTGGTGCGGTTCTTCTGCCACTACTGGGGCCGAGTTACAAGCCTCGCATCATCAACATTGGCGGCGGCAGTCCGGATCCAGCTACGAGCTCGACCGAGATCATTGACTTGTCTGCGGCATCTCCCTCGTGGACTCCCGGCCCCTCCATGTCAACGGGTCGTATCGAGATGAATGCCGTCATGCTGCCTAACGGCAAAGTGCTGGCAGAGGGCGGTTCGTTGGACAACGAGGTACCGGACCAGGCCGGCAAGCGAGCTGACCTGTACGACCCAGTCTCCAACACTTTTAGCTCGGGCGGGACCGCCTCGTTCTCACGGCTTTACCACGGGACGGCGCTGCTGCTCCCGGACGCGAGGGTGATCAGTCTTGGCAGCAATCCCACAGCCGCGAGGTTTGCGCCCGGGATCGAAATCTACACGCCGGCCTATCTGTTCGACAGCAACGATCAGCTGATCACCACCAATCGGCCGAGCATCACCAGTGTCTCGTCGCAGGTGCTTGGCTACAATGCGCCATTCTCCGTTAACTACACGAGCACCTCGGCAATCACCTCCGCCGTCCTGATGCGTCCCGGTTCCGACACCCACTCTTACGACATGGAGCAACGTCTGATCGGTCTGTGCGGACCATCACCTCAGGCGCCATGTATTGGCTCCGGGACGCTTTCCCTCACCACACCGCCCAACTCCAACATCGCGCCGCCGGGCTATTACATGCTGTTCTTACTTGACAGCGCCGGCGTACCGTCCAAGGCGCAATTCGTCCAGCTCTCGCTTTACGCAACGGCACCGCCCGTTGGGATGATCACATCGCCGGCTTCGGACGTGATGATCGATGCTGGCGCATCGGTCAATTTCAGCACGACCTCCACCGCGGTCAAGTACTCCTGGGTCTTTCCCGGGGGATCGCCAATTACGTCTACGGCACAGAATCCAGGAAGCGTGACTTTCAACACGGCGGGAACCTACGTTACGTCGCTGACGGTCGTCGACAGCAGCGGTAACTCCGATCCAAGTCCACCCACGCGGACCATTAACGTGCTGCCAGCCACCGCCGACTTTTCGATTAATGTGAGCCAACCTCCTCTGGCAGTTATTCCGGGGCAATCGACGTCGTTTACGCTAACTCTCACATCGCTCAGTGGATTTAGTGGATCCGCGAGCCTGAGCGCTTGGGGGTTCGATCCTGGCATGACAACTCCTGGCTTCAATCCGCCCACGATCACCGGCTCCGGGTCGTCGACTCTTGTGGTAAACACGCCAACCACTGCGGCACCAGGCGCGGACTCATTGACCTTCGAGGGCACCGCTGGAACACTAAGTCATACCGCGCCGACGACCCTTCTGGTAAACCTGGCACCGCCGGCGAGCCTTACGGCTACAGCATCGAGCGGACAAATCGCTTTATCGTGGCCAGCATCAATCGGAGCCGCGAGCTATCATCTAAAACGCGCCAGGATCAGTGGTGGCCCGTATGTAGGTGTCGCCTGCCCGACCACGACCAGTTATACCGACACTGGGCTGATTGGCGGCCAAACCTATTACTACGTGGTGTCGGCGGTCTACACAGCCGGCCCGGACGGGGGCGGAGAGAGCGCCGACTCCGTCGAGGCAAGCGCTACGTTCCAGGGTCCCACGCCAACACCTGGATCGACGGCAACGCCAACAAGCACGCGGACGACAATTTCCACCACGACTCCGACCGCCAACCCCAGTCCAAGCGCGAGCAACGCGCCGACCCCGAATCCGAGTCCAACGCGGACGGCGACAGCGACGATGACACCGACCGCCACAGCCACAGCCGGGACGGGACCGGTTTTCGTCAGGGACTCGTCGGGCAATTGGCCGAGCTATTACTTACCGATCACTCTAAAGAACAATCAAGGTTCAAACACACCTGCGAATCTTCCAGTTTTGATAAGCATTAATTCCTCAACTTACTCAGCATACGAAGCGGCGAATCTCTCCAACATCAATTTTCAAGATGGTAATGGCACCATTCTCACCTCGTGGCTGGAAAGTGGCGAAACGAGTGCATCGGCCACGACCAACTACTGGGTGAAGATCCCTTCGGCAATCGCCGGTGGCGGCGGAACGCTGACCGTCGATCTTGTCTTTTACGCTACTAATGCCAACTCTAAGGATTCAAGCACGACTGGTACTGAACCGCTCTGGGCGGGCGGCACCTATGGGCAATATGACTCAGGGGCGGCAGTCTTCTCCATATACGATAACTTCAAAGGTTCGTCACTCGGGGCAGCCTGGAATGTTGACCCGAACACCACGCGAACCGTCAACAATGGCCTCACGCTTCAGTCTACAGCCGGTGCATGGTGGGGTATCTATAATAACGCCACAGTGCCCGTACCTGGTATTGTTGAAGCGGCGATGATGCAGCCTGGTTCGCCGACGGGATTTGGGGCGATCGGTACGAATAATGCCTCGACAACGCCCACGGTTGGTGGTATCGGATTTGAAGAGCGTACCGCGAATGGTAATTTCGAACTATCTCAACCGATCCCTGCTGGGGGGCCTCAAGGGGGTGTTTCAGCAGCTGGTACCAGGTACATCGTCACGGGTACTTTGCTTAGCTCACCGTCGAGCAGCACTCTCCAACTAAATTACGGGCCTGCGTCTGTCAGTACACCGGTCGCACCCGCCAACGGTTATAACCTAAGTCTATTCGCATGGGGCGCAATGCCTGCCTACGATTCAACGTTCTTCCAGTGGGTACGTTCAAGGTTGTACCCACCATCTGGTGTGGTGCCATCAGTCTCGACCGGCTCAGTTACTCTCGCACCGACCCCATTGCCGTAGTCTGTTTTACCTAGAGTAAATGGTAACGGCGGTAGAGGGCCAGCTTTCGGGTTCACTCGTTGACGGCGGACTCCTGGTCCCAGACTTGGATGTTAAGAGAGGACGGACGACGCTCATGCTGGCCTTGAAACGCCGCAGCAGGACGTGGCTCGAGGACCTTCGTGAAATTCGGCCTGTTTTACGAAAATCAACTGCCACTCCCCTGAAATGATGGGAGCAACAAGAGTGATCACACGCGTGATTGAAAAAACGGACGTCTTATGATTCGACAGCGGGTTTACAAAGCAATCAGCGTCATAGTTCTGGTCTGCTTGCCATTGTGCGTTGGGAAAGCGAACGCCGACGCGCAAGCCGCACCGAAAGGCGGGAACTTCAGCACGTTCGATCCTCCGGGCTCGCTGTATACCAATCCCACCGACATCAACCTGGACGGCGCGATTACGGGATACTACGAAAAGGAGGCAAGTTTTGCGCCTCACGGCTTCGTGCGAGCGCCCAAAGGTAGCATCACCGTGTTCGACCCTCCCGGCTCACTTTCCACCAACCCTACCGCCATCAACCCGACGGGGGTGATTACGGGATACTACTGTGACGCATTCAGATGCCACGGCTTTTTGCGGGCTCGCGACGGTACCTTCACTACGTTCGATCCTCCCGGCTCAGTAAAACGGACCGAGCCCTTTGCCATCAACCCGGCGGGCACGGTCACGGGATTCTACATAGACGCAAGCTTCGTTGGTCACGGGTTCCTGCGGACCCGCGACGGTAGCTTCACGACATTCGATCCTCCGGGCTCGCTATCCACCAACCCCACCGGCATCAACCCGGCGGGGGCGATTACTGGATCCTACTGTGAGGCAACCACGTGCCACGGATTCCTGCGGGCCCGCGACGGTACCTTCAGCGCGTTTGATCCGGAATGGTCAACAATAACGATTGCCAAAGGCATCGACCCGAAGGGCGAAATCACCGGATACTATGGATACTACGAAGACACCAGCTTCGCGATTGACGGCTTCGTGCGCGCTCCCGACGGTACCTTCACCACGTTCGATTCTCCCGGCGCAGTAAAGGGGACCGAGCCCTTCGCCATCAACCCGGCGGGCACGATCACGGGATTCTACATAGATGCAAGTTCCCTTAGTCACGGGTTCCTGCGGGCCCGCGACGGTAGGTTCACGACATTCGATCCTCCGGGCTCACTGTCCACCTACCCTGCCGCAATTAATCCGGCGGCGGCGATCACAGGAACGTACTATGACGCGAACGGCTTGGGTCACGGCTTCCTGCGAAGCCCCTCCCATCGAGATGATAGTGAGGGATCCGACTAATCCGTACAGCTGCTGGCGACATCATGTTCTTTACTTGGTCGGCATCACCTGTAACGACTTTGTGTATGCGTGTGATTGGGATCTGCCTTGGTAGCTGGAACAGACGCCACTTCTGCGCCTGCAATATCGTTTCGTGTTGTGGCTTGGCGCTGCCTTCTCTGACTCACAAATCTCCCTAGCGCCGGGGGCGATCGCATCGGCAAGGCCCGGAGCGATTGCGCAGGAGGTCGCGCGTCTTCGATAACGGGCCGGCCCGGACGAATCGAAATTGGATTGCGCCAAGCTTATTGCCGCGACCCAGTTTTGTCCGGCCCCGGAGAGATGCGACCGCCATAGCCGCTTTGGCCCCTTTTGGTGCCGCGTGACGTTGGCCGAAATGATGAACAGCCGCGGGTCCTCGCTGCATAGGCAAAGTCGGGGTGCGCTTTTGCTTCCGAGCCTAACAAGCCGGACGACGGAAATCGTGAGGCCGAGCGGCATAAACACCGCCGCAGACGTCAACCTTCTCGGTGTCCAATCGAGCCTTCAAAAGGCAGGAGACCAGCCCGCTTAGAGTCGAGCTCGTAAACGCTCTCTCCCCTGCACCGGATCGCGCCCTACCTGATGCTCGACTCCTGATCAGGCTTTGCGAAATCACCATGCACGCCTCGCCCACCGTCGTCGCTCAGCACGACCTTCCTGCAATAAAAGCCCTCCGCGTATTGTCCTGGTGCCCTGCATTCGATACCGCGCAGTCGGTGTAATGCCTGAAACGTTTCGGCTGTAAACCACTGCCTGTTTTGCTGGCTCCCAAAACACTGGATCAAATAGCGGATTTTCCGTTCGCACGTGGCGCTGTCCAGTTCCACGTAGCAATTTGGTTTGCCGAGATCTCCGTCGTACTTCGGAATCTCGTACTCGAGAATCATGTGGTTGCGGAATGTACTCCACGTGAGGTCGCTCACCGTGCGATGGTCCTGATGCAAATCCTCCCGGAAATGAGTGAATACCAAATCTGGTGAATACTCCTCCTTCAACCTTTCGAAAGCCTCCTTGAGCTGCCCGAGGTACGGAAAGAAACTCTCTCGAAAATCGTGCACCGTAACCATCTGGTGTAGAGTTCGTTTCAAAAACAGCGCCGCGCTGCGGCGTGCTTCGCGCTCCCGCACCGGGCCCCCACTGTACACGACCCAGCGCACCTCGACATTTCTGTAACCGCGAAGCAGCATCAGAATAGTTCCCCCACAGCCAATTTCTATATCATCAGAGTGTGCCCCAAGACAGAGAATTCGCAGGCACCTGCCCCTCGGAGTGTTGAAGCTCAAGTTCATCATGTGCGTCCGCTATTCACTTCACGGCGACTGTGAAGCCTGAGCCGCTCGCCCGCCCTTGCGCAACCGCACACTCACCCACGACCCCTTCTGCATTTCCTTTCCACACTTCCCAGCGTGCGCGTCCCCTCGCATACATTTCCTCAAGGGCCTGCCTTTCCTTAAATGTGTCCATCGCGGCGAAGAAACCATCGTGCTCGTAAGCGATCAGCTGCCTTTCCTGAATTAAACGGGAAAAAGGCTGATCGACCAAGTCTTCACCCTCCATAATGTAGCGAAAGATATCTCGCTTGAAAGCGAAATAGCCGCCATTGATCCGGATATTGGACTGCCGTATATGCTTCATCTCTGCAACAAGCCCGTCGGGCGCCACGTTGACAAGATGGTAACTAAGGTTAGGCCTAACACTAATAAAACTAGCGATCTTGTCTGTCTCCTCAAAATGCTTGACGAATTTAGGAAGCGGAAGATCGGTCAACCCGTCGGAATAGTTTGCGAGAAACATTTTATCGTCGCCAATGTATTTCTCAACGGCTCTGAGCCTCTCGCCAATGCTCGCGTCTATGCCAGTGTCCGTGAAGGTAACCTTCCAGTTGTCGACGTCGCTGTTATGCAGACGCAGATTCTTGTCCGCCACCGAGAGTGTAAAGTCATTCGACAGACATTCGTTGTAATTCAAGAAATACTGCTTTATGCCATCGGCTCGGTAACCGAGACAGAGAATAAAATCGGTATGGCCATAGTATGCGTAATATTTCATTACGTGCCACAGAATGGGCCGATAGCCGATGTTAATCATGGGTTTCGAGGTGTTCTCTCCGGATTCGCGCAGTCGCATTCCCTGACCGCCGCAGAATAGCACTACTTTCATCGTCACTCGCCGCCTTATTGGAGTTCCAGTATGATGAGCGTAGAGGAATCTGGTTGCCTAGTACACCTTCACAGAGGGGATGGGAACCACGAACCGCCCTCCCCGGAAGAATCAGCAGATAGTCCGGGCGCGTCTGCTTGATGCGGTCCGGGTGGTAAATCGGAATGTGGGTGCCCGGAAGGAACTTGCCTTGCTTATAAGGGTTGCGGTCCACCGCATAATCAACGAAATCGGTCCTTATGCCGCAATAGTTAAGCAGAGTATTGCCTTTGCCTGGCGCTCCGTAGGCCGCGACCCGCTTGCCACTGCGCTTCACGTCGATTAGGAACGTGAGGAGTTCGCGTTTTGCCTCTTGGGCGTGCTCACCAAAAGACGTGTAGGAGTCGAGCCGAGCGAGGCCGGCCTTCATTTCCCTGGCACGCAGGTCATCAATCCGTGCGCTTACGGGCTTTGAAGTATCGTCGCTATGGCGGGCATAAATCCGCAAAGAGCCGCCATGCGTCGACAGTTCCTCGACGTCGAAGCACGTAAGGCCATTTGCTGCAAGGATTCTCTCCGCGGTAGAAAAAGAAAAATACGAGAAGTGCTCGTGGTATATTGTGTCGAACTGGCGCTCAGCCATGAGGCACATTAGATGGGGGAACTCTGCAGTGATGACACCTCTCGGGCTGAGGAGGATCTTCATACCTGCCACGAAGCCATTTAGATCGGGCACGTGAGCGAGCACATTGTTGGCGATCAGCAGGTCTGCCCGCTTGCCATCGGCCACCAGCGCCAGTGCTGCCTGTCTGCCAAAGAAGCTGACCAGGGTCGGTACACCTTTGCGCAGGGCCGCCGCGGCCACATTTGCGGCCGGCTCAATCCCTAGTACTGGAATATGTCTTTGGATAAAGTACTGAAGAAGATATCCATCGTTGCTGGCTATCTCCACTACGAGGCTATTCGTATCCAGACGCAGTTGATCAACTCTGCGATCCGCGTAATCCTTTGCATGCGCGAGCCATGTATCCGAGTACGAGGAGAAATACGCGTAGGTAGTGAAGATTTCCGCGGGGCTGACGTACTCCTGAACTTGGACCAGGAAACAATTGGAGCACACTTGTACATGCAGAGGATAGAACCTCTCCATGCGGTTGAGTTCGTGCACATTGATAAAGCTCTCGCATAATGGGGACATGCCGAGGTCTACAAAGGTGTCTTTCAGCATGAAGCCGCAGAATCTGCACGACTGACGCTCTTGCTGCGGGTCCAGGTCCCCTTCCGTACTCGAGTCTCCCGAAAGGTCTCCTCGGCCATCTAGTGTTTGACTATCCATGCTTTAACAAAACGGTTTTCGTCTTTGTCACTTGTTGCCTACCGGAAAAAGGCCAGCTTCGGCCGCTCGTCTCCACTTTCAAGTGCGTATATCACCATCGGGGCAACTTCTTCGAGCTATGTCAGGGATTCCCGCCAGCAAATGGTTCCAGAGGCGAACAACCCTCCGAACGACGTAACTTCTCAATGCCCTGGCTTTGCCTTTCTCGCTGCTCGCCGGAGTGCGACGGGCCATATGTTGACCAAGCCTCGGCATCACCAGCAAATTCGAACATCGTGTTTGCCCCCGGCCGACGCCTTTGAATAGCCGGCCTTGTTGTGTAATCCACGTTGTGTAATCCACGTATCTATCGTACCGCTTTCGGCCGAACGAATTCTGCTCTTCGCTCCAGCAGGCCGCACTCCTCCAATGCGGTGGCGGCACGAACCATTAAGTCGACGCTCAGCTTGGATCGTTCAGCTATATCCAATAGCGTATGGTCGCCATCAGACAGGTTCAGCACCCACAGTAGCGCGATCTGGCCCAGTTCCGGATCCGAACTCAAGCCACCGGTCAGACGGTAGAGTCCCCTGCTGCCAAGTTGCGGCTCACATTTCGGATTCAGGTTCACGTACGTCCGGTTCTGTTCCAGCACCCAGAGGATGTCCAAACAAAGTGACAATGATTTCGCCAGAGAATGGGGACGCACGAAAGCGAGATTATCTGCCGAAGTATGATACTCCGGAAATGTACCATGGATAGCGCGCGAGAGCCGACCAACTGGCAAATTGATTCCAGGTGAACAGAACTGACGCTCATCATACCCATATGGCGAGAAGTCCAATATATGGGCGTCTTTCTCAAGCTGCCGAAGTACATGCACAGCTACGCGGTCGATTTCAGCCTCGCCCTGCCGGCTTCGTTTGTAAGACAATGATTGCGCATCGCCCAAGCCCGTCAGTACCAGTCCGTGCCTGATTTGCGAGAGCTTGGATTCGTTCAGGCAGAGCCAGGTAATTGCACCAATTGTCGCCGGTATGAAGAGGAAACGATAAGAGTATCTCCTCGGAAGTGAAGCAATGCGTTTTGCAAGAAACGCCGCTACGGTCATGCCCGATAAGGCGTCGTTCGCCAGCGATGGGTGACAGATGTGGGAGGAAATCAAAACTTCGTCGGGAATTTCTCCAGAAAGGTAATATTCCCCGTACGTCAG
>Ga0206961_1088_pt1 | contig 22276 bp, 16 predicted proteins | sample Alteio_BWOrgHeat_30_FD_153238 | JGI IMG/M metagenome (GOLD analysis project Ga0206961, IMG submission 153238) | Enriched cells from forest soil in Barre Woods Harvard Forest LTER site, Petersham, Massachusetts, United States -... | ecosystem: Environmental > Terrestrial > Soil > Temperate forest >...
CGCTTATGTCACCAACGGCAAGAGCAACACGGTTAGCGTCATTGATCTACGGACGTTCGGCTTGTTGAAGACAATCAAAGTTGACAGTGAACCCACTGGCCTTGCCGCGAACAGCAGAAAGAACGAGATTTACGTCGTCAATACCGGCTCCAACAACATCAGCGTGATTGACGCCGAACACAACACCGTGGTCACCGCTATCGGCGTACACGGCAAGCCTTATTTCATCGATGTTTCATCTGACGGCAAGCGTGCGTATGTTGCGAACTCAGGCTCGGCGAATGTCTCTGTCATTGATCTCGATAAGAGGGTCGTGCTCGGCAACATCCGGGTAGGTGCCTCGCCAGGGCTGGCCCGCGTATCCCCCGACGGCGCGACTGTCGTAGTCAGCAACCGTGGCGATAACTCCATTTCGCTGATTGATACTCAACACTTGACCGTTCGGGAAACAACTTCCGTTTGCCAGCAGCCAGAGGACATCACCATCCTTCCGGACAATAGCAAGGCGTTCGTGGCCTGTACCGGTTCGGCCCAGGTCGCTTCTGTGGATCTCAAGACCGGCAAGCTTCTGGCCTTGTTGGACGTCGGTAAAACCCCAGCCCATCTGGCCCTCAAGCCCGACGGCGGCGAACTCATGGTGAGCAACTTCGATTCCGACAGCATCTCGATCATCGAAACCTCGAACAACGAGGTCGGTGGTAGTTACCTGATCGGCACCCAGCCCGCTCGCGGATTAGTGACCGCGGACAATTCCCGGTTGTACGTCAGCAACTTCGGCTCGAACACGGTTGCCGTTTATGACATTGATATTGGAAAAATGATCGCGACGCTTCCAGTGGGCAGCCATCCCGACGGCCTGGCGCTTTCCCAGAGTCAGAATTATTTATTGGTGCTGAATTCAGAATCGGGCGATGTCACCGTCATCCAGAAACGGACCCCGAAGAAGAAATTTGAACCGGGAGAATATTCCCTGCTGACTATGATTCCAGTAGGCGTGCAGCCGAATAATATTGTGGTGAAGTCATTCGTGTTGAGCGCGCCAGTAAGATAAATAACTCGAATAATTTTCCTGCTGTCATCCCGAGCAAAGCGAGGGCTCTAGGTTCTTCAATGCTGACACAACTTGAAATCCGCATCGTTCCGAACGCCGCTGATTTATTCCAAGCAGCTGCAACCGAGTTCGTATCGCTCGCTGCACAGGCGGTCAAGAACACCGGCAGGTTTACCGTAGCCCTCTCAGGCGGCTCGACACCCAAGGGCCTGTACACCTTGTTAGCCGGCGGTTCGATCGCTGACATTCCTTGGGACAAGGTTTTCTTGTTCTTCGGCGATGAGCGCCACGTACCTCCCGATCACCCTGAAAGCAACTACCGTATGGTCCGCGAAACTGGCTTGCTGGCTAAAGTCCCTGCGAAGAATGTATTTCGCGTCCACGCTGAGAATCCCCACGCCGACGCCGCAGCCCAAGCCTACGAGCAAACCCTGCGGCAGTTTTTCCATACGCCGCCAGTCGAATTCCCGCGCTTTGACCTGATCCTGCTCGGACTCGGTCCGGACGGCCACACCGCTTCCCTATTCCCAGGAACCACCGCATTAACCGAGAACCACCGACTGGTCGTTGCCCCTTGGGTAGAGAAATTTCAAACGCACCGCATCACTCTGACTTTGCCAGTGCTCAATCGTGCGGGGTGCGTCTTATTTCTGGTGAGTGGAGCAGACAAAACCAACACGGTTCGGGATGTATTCGAGAATAAAGCCCCCGACTTGCCCGCGCAAATGGTGCGCCCACAAGAGGGCAGACTGCTGTGGCTGCTGGATCAGGCCGCAGGCAGCGGCCTGTCCCACAAATCCTGACCTACGATTGCAACTGCGCCAACTGCTTCTTCACCTCAGCAGCGTCGCTGTAGTTAGGGTTGAGCTTCAGCACGCGCTCGAGATGCTGCCTCGCCAGGTCGTTCTGACCTGTCTTTTCGTAAGCAAGTCCCAGGTGATAGTGAACATTAGGGTCGTCGGGCTCTTTGCTTTTCTCGGCCAGTTTCAGCGACTCCTTGAACAAATCCACTGCCGACTGATATGCGCCCTTTTGGTACAACACCCAGCCCAGCGTATCCGCTGCTGCAGGAGAATCGGGCATACCGCGACGAGCAGTGCGCGCAAATCCAAGTGCCACATCCACGTTGCCCCCGGACTGCAGCATCACGTAAGCAAGATTGTTCGAAGCCAGTGGATCCTCTGGTTTAAGTTCCAGCGCTTTCTGATAGGAATCTTTAGCGTTGCCCCAATCCTGTTTCGACTCGTAAAGTTCGCCCATCAACGTGTAGAAGCTGGGCTCGCGCGGGTTGTCTTTGAGCGACTGCTGATAAGTAGCGATCGCTTTGTCCGCAGATCCCTTCGCCACTTGCACCTGACCAAGTTTGAGCAAAGCGTCGGCATTGTTCTTGTCGAGGGCAGCAGCCTTGGTAAACGCGGCCTCGGCCCCGTCCAAATCTTTCTTGCTGTTAAATAGGACCGTCCCCAGCAAATCGTAGAAAGCGCTGTTATTCGGCGACTTCGTGATTTGTGCGTTTGCAGCCGCAATCGCTTTGTCGGTTTGCTTACCGGCCAGATAAGAATTCATCAGACCGCTCAATGCGTCGTTCGAATTAGGGTCGCGATCTAACGCCTGCTGGTAAGCTTCTCCCGCTTTGCTGTATTGCTTCTGCACCAGATTCAAATTTCCCAGCTGGATGTAGCCAATCGCCCGCTGAGGAGCGACATCAATCGCTTTCTTCACATTTTCTGCAGCCGCTGAAAACTGCTGGCGATTGATCTTTGAAAGGGCCCGCATGGCGTAACCATCCGGCGAACCCGGCTGCTGATTGATGATCTGCGTCGCCGCTTGTTCCATCGCGTTCATGTCGCCCGAACGCACGGCCGCATTAGCCAACGCGCGCTGCGCATCCACCAGATCCGGGCGCAAGCGCACGGCTGCACGCCACTCATCCAGGGCGCGCGCTGGATTTCCCAGCTGATCCAATGCGAGCCCCAGATGATAGTGCGCAACCGCATTGCCAGGGTCATTCTTCAACGCATTTTGCAGAGTCTGTGCGGCGTCGCTGGCATGGCCGTCGCGTAGCTGAATCTGTCCCCGGTAGATCAGGCCCTCGCTGTCATTCGGTGCGATTGCCAGAATTTCATCGTTCAGCTTGCGCGCCTCATCCACCCGGCTTTTCAGAATTAGCAGCTGAATATAGTTTTTCTTGACCTGTATGTCCTTAGGATGATCGTGATAGATCACGGCGTATTCGGCAGCCGCCTTATCGAGGTCGCCGGTTGCAAAATAAAAATCTCCCAGCATCCGGTAGCCGGTCGAGTTGTCTGGGAAACGGGCTTTCGCCTGCTTCAGAAAGTCCTCGGCCTGAGCGTTCTTCCCCTCGGAAACGTACAGACGCGCCAATGCCGCAGGCGGATCGGGATCTTTCGGATCGAGTTCCATCGCCCGCCGAAACTGTTCTTCGGCCTCAGGGAAACGGCTGCGCGACTGGTAGTAGCCTCCCAAAGCCAATTGTGCCTGCACTCCTTTGGGATTTAACTCCGCCGCCTTCTTGAAATTAACCTCAGCAGCAACAGGAAGGTCGGCGCGGGTCTGAATCAGCGCAAGATCGAGATAGGGTTCCCAACTACCGGGATCAAGTGCGATGGCCTTCTGCATCTCCTGCATGGCCCCGGGAAGGTTTTCCTGACCAATCTGCAGATTCGCCAATGCAATGTGGACTTGCGGATTGTTAGGCTGCTTGTCGAGCAGCAGATCGGTCTGTTCCTTTGCCTGTTTAAAGTCACGTCCAGGGATTACGAGGTTCGCTAGGTCAATGCGTGCCTGATAATTCTCCGGTTGCAGTTCAATGGTCCGGCCGAGTTCCTGATAGGCAGGCCCCCACTGCTGTAACTTAAGAAGAGCTTGCGCCATGCGGTAGTGAGCGTCGGCAAATCCCGAGTCAATTTGCACTGCGTTCTTGAACTGAATCGCCGCTTCCGCGTATTGACCCTTTTCGAAGTAACGCTCTCCACTCTCAAGATATTTCTGTTTGCGCACGTTGGGATCACGCGTGCATCCCGAGAGACACGCAGCAACCAGCGTGAGAATCAATCCCAGGCGAAAAACACCGGTGTGTTTGATTGCAGCACCTGTGACCGGGCAGCGGCGGTCGCCCGCGCCCGGGCGCGAGGGCGCAAAAACCGCATTACCAACCGTAATTCTCATAGTGTTCTCTCATCCAAGGGTACTGCAAACCGGACAGCAGAACAAAGTTACTCCCGGTACAACCGTTCTGTAGGGTCTAACGGGGAACATAACGATCCAGCAGGGGCACCAGGTTTCCGGCGAACGAAATCAAACGTTGTTCCGCTACATCCAGCCCCTCGCCGGGTGCGAGCGGGGTCACCACTCGGACTAGGGAGCCATCGCTGCGGTTGAGCCGGATTGAGTCGGTCACCAGGTAGAACTTTGCCCAGTACTCACTGGCTACAGCCCGATCGTGCGCCTCGTACCAATACAGCACCAACTGGCGATCATCCCCTTTTGCAATGACGTAGCGGTTGGCCTCGAATGGCGCGCGCGAGGGAAATGAAAGCGTGACCCTGCCTGACTCTACCGGCAACCATCCTGAACCCGGCAAACAGTGTTTCGGCGAATGAATGGTGTCACCCGTACGCTGGCTGGGGAAGTATGCTACGAACAGGTCCACGTAGGGTTCGTTGGCCGAAGAGTCGTCGTAGAAACGTTGCAGAAAGTCTCCCGGACCCAGAATCTCCAAAACTTCCCGCTGCATCGGGACATCGTTCCCTCGCCAGGATCCAAGTTGATAAGGCAACGACGCGAGAGGCTCCCGTGCCGGCACGATTTCCGTGCTCCCCCGCGCTCGCAGAAATATTCCGGCTGCCAGCAAGAATGCGACTGTGAGTGCAAATCTCCATTGCGATATCACGGCTGCACCTCATCGGGATCGCGCCGCGGCCGGAAGGCTCGGTGCACCAGAAAGACCATCGCCAGCGACACCACGAAGACCAGCCAGCCGGAAAACGTATGAAAAAAACCTTCTGCCTTATCTGGGTCCCAGTACTGCACCAGCAAGCCGGTCCCTACGATGCGCAGACTGTTGGCTGCAACCGCAATAGGAATGGATGCGATCGCCAGGGCAATCCTGACCCAAAGCCGCCTTTCCACCAGATATCCGTAAATGATCGCTAGCGTCGTCAAAGACAGAAGTGAGCGAATACCGCTGCAGGCTTCGGCGATCTCGAGAGGCATCGCGGGCAAATAGATGACATTGCCTTCGCGCAGCACGGGAACTCCCGCCACAGGCAGTAGCAAAGCTGCCACTCTGGAAGCCAGCATTTGCAGAGGAAAAGTAATCTGAGTGAAAACGATTGCGGGAATGGGAATCATCAGAATCAGGATTGCCCAGGGGAAAAGTACTCCACGAAAGAAATCCCATCCGCAAAAGAAAATTACCAGGCCTGCGATCAGCAAAAGCAACGAAACCCGCGACAGAAAAAGTTCTGCTCCGAGCACGCCGACTACAATCACCGCCAGCGCCAGAACAATGATGAACAGCCCCCATGACGAAGGCCGGCGCGTGCGACGCAAAATTTGGGCACGCTCTTGCCACAGCACGAATAGGGAAAATGCCGGGACAAAAAATCCATGCGAGAAATTAGGATCGTTGACCCACTGCTTTCCCAAATGGAGAAGAACAGATGCGTACAGCCATCCGACCAGCAGCGCCAGTACGATAATCTGCCACCAACTCAGCCAGGCAAGCGACTGTGAAGATCGACCGGGGGGCGAAGCGCTTTGTGCAAGGGAGGCCACGCGCACCTGCAGCATATGCGAATGCCGCTCTTATGCGCAATTAGGCGGACGCTTGCGGCAGCGATAGAATGAAGAATACATTCGCGCTGTTGGCATTCCGGCAACAGCGTATGTTGCGGCTCGCGCTGCTACAGCCATCATGCGGAGAGGACAAGAGTGAAACTCGCAATCCCTATAATTGCGCTACTTGCGCTGACGGCGGCACATGCGCAGAGCAATTCACCCGACAAGACTGCCGTCCCGCCGCAGCTCTTGGCGGCAGCAGGGCCGAGGTACGTCATCGGCGCTGATGACATGCTGCTGGTCTCCGTATGGAAGGAACCCGACCTCACAGCCACGCTCCCCGTGCGGCCCGACGGCAACATTTCCCTGCCCTTGCTCAACGATGTGACGGCCGCGGGGCTGACTCCGATGCAACTCGCCGCTGCCATTACGGAGAAACTGAGAAAATTCGTAGCCGACCCTCGAGTCACCGTGATCGTCACCCAGATCAACAGCCAGAAGGTCTATGCTACCGGTGAGGTGTTGCACACGGGAGCCATTCCATTGTTGCCCAACATGACCGTACTGCAGGCTTTGGCGACGGCAGGCTTCACCCAGTTTGCCAACCAGAAGGGCATCTATGTGTTGCGCTCGGAGAATGGAAAAGAGCAAAGAATTCCCGTGAACTACAAGCGGTTGATCAAGGGCCAGGGCGCGAATCAGAACATTGTGCTGAAGCCGGGGGATACCATCGTTGTGCCCTAAAGAAACTGCCGTGAAGGATCTCCGATGAACACACGTCAGGCAGTTCAGACCATGATGTTTCTCGCCCTCGCGCTGGGGATGGCCCGGGCACAGGCAAGCTCCGCGCCGTCGACAGCCAGCGGTCAGACACCCGCTGCCCTGGACAATCAGCCCCAAGCGACGGACAACCCGCCTATCTCCGGGCTCGATCAGCCTTCCCTCGGCCCTTCGTTCCCGACCCGCAGTTTCTTCGTCCCCGGCGCTCACGTGAGCGAAGCCTTGGACACGAACGCCGGCCAGGGTGCGGGCAATTCATCCATCAATGGAGTGACGCGGGTCCTAGGCAGCCTGATGCTGCAAAGGATCGGCGAGCGTTCCGTCACTGCCCTTGACTATATCGGTGGCGCGGCGTTTTACACTGGAGTCAGCCCCTCCGACAGCCAAATCCACCAGGTTGATGCCGAGCAGAAATTCCTGTGGCAAACCGGCGCGCTCACGTTTCGTGATCGCTTCAGTTATCTGCCGGAAGGTTCGTTCGGCTTCGGATCTTATGGAGAATCCGGCGCCTATAACCTCGGCCTCGGCGGCATAGGCTACGTCGGCGGAAACGTAGGCCAGGGCCTGGGAGGACTGTTCGGTTTGGGTGAGTTCGCCAGCCTGGGGCAGCAACCCCGGTTCGACAACCTGTCCATCGCTGACGTTACCCAGAGCCTGTCGGCGCGCTCCTCGTTCACCGTGGCGGGCGGCTATGAACTTGTGCATTTCACCGGAAACACTGGCGGCTTTATCAACAGCAACCAGATCACCGGCCAGATTGGATACGACTATCAGTTGACTCGACGGAGCCAGGTCGCGCTGGTTTACGGCTATCAGGACTTTCAGTATCCCAACATTCCGGGTAGCTCCTTCAGCACCCATGTGGTGAACCTGATGTACGGATACCGCATTTCGGGGCGCATGGATTTTTTCGTCGGGGCCGGGCCTCAAATCACGTTGATTCACAATTCGCCTCTATTTGGCGGTTCCAGCAACCGGATCACAGTGAGCGCTAGAGCTGCCCTTCGCTATCGCTTCCCCCGTACATCTGTCGGACTCTATTACGATCGTTATGATTCAAGCGGATCAGGCTATTTTGTGGGCGCTGTGAGCGACGTCGTGCGATTTTCGATCTCGCGTCCGCTGACTCGCCTTTGGACGGCCACGGGCGATGTCGGCTACGCCTATAACAGTGCGCTTCTGTCGAGTTCGCTCGGCCCTTTGGGAGTGCCCACCAGTTCGTTTCAGTACGTGTACGCTGGGGCGGCAGTAAACCGTCCGCTGGGGCGGCATTTCAGCATGTTTTTCAGTTATCAATTTAATGATCTGCGGTTCAGCGGATCCTGCGCTGCCGGTGGCCTATGCGACGCCGCCTCCCAGCGCCATGTAGTAGCCGCTGGATTGGATTGGCATCCGCGTCCCATCCGGCTGGACTAGATTCGGCCCTGTCTTTGCGAGTAGGAAAGGTTTCGTCAGGCAATGATTGAAAATCGCGAATTGTCGGTGGACGATTATCTGGCGATGTTGCGCCGGCGGCTGAAAGTTGTCTTGATTCCGGTACTGCTGGCGCCACTGGCCGGATTTCTGCTCTCCTTCGCTTTTCCTCCTCGCTACACGTCACAAGCCCTCGTTCTCATCGAAACCCAAAAAGTTCCGGAAGGTTACGTGCAACCCGTCGTCACCGAGGACCTCACCCAGCGCATTGCCACCCTGCAGCAGCAGGTGCTCAGTCAGAAACAATTGCAGGGACTGGTAGATCGCTTAGGCCTGGCGAAGTCCAGGAGCGCTGACGACATCATCGACGGCATTCGTGCTGAGGTTCGTAAGAATCCCCTGATCGAGTGGGTCGCACCCGACACCGCTGCGCTCCGCCCGCGCCGTCCTGGACAAAACGAAGTCCCCGGTTTCTACGTGAACTTTACTGCGAGCGATCCCCAGGAAGCGCAACAGGTTTGCACGGAACTCACGTCCATGCTGCTAGCGGAAAACCTGAAGACCCGCGAACAGGTGGCCGAAAGCACTACCGATTTTCTGGCTCGCCAGGTAGAGCAAGCCAAACGTGATCTCGATGGTCAGGACGCAAAGCTTGCCACGTTCAAACGCCAATACCTGGGCCAGTTGCCCGGGGACGCCGAAAACAACCTGAAACTGTTGGCAGCGCTGAACTCGCAACTCGACGCCTATACCCAATCACTCAACCGGGCACAGCAGGACCGGACCTACACTCAATCGCTGCTGTCACAACAACTGACGGCGTGGAGTTCCTCCCAGACCTCCATGAATCCCGAAAACCTGCAGAAACAATTGGCTGATCTGCAAAGCCAGTTAATCACGCTGCAAGCCCGCTATACCGACGACCATCCCGATGTAGTCAAGACCAAGAATGACATTGCCGAAGTAAAACGTAAGCTCAACGAAATGAACTCATCGACTGCTCAGGGCGCAGCCGAGCCCAGCGGTCAAGGCAGTGCGTCGGAACCTCCGGAGATCAAGCAGCTCCGGCTGCAGATCCATCAATACGACCAGACCATCGCCCAAGCCACGCGCGAGCAGAAGTCGTTGGAAGACCAGGTCCATACTTACCAGGGCCGACTGGCGCTCAGTCCCGCGGTCGAGGAACAATACAAAGCGCTGATGCGCGACTACGAGACCGCCCAGAAGTTTTACAATGACTTGCTGGCCAAGAAGAACGAATCTGAAATGCAGACCGATATGGAGCGACGGCAACAAGGCGAACAGATGACCTTGCTCAATCCCGCCAGCCTGCCCGATTCTCCCAGCTTCCCCAACCGGTTGCTTTTCGCCCTGGGTGGCTTGGCCATCGGATTGATGTTCGGAATCGGGATGACTGCATGGCTGGAGTTGCGGGACAAGTCCATCCGTGATGAACGCGATGTGCTGGCCGCGCTGGAAATGCCGACTTTGGTTTCCGTTCCTTGGATTGACCCGGAGGCATCCGCCACCAGCTACGGAACATCGCGAAAAGAAAAGCCAGAAACAGCCGGAGTTAAGAGCTGATGTACAAGGAATTTTTTGGACTGCGGGCGAATCCGTTCAATGTAAATCCCGACCCGCGTTATCTTTTTCTGACGCGGCATACGGAGGAAGCTTTAGCCTGCCTGACTTATGGCATCCAGAGCCGCAAAGGCTTCGTGCTGCTGACCGGCGAAGTGGGCACCGGCAAGACCACTCTGCTCAACAAACTGATGGAGTGGTTGCGAGTCCAGCAAGTGGCCACTGCGTTTATTTTCAACTCGCAAATGAACGTCCCGCAGTTTCTGGATTATATGATGGCCGACTTTGGCATCCCATGCGATTCCAGATCGAAAAGCCAGATTCTCCTAAAACTCTACAACTGGCTGTTGGACCGGTACCGTGCCGGCGAGACCGCTGTCCTGATCGTGGATGAAGCCCAGAACCTTTCCGACGAAGTGCTGGAAGAAATCCGCCTGATGACCAACCTGGAAACCTTCACCGAGAAGCTGCTGCAAATCGTTGTCGTGGGCCAACCAGAGCTGGAACAAAAGCTCAAGCAGCCAAATCTGCGTCAGTTGCGTCAGCGCTTGACCTTGCGTGCCAAAACGTATCCCTTGACCTCTGACGAAACCAAGGCATATGTAGCGCAACGCCTGCGCATCGCAGGATCTAACGGCCAACCCATCTTCGATCCAGAAGCCCTGGCGGCCATACATCGCTACTCCGGAGGCATTCCACGCGTCGTTAACCTGATCTGCGAGCATTGCCTGGTCAGCGCTTTTGTGGACCAGCAAAAGACTGTGGCCAGCAGTATAGTCGAAGCGGTAGCCCGCGATTTCGATCTAGGCGACGCCAGCGTTTCCACTGCTGTCGCAAACGCAACCACGGCACCCTCGGAAGCCCGACCCGCAGACAAACTCGACCTGGTCTCGGCCTTGAAGACCTTGGTCAGCCTGGCTGATCGCCTGCGCGAGTCAGAAACAGATCCCAAGGACGGCAAACTTTGAGCCGGATCCACGAAGCGCTCAAGCGAGCAGAAGAAGATCGCGCAGCGGGGCGAACATCTCAAACAGATTCCCCAACCGCCCAGCCTCCGGGTACATCTCCGCATCTCGACAGTCCGGTCGCGAACGCCTCCCCTGCCACCACGGACCAGTTCACACTGGAGGCTTTGCTGGCGCAAAGCGCTCTCCGCACCTGGTCGCCGGATAAATCCACCATGCTTTTCTTCAACTCCGAGCAAGCCCGGGGCACCGAAGAATTCCGCACGCTTAGATCGCGGCTCTATCAGTTACGAGAAAAGCATCCGTTGAAACGAGTCTTAGTGGCCAGTTCCCTGCCCAAGGAAGGAAAATCGTTTGTCGCCGCCAACCTCGCGCAAGCCCTGGTCCGGCAGCATGGACGACGCGCACTGCTGATTGACGCTGATCTGCGGGCCGCACGGCTGCACCTCGCTCTGGGCACCGCATCTTCGCCGGGGCTTTCCGAATACCTCCTCGGGGAAACGGACGAATTCGGCATCATGCAGCGCGGATCGATGGAAAACTTGTTCTTCGTCCCCGCCGGCCGCACAAGTTCAAATCCCGCCGAACTGATCGCAAACGGCCGCTTGAAACTTCTCTTGGACCGAGTGGAATCTCTCTTTGACTGGGTCATCATTGATAGCCCGCCAGTCATCCCCGTTTCCGATGCCGGAATCATCGCCAACCAGTGCGATGGCGTGCTGATGGTGGTGCGCTCGAACGCAACCGCCGCTGACATCGCACGCAAAGCCCGTGCGGAATTCGACGACAAACTGTTGCTGGGTGTGGTGCTTAACGGCACCAAAGATCACGCCGCCGAATACAGCCAGTATTACAGTGTCTATGGGAAAATCGGAGACAAATCAGGCCCGCAGAGGTAAGGAGTGATCCGGCTCTTCAATGTTCACTATCCGATCCGCACGCTGATCCTGCTGGCGGGCGAGGCCCTCATCGTAGGGGCCTCTTTTCTTTTGGGAGTAGCCTTGCAGCACCGCGATGATCTTTACGTGGTCTTGAACTACGAGGGCGGATACCTGAAAATTCTGGCCGTGACTCTGGTCGTCCTGGCTTGTTGTCATTGGTTTGATCTTTACGACCCAGCCCACTTCAACGAAAAAAGCGAACTCTATTTTCGCCTGCTGCTCGTGCCAGGCATTCTGGCCTTGCTTCTGGCGGTGGTCGGATATCTGTTCCCGCACTCGCTTCCCGGAAACAATTCCGCTGTGCTGGGCCTAGTGATTGTAACCGCTGGAATGTTTGGCTGGCGTGCTGCCTACTCATGGCTGGCGCAGCAACCCTACTTGCGAGAGCGAGTTTACGTATTAGGCACCGGAGAGCGGGCCCAGCGCCTAGTCAACGGCCTGCGGACTCGTCCGGAACTGGGCATTGAAGTGGCCGGTTGGAGCGGCAACGTAGAAGGCGCAGTGACTCGAGACTCAGTCGCCTCGCATTTGATGGAACACATCCGGCAACAGCGTGTACATCGCGTAATCGTCGCGATGCCAGACCGGCGGGGCACGCTTCCGGTGCACGAACTCCTGCAACTGCGGTTGCACGGCGTCAAAGTGGAAGAAGCGACTTCATGGCTTGAGCGCATGTCCGGCAGCATTGAAGTTGAACAGCTCTATCCCAGCTGGCTGATTTTTGCTGAGGGTTTTCGCTTCAGTGCCGGTCTGCGAATCATCCGACGCCTTTTGTCCACTCTAGTCGCTGCACTGCTTTTGCTTGTGACTCTACCCATCCTTCCCTTCGTCATTCTGTTCATCAAGTTGGATTCCTCCGGCTCTGTACTCTATCGCCAGGAACGTGTTGGCCGGGCCGGGGCGAGGTTCTATTGCTACAAGTTTCGCACCATGCGCCGGGATGCCGAAGCCGACACCGGGCCTACCTGGGCCGATAACAATGACCCGCGCATCACTCGCATCGGCCGAATCCTGCGGCTCTCGCGTCTGGATGAAATCCCTCAACTGTGGTGTGTACTTCGGGGAGACATGGCGTTCGTGGGGCCACGACCTGAGCGCCCTGAGTTCGTGGAGTGGTTGAGCCGCGAAATTCCCTACTACCCTGTGCGACATGCGGTCCGCCCCGGAATTACTGGCTGGGCTCAAGTGCGCTACAAGTACGGCAATACGCTCGAAGACGCCCGGGAAAAACTGCAGTATGACCTCTACTACATCAAGAATGGATCGCTCGGTCTCGACCTTCTCATCATGCTCGAAACCATCAAGATCGTGACTCTGGGTCGGGGCGCACAATGACGTGGGTCTTCTGGATTTCTGCCACTCTGATTGCTTACACCTACTTCTGCTACCCAGGATGGCTTTGGGTGCGAAGCCGCTGGTATCCACACCCCATCCAGCGTCGCCCCAACTTCCAGTCCGTCTCTTTTGTGATGGTGGTCCGCGATGAAGAGCGCAACCTAAACCGTAAGTTGGAGAACCTGCTTACACTGGACTATCCCGCCGAACTCATCCAGTTGGTCATCGTCTCCGATGGCTCTTTGGACCGTACCGAGGCGATTCTTCGCGAACGCGCAGACGACCCCAGGATCACGGTTGTCCTGAACCAACTTTCACGCGGGAAAGCTCCGGGCTTGAATGACGCTCTCGAACTAGCCCACGGTGACATCTTGGTCTTCACAGATGCCCGCCAAAGCATCGAGCCGCCCGCACTTCGCTTGATGCTCGAGAACTTTGCCGACCCCACAGTCGGCTGTGTAAGCGGCGAATTGATGCTGGGTGACCCAACCACCGGAGAATCTGACAAGGCCCTCGCAACTTACTGGAGAGTAGAGAAACTGGTTCGCCAGATGGAATCGACAACAAAATCGGTTGTAGGAGCAACCGGCGCCCTCTACGCCATACGCCGGACTTTGCTCGTGCCACTCCCTGCGGAAATTATCCTGGACGATGTTTATCTGCCCATGCAAGTAGTGCGGCAGGGGTTCCGCGTGCTGTTTGATTCTCGCGCTCGCGCCTGGGACGGCGCTCATCTCGACGCACCCCGCGAGTTTGGACGAAAGGTCCGAACCCTGAGTGGAAATTACCAGTTATTACAGCTGGCCCCATGGTTGCTGACCAGAGCCAATCCGATTCGTTTTGAGTTCATTAGTCACAAACTGCTCCGATTGGGGGTGCCATTTGCGCTGGTCAGCATTCTGACGGCATCGCTGGTTCTGCGCGCGCCAATTTATCGCGTCGCTCTGATCTTGCAGATGATCTTTTATGGATTGTGCCTCCTCGCAATATTAGGACTGAAGCGCGGTCCGCTGGCCCGCATGGCCGAGGCAGCATTTGCTTTTGTCCTGCTCAACACAGCGGCCGTCGTCGCGTTTGCCAATTTCATTTCAGGACGAAAGACTACGTGGGGACGTTGAATGCTCCCAAAGGCTATGGAAGAAGGCCAAACCGATTGAGAATTCTCTGGATCAAAGCCAATAAGCTTCTGCCCCTGCACAGTGGCGGCAGCATCCGCTCCTATAACATTCTCCGGCAATTGGCGGTGCACAATGACGTGACTCTGTTCTCCTACTACGAGGGCGCTCCTGACGCAAAATACGAGAATGAACTCACCCGCCTCTTTCCCAGAGCGGTATGCCTTTGCACCGGGACCCGTTTCCTCGGACGCGGTTTGGATTACCTCCTCCGCTTCCCCCTTCAACCTCCTTACGCCGTGGCCAGGTTCAAATCAGCTGCGGTTCGCAGCAGGATCCAAGCCTCGCTCCGGGAAAAGCGCTTCGACGTCGCCGTCTGCGATTTTCTCGACGCAGCGATAAATTTTCCCGCGTCGTCCGACATCCCCGCCGTCCTTTTCCAACACAATGTAGAAAGCGAAATCTGGCGACGTCACGTCCTGACCGCAATCAATCCCGCACGACGCTTGATCTACGGAGTGGAGTTCATGAAAATGCTCCACTACGAGCAGCGTGCCGTCCGCAGGTTCGATCACGTGATCGCGGTTTCCGGACACGATCGCAAACTGATGAGCGCATGGACCGACGCCTCGCGCATAACCATCGTCCCGACAGGAGTGGATCTGCAACAATTCCAGCCCAGTCCCTCACTCCGGACAACCGGCAAACCGCTGGTCTTGTTCGTCGGCGCTATGGACTGGGAGCCCAACATTGACGCAGCAGAATACTTCTGCCGTGAGATATGGCCGTCAATTTTAGCCAAAGTCCCCACCGCACAGTTCCGCATCGTCGGCCGCGATCCAGTACGCCGAGTGCAGGAACTGATATCACGTTCCGTCGAAGTTACTGGCTCCGTGACCTCCGTCGTGGATCATCTGCATGAAGCTGCGGTCGTTGTTGTGCCCCTGCGAGTCGGCGGCGGTACGCGCCTTAAGATTTACGAAGCCATGGCCGCAGGCAAGGCAGTGGTTTCGACGGCCATAGGAGCCGAAGGCCTCGACGTGCACCCCGGCCAGGACATCGTCTTGGCCGACGAACCTGTGGCTTTTGCTGACGCTGTTATCACGTTTCTTCAAGACGGCGAACTACGCCTTCGTTACGAGCAGGCCGCCGCAAGTCTCGCTGCAAGGTATGATTGGGCGGCGATTGGAGATAAATTTGGAAGTGTTCTGGAATCGCTGGTGAGTCGCACAATCGCGGGTGCCGATACCTCTGCACCGCACACTCCCAGATAGAAAATACGAGAGGAAGCATTGCTGTCCGATCAGAAACTGCGAACTAGAGTGCGGGAAGCCCCACAACCCGCCAGCCAAAAAGCCAGCGCAGAACCCTCTCTGCCCGAGGCTCTCCCCACAACACCTGAGCCACTGGCTGGTGCATACTTCTGGCTCGCGGTTTTCTATGTGGTCTATTGTGCCCGTCCAGAAGATTGGATTCCGGGTTTGCAGTACGTGCCCCTCGCCAAGGTTTCTGGGATCTTCGCCGCCGTAGGATTGGTGCTGAGCCTGGGCCGGTCGAAACGCGCTCTGCGCGATCTGCCTAGAGAAGCGATATACCTGTTGCTTCTAATCTTGCTGTTCTTCCTGTCTTCGGCGTTTTCACCCGTATGGAAGGGTGGAGCCTTTCTCCGCACCCTGGACTTTGCCAAGGTGCTCGTGGCCTGGGTACTCACCTTCGTGACCGTCACCAATCTGCCCCGTCTCCGTCGCATACTCTTCATTCAGACCGGATCGGTGGTAGTCGTCTCCGCGATCTCAATACTAAAAAGTGCCTCGCATCCGCGTCTCGAAGGTGCCTTGGGTGGAATCTACTCGAACCCGAATGACCTGGCTTTCGCAATTGTGTTGTCGCTCCCATTTGCTCTCGCGTTCTTGCTGAGCACAAGCGCCGTCTTGAAAAAAATGGCCTGGGCGGCTTCCCTGCTCATCATGCTCAGCGCCATGTTCCTGACCGCATCTCGCGGAGCCTTTATAACGTTCCTGGTCGCGGCCGCTGTTGGCTTGTGGCATTTCGGCGTCAAGGGACGACGGCTGTACCTGATTGCAGCAGCCGCTTGCATCGCCGTTGTAGTCGGCCTGGCCGCCGGTGGCCAACTCAAGGAGCGGCTGCTCGCCACTTCCGGCGACACACTGGAAAGCGACGCACAGACCAGCGCCTACGGATCATACGAGCAACGCCGCATCCTTATTTCGCGGGCCTTCGTTGGAATAGAGGAATACCCCTTACTCGGCATCGGGCTGCATAACTTCCCCACTTATTCGGGTGTATGGCGGGACGTCCACGTCACATACCTGCAGATTGCCGTCGAAGGCGGCCTCGCAGTGCTGGCGCTCTACCTCATGTTCTTGTGGCGTGGTTTTTCCAATCTCAGAAAACTGAACCGTGATCGCAGCTCTGAAGTTCAATTGCTGGCCGGGGCATTGCACAGTTCGCTCGTCGGTTTTCTGATAGGAGCAATGTTCGCTCCAGAGGCCTATCAGTACTTCCCCTACTTCGCAGTGGCCTACACGGCAGTCTTGCTGGCGATCTCGCGTGAGCAGAATGGCAGTGCCATCGCGGCGGCAGGCAGCCGGAAACGGACATTCACCTATGCCTGGTGACTCCCTGACGGCGCCTGTAAATAAACTCTCTTATGCGTGTCACGTGCTCCCCAGCTACGCATGGCAGTGGCTCACCCGCCGCGTCCCATCGGGGCCAGTCCACCTGATCATCGCACTCGCAAACCACTTCGAGCCTTCGATCGTCCCTGACAATGGATCATCGCGCGCTCCACGCGACGAGCAGGAACGGCGGCTCGAATCCTGGAGCCGCGAATATCCCAAACTGGCCGGCGATTGGCGCGACCACGATGGCCGCCCGTTCGTGCACACCTACTTCTATCCCGCCGAACAGTATGACCGACCCCTCATCCAGCAACTAGCTGAACACTGCCACGCTGGCTGGGGAGAAATCGAGATTCACCTGCACCATGGCCTTTCAGCACCGGATACTCCGGCGAACACCCGCCGCCAACTCTCCGCGTTTCGCGATCTCCTGGCACGAGACCACGGATGTTTGTCCTACCTCGACGGTACCGGATCTCCGAAGTACGCTTTTGTGCACGGAAATTTCGCTTTGGCAAATTCCGCGAACGGAGATTTCTGTGGCGTTGACGATGAAATCCAGATTCTAGCCGACACTGGCTGCTATGCCGACCTAACTTTGCCCACCGCACCGTTTCATACAGCCCAAATTGCCAAAATCAATTCGCTCTATGAATGCGCCCTCCCGCTAGACCGCCGGAGTGCCCATCGCGAGGGCAATGACTTGCGCCGCGTGCATTCCCCCCAGATTTTCCCGCTGATGATCCAGGGACCGCTGATGCTGCGCCCTTCGTCAAAATCAGACAAAGCCGGCATTGAGAATGGTGCCATCACCAAGCGTAACCCGCTAAGTATTTCTCGCCTCCGCCTATGGAAGCAGGCAGCCATCTCCGTGCAGGGAAAACCGGACTGGCTCTTCATAAAATTGCACTGCCATGGTATGGATCCGACCCAACACGAAGCCGTTCTTGGCGCGCCTATGCGGGAGTTTCTATGTGCATTGGTGGAAGGTGCGCAGTCAAGAAAAGAGACGTTGCACTTTGTCACAGCGCGGGAGATGGTGAACATCATTCTGGCGGCTTGCGATGGCAAAGAGGGTCAGCCCGGCAATTATCGAGACTATCGCCTACAGTGTCTGCGCTCGACACCTTCCTCCTCGATTCCTCAATCCGTTTCGGCGGTCAAAGAATAGCCATGTGCGGAATTGCCGGCATCGTCAACTCGGAACCCGGAGGAGTTGAAGCCTCCGCCATTCACCGCATGTGTCAAACCATCGCGCATCGCGGACCAGACGACGAAGGCATTTTCGTCAAAGACGGCGCTGGCCTGGGTGTGCGCCGGCTCAGCGTCATCGATCTCGCCGCCGGCCACCAGCCCATTTTCAACGAAGATAAAACCATTGCGATTGTTTACAACGGAGAAATCTATAACTTCCGCGAATTGCGCGCGGAACTGGAAAGTCGCGGTCATCAATTCTCCACCCACTCCGACACCGAAGTGATTGTCCATCTTTACGAAGAGATGGGCCGCGATTGCGTGAACAAGCTACGCGGCATGTTCGCCTTCGCCATTTACGACACCCGCAACCGCCGTTTGCTGCTGGCCCGCGACCGGCTAGGAATCAAGCCTCTGCACTATGCGCTCACGGGGGGGCGCTTCCTGTTCGGCTCGGAAATCAAATCGCTCCTCGCCGTTGCGCCCGAACTCTCCACCCTCGACCAGCGCGCCTTGTGGAACTACATGTACTTCGGCTACATCCCCGACCCTGAGACCGCATTTCTTTCCATTAAGAAATTACCGCCGGGGCACGTGCTCGAATTTGAAGATGGCAAGATCAACATTCATCGATATTGGGACCTGCCCGAGTACGGCACGCATCTCCCGCGAAGCGAAGAAGATTGCATCGAAGAACTTGAGCATCGGCTTGCGGAAGCCGTCCGCATTCGCCTGATCGCCGACGTCCCTCTGGGCGCACTGTTGAGCGGCGGTACTGACTCCTCGACAGTAGTCGCATTGATGGCTCAAGCCACCTCCCGTCCGGTCAAGACGTTTTCCATCGGATTTCAACATGCCGGTTTCAACGAAGCGCCCTTCGCCCGCCAGGTTGCGGAACGCTTTGGTACAGAACATCACGAACTGATTCTCGATCCGGAAATCGTAAAAACGGTCGAGACTCTATCCCGTTCGCTCGAAGAACCCTTCGGCGACTCCTCCATGCTGCCCACCTATTTCGTCTCGCAACTGGCCCGCCAGCACGTCACTGTGGCTCTGTCCGGTGACGGCGGTGACGAGGTCTTCGCTGGCTACGAGCGGTATCAGACCCACTTGCAGCGCCGAAACATTCAGGGGCTTCCGCAATGGGCCGGACGTTTCTATCGCCAGCATCTTCACTCCAAGCTCCCTTACAAATTGCCAGCACGCAATCTCGCCTACAGCATTTCTCTCCCCTGGCAGGAACGCTATCTGGAAGGAATTTCGCTCCAGCCATTCGACCGTGAGCTGTCACTTTTGTCGGGCAATTTTCGGAACAGTGCGATCGGCGCCCCTGATCCCATGAAAACGTTTCGCGCCTATCTCGACGACGCACCCGCCCACGACGCTGTGGATCGAGTCCTCTACCTCGACACCAAGACCTATCTTCCGGGCGACATCCTCACCAAGGTTGACCGGATGAGCATGCTGACTTCACTTGAAGTTCGGGTTCCAATTCTCGATCACCTTCTGCTCGAGTGGGTCACCACGCTCCCCGCGGAATGGAAGATGCGAGGGAAACAGAGCAAATATATTTTGATGAAAGTTGCCGAGCGGGTCGGCGTACCAAGAGAAGTGCTGCATCGTCCCAAGCAGGGTTTTGCAGTCCCGCTGTCCCACTGGATGCGCCACGAATTGAAAGACCTGGTGCTCTCCGTGCTTCTGGATTCGTCAGCAGTTCAGCGTGGATACTTGAATCCAACCGGCGTGCGCCGTCTTTTGGACGAGCACTTTCAAGGGCGCCGCGATCACTCCGCCCGCATCTGGCGCTTCCTGATGTTTGAACTTTGGCAACGGAATTTTCTGGATAACCTTCACGCTCCCGCTGCCCAAGCATTCGCGTCTCCGCGAGGGGACAGATGAACCAGGCCGGGCCCGACATTGACGCCGGACGAAGTCCGCATGACTTTTCTTCGGCACACTCTCTCCCCGGCCTCTTCTTGATGACCAACAGCTTTGAAACCGGTGGCAGTGAACACCAGTTCACGATGGTGGCTCGGTCATTGAGCCTCGTAGCGTTTCGCGTCCATGTAGGCTGCATCCAGCGACGTGGCCCCCTGCTCGACGAAAGTCTTCATCCGGCGCAATTCCCACTCTGCGGCAGATTGTATGGATTGTCATCACTCTGGACCCGCTTTCGCCTGGCAGCGTACCTACGCCGGAACAGACTCACTATCGCACACGCATTCGATTTCTACACCAACCTCACCCTGATTCCTGCCGCCAAACTGGCCGGTGTACCTGTGATCGTCGGCAGCCAGCGCCAGCTCGGCGACTTGCTAACCCACGCCCAGTCTCGTGCCCAGGCAGCAATGTTTCAACTCTGCGACGCCGTAGTGTGCAACTCGCGAGCCGCTGCAAACCGCCTGATCGAGGATGGCCTTCCCAAGAAGAAGGTCCGCGTGATCAACAATGGTCTTCCGCCTTCGGCATTTGCCCCTGCAGCTCCCGCCATACCTCGACGAGATGGTGTTCTTCGCGTGGGCATAATCGCTCGCATGAATACTCGGTCGAAAAACCACGAATTATTTCTTCGCGCGGCAGCCCGCCTCCAAAGTAAGTTTCCCGCGCTTGAATTTCTGCTGATCGGCGACGGCCCTCTGCGTCTTGAGTTCGAACGCCTCGCCGAGAGCCTGGGTGTCAAAGCCATGTTCCTTGGAGAGCGCACCGACATTCCCGCGATCATGGCATCTTTGGACATTTCCGTCTTGCCCTCATCATCCGAAAGCCTCTCGAATGTGATCCTCGAATCCATGGCCGCCGGCATACCTGTTGTGGCCAGCCGTGTAGGAGGCAATGCTGAATTAATTACGCCCGATCGGGGAATCCTCGTGACACCCGGAGACGACCACGCACTCGCCGATGCCATCGAGCGCCTGGCTCGCGATCAGCAACTGCGGGCTGCGTTCGCCCAAAACGCCAAGAAGTTTGCTCAGGAGAATTTCACTTTGGAGCAAATGCGTCAACGTCATGAGGACCTTTACGTCAGCCTTCTGGAGTCCAAAAAGACGAACGCAACCGATTGGCTCGACTCTCCGCCGCACTGCCGGATTCGAATTGCCATAGTTGCGGCTTCCCCGCACTATGTCGGGGGACAATCGGTGCAGGCCGGTCTGCTTGTCAACAACTGGCACAATGACCCCGAAGTCAAGGCACACTTCCTCCCCATTGATCCGCCTTTCTTCCACGCCCTCGCCTGGACGAAGCGGATTCCATTCCTCCGCACCATCGTCCGCCAGCCTCTGTATCTTGCCTCTCTCTACCGAGGTCTCACCGACATCGACATCGCTCACATTTTCTCTGCCTCGTTTTGGTCGTTTCTAGTTGCCCCCATGCCAGCCTGGCTCATTGCCCGGTTGCTAGGAAAGCACGTCATCATTCACTACCATAGCGGGGAAGCGAGAGAACATCTCCGCCGCTTCCCCAAAGCCCGACCAGTGCTGGAGGATGCCGACTGTTTAGTGGTGCCGTCCGGACACCTCGTCAACGTTTTCCGCGAGTTCGGACTCGAAGCCCGTGTCGTCCCTAACTTGGTGGACGTGACCCAGTTTTCCTTCCGCGAGCGCAGGCCTCTCCGCCCAAATCTCATCTGCACACGCGGATTCCATCCTTACTATTCGATGGATGTAGTAGTGCGCGCATTCGCGCTGATTCAGCGAGCCTTCCCCGCGGCGAAGCTGACTCTGGTGGGAATTGTCCCCACCCAAGCACAGACTAAAAACTTGGTTCGCGAACTGAAACTCCCAGGCGTCAACTTTCCCGGCGCGGTTTCGCATCCACAAATCGCATCCCTCTACGACGATGCCGACATTTTCATCAACGCTTCGCATCTGGACAATATGCCGGTGTCCATCCTCGAGGCTTTCGCTTCCGGAACTCCGGTAGCGAGCACTGCTCCCGAAGGTATGGAATATCTGATCGAACACGAACGCACCGGGCTACTCTCCGCTCCCGGAGACGCAGCCGCACTGGCTGCCAATGTATTGCGCCTCGTGAACAACCCTGACCTGGCTTCGCGTCTCGCGCTCAATGCCCATGAGAAAATACAGCACTACATCTGGCCCGCAGTGCGGGAGCAATGGCTTGAGATTTACCGCTCAATGCACACCGGATCACAGTTCTAGTTTCCTGGTGCGAACTCGTGATCGTCGCCTTCCACGCAAACTCGAAACCAGAGTTCCAAGTTCAGCAGCCGCCAGATGCGGTCGGCGTGATCGCGGCGGCCCGCACGATGTTCGTGGAAGATACGTTCTATCGCGTCACGTCGAACTAGCCCGCGCTCAAGACTTCGCGCAGATAACAGCAGTCTCTGGATCGCCTGCAACTGCGCTCCACGCAACCAACTCGCCCAGGGTGTAGGAAACCCCAGCTTCGGCCGATGAATGATCGGTTCCGGCAACAGATCGGCCACTGCTTTCTT
>Ga0206961_1082_pt2 | contig 22196 bp, 13 predicted proteins | sample Alteio_BWOrgHeat_30_FD_153238 | JGI IMG/M metagenome (GOLD analysis project Ga0206961, IMG submission 153238) | Enriched cells from forest soil in Barre Woods Harvard Forest LTER site, Petersham, Massachusetts, United States -... | ecosystem: Environmental > Terrestrial > Soil > Temperate forest >...
CGAGCAAGCGCGAGAACAATGGCGTGATCAAGGACGCGACCCGTCCTGCATTCGCACCGCCATTCCGTGCGGCCGCCGAAGCGCTGCAGAAGAAGGACGAGATCTCGCCAGTCGTGAAAACAAGATTTGGCTATCACGTGATCAGGCTCGTGGAGATCAAGCCTGCGATCACCAAGACCTTTGACGCGGTCAAGGATCAGTTGATCACGAAACTGCAGTTGCAGTACCTCAACAAGCAGAAGGGCGATTTCATCACCAAGCTGGACAGCGAGAAACTCGACGTGAATGCAGCGCTCGTGGACTCACTGCGCACGCGTTACCTTTCGCCAGGCCAGTTGAATCCCAGAGAGGCCTCGCAGGCCTCCGGGGCGGACGCACCCGAAGCCGGACAAGTGCCGCCCAAGCAATAACTGTTTGAAGCCGGTCCGCTTTCGATCAAGCGGCCCCGCATTTTTCGGGCCCGGCCTGCGCGCGCGCGACCGGGCGTGGCTTTTTAGTTAGCGTATACACTTCCAGTGTCGAGCTTGCCGCTACTGTCGTCCAGCCTCACGCTGCATCTGCTGCGTCGCGAACTACGCAGCCGTTATCTCGGCAGCGTGAGTGGCGGTCTATGGGCGCTGATCCAGCCGCTTGCTCAGCTCGCGATCTACGGTTTCGTCTGGGCCTACGTGTTCAAGATGCGCGCACCGTACGCCATAAGTCGCGCAAAAGACCATTAGCCCATTATGGCTAGCTTACGCAAAGCATCTCAGTGCTAATGCGCTTGTTGGTCTTTCTGCCGATCCTTGTCGATCCGCCAATTCTCCTCAATTGTTTCTCGGTAGTAGTTATTCAGCTTACCCCCGGGTGTAAACATAGAATTAATGTATCTCGTGCCGAGCCTTTCCAGCTCTCGTATTTCAGGCTGCGGCGTCGAAATAGCATAACCAAAGAACGCCTGCCCCTCTGGGGTCCACTCAGATTCGCCTCCGGTTGCCCATATATCCTCGATAGTTAGTCCACCGGAACTAATGAACTCAGCCACTACCATAAGTGCGTGGACTCGTGCAGCTTTTTCATCAGCTAACCCCGCTTCTATATATTCATCCTTGGTTTGAACATTAACATTTGACTGACCTATACCGTTGAGTGAGGCTTGCATATGATAGTTCTCGTGCGCGAGAGTGCTTACCGCTTTTTTCATTAGCATATGCGTGCGTAGTTCAATCTTCCCCTGCTCATAAAAGGTCACGCCATTTCGGCCAGCTTTCATATCATTCTGCTCTACCAAGGTTTGTGATTTTTTTATTTGTTGCAGTGTACGACCTAGAGTTGGTGAATAATCGGACAGTTCCTCAAAATAGCTGAGCAGGTGATCGGATTCCATCCTTTGCTTTTCTACTTCCCAGCTTAGGTTCGCGTTTTGATAGTCTACGACGAGTGGTTCGGTGACCGTTGTGCCGCCATTGTCCGAAGCGCCGGATGCGGCAGGTGCTGCGCCTGCGGCAACCCCGACTGCGACGCCCGCGGTTTCGCCGCCCTTATGAAAAGCGCCTGAATCAGGACCTATTCCGCCTCTGGCTAATGAGCCATCCGGGCCTCTCGTATTTTCATTGAAGACCTTCACGTTGCACCCAATGCAACTGTCTGAGGCGCCTCTCCCGCCACCATTGGACGCGCCCGATCCACCTGAAGGTGTGCAGAGCCCTGAGTCTCCGGTATCACTGCCTGCATCTGGTGTGCTGGACGTCGATGTGCAGGGAACCAATCCACTGGGATCGGTGGCATTCAATGGACTATTGCTGACATAGCTGTAGGGATTCCAGCTCTGGCCTGCCATCGGAGCGGAGACTAGCGGGTCAGCCGTGATGAACCGCTTGAGCGAAGGGCTGTACATGCGCCCATGGAAGTTGATCATGCCCCAGTCGTCGTCGTGCTCTTGTCCGGTGAAGCCAGTCTGCACGGTGCCGACATTGCCTAGATAGCCACCACCAAAGACGAATGGTGATCCGTCGGCATTGATGCGACTACCGAAGGGCTCGTAGAAGAAGGTGTTGTCTTTTTGTCCTGTGCCGCCATCGACGGTGAGTGCAACGGAACCCAGAGCATCGGTGATCTCGTACTTCACCGTGGTCCCTACCTGCGTATCGACCTGCACCTGAGCGATTCCGGGTACCTGGAAGACCTGCGCACTACTGACGCCGGGAAGAATGCGTTGCTCATATCCACCGATCGTAATCACGCGTCCGTCGGGACCGGCCTTCTCTACGCGTTCGCCCATCGCGTTGTACTTCAATGTCCACGCGCCACTCTTGTTGGTGATATGCGTCGGCAGATCAAATGCGTTGTAATTAATTTGTCCGGTCGATGTGCCAGTAACTAGGCGGCCATGTGTATCGTACTTATATCCGCCATTGACGCCGCCGCTGACCTGGAGGGTTAGTGCATGTGGCTGACCTACGCCATTGCCATAGGTGTTGGTCTGTAATGGTGTCGGATTGTTATTGTTCGCATAGGCGGACGTGACACCGAGTAGATTGCCAGTACGATCGTAAGCATAGTTATTAAAATGACGCTGGACGATACAAGGCGAGCCGGCACACAAATCCAGTTCCCAGGTCGTCAATCGGTTGAGCGTGTCGTAGGTATAGTTCTCATTGCGCCCGTTGACGGCATCGTTGCGTGCTTGCACCAATCCGTTGGGGTAATACTGATAACTCAGATCGAGCAGGTTGACCGGACCGCCCGCATTGGGCACCAGACGACTCTCTTGTAGTCGGCCGCTTGCGGCGATGTAGCTATTTTGAATGACGCCGGCGGAACTGCCGAGCTGGGCACTGAGCAATGCGTCATCGTTATTGCGTTGATTGATGGTGAGCAGCGTGGCTTTGCTGACTTGAGCCGTCTGATACTGCACCCCGCTCAAATACCCATTGGGGGTGTAGGTGTACTGCAGGATCATGCCCGTGCCGGGATTGGTGGCGACAGCACCATTGGTCGCAGGCACGCCCGGGTACAGCACTTGGTTCACCCGACCATCGGCGAGATAGGTCACCCCTTGGGAGTAAGTGACACTATCAACCGTCTCGTCCATACCGAGCGAGCGACCATAGATATCGTAATGGGATACCGTGTAGACGCCATCAGAACTCGTGGTGGTGGCAAGCTTACCCAAGCCGTTCGGCTGGGTGTCGTAGGTCAAAGCTGCCTTGGTCGGACCATCGGTGTTGAGCCAGTCCGTCAGTCGGCCGAAGTTATCGTAGTGACGGGTGAGAACAGCACCAGAATCCTTGTGCGTACTGCTAACTAACTCATCGAACCCATCGTACGTAATGTTGGTCGTGGTGCCGGTGTCTGGACTCACGCTCGACTTCACGCGACCCAAGGTATCGTAGGTCAACGACTCGACGTTGTGGTTGGGATCGGTGATCTGAAAGCTCAGCGCCGTATAGGCGTACTGCGTGCTGATCAAAGCGCCCGCGAGTAGATTGGCCGTGCTGGCTACACGGCCATTGATATCTTCAGTGACCTGATGCTGATTGCCGCTGGGATCTTGGTTGGTGGTCGTGAAGAATGTTGGTGTACTGACACTCTGCACAGGCTGGGTAGCCGTATTGTCCGGCCAGATAGTAATGAGATGTCGGTCCAACCCATCGTAAGTCACGGTCGTCTGCGGCCAATTAGCAGGCGGCAAACTCGTTGCGCCAGCGCCAGAATAAGGTCGGCTCGTGGCGCGAGTACGTCCGAGAAGATCGTACGACACGTACATGTCGTTGATGAGTGCGCCATTAAATCCTTGGTGGGTCATACCCAGTGAACGTCCACCGGCGTCACTGGCGTGAGTGACGATCTGCCCTTCCTGTGCAGCGGAGACGATCAGGCCATTGCTGCCACCATAGACCTCAGGTCGAGGCGCATAACTAATATTAGTGGGCGCCTGACCGTCGACCCTGACTTGTACAGGTCGGCCTTGATCATCGTAGACAGAGCTACTTTGCACACCATTGACGTCCATACGGCCGGACATCACACCATAAGCAGGATGAATCACCGTCCACGAGGAAGGTAACGTGCTGGTGCCCGGATAGGGCGTTGGCATCCATTGCTGGCTGGGGAAGATGCGTTCATTGGGTTGTGTGGTCGACCATAGCGCGTCGTACTCGATGTTTATCTGGCGCGTCTGCATCTGGCCGTCAGACCCTAGGGCCTGAGTGGCGATACTGGTCACATTGCCATAGGCATCACGACCTAATGTCGTGGTACTCACTACACTGGGGTTGTTATCGCTGGGACTGACAAATTGTTGTTGATAGGTATGCGCCAATAGCCCGCGTGTGTCGTAATCGTATTGCGAACCACGTTTAACCGAAGCGCCCGCATCGGTGACGGTCACGCTCGATGTCAGCTGCAATCCGATCTGCCAGGTCGACGGATCATTGGTGTAGGTTGCACAGCTGAGGCTTGTTATCCCACCTACAATGCTATTCGTGCTCTGCAGCACATTGCCGTAGGCATCAATGCCGCTGGAAGGTGCGCCGTTGTTACAAACATCAGGCCCGCCGATCTGCGTCGTACTGACGCGAAATGGAGATGGCGGCGTGGTGATCGTATAGGGTATCGAAGGGCTCCATAAATAATCGGACGTGGGGTTGGCCGCGGCGAGGACGCTGGCGGCCATGTCGACGGTCTGCTCCCACTCACTGGTGACCTGCAGTAGCGGTTGCACGACATAGGTCAACGCGTTGTTGGTCTGATGCGTCTGATAGGTGTACTGCGTTTGCACGACGCGGGCATTGGCCGGTGAGGCCTGATCTTTGCGTGGCAGGAAAGGAACGTTCTGTGGCGAGGACGGAGAAGGAATGACGGTGACGGTAGTGACTTGCTTGGGGCGCATTGCGCCGGGATAGTAGGTCCCTACGGTCGCACACGCTGCCGGGTTTGGCGCGCAGGTACGGTTGTCGTACTCGGTGACCGACTGACGCAATCGCGTCGGATCCCATACGCGTACTTTACGAAAGCCCAATCCACCGCGACCGCGCAGATCACTGACGGGATCTTCGTAACTGTAGTAAAGCGCATGCGCAGGGACGGTCGTGATCGTCGTGGGAAGATCGGCTACCGTATCGCGATAGTCCACTTCGCGAACGACCACCGAGCCGTGGTTCTGGCAGCGAAGCGGATAGGTGCAAGGTGCGACGAGTTCGGGTTTATCTGACCACTGTAGCGAATAGGTGACGGCTTCGCGGGGCCATACGGTCGGTTCGTCGTAGACCGCATTAATACGATCGGCAAGTTGCGGTACTTGCGTCATGACTTGCAACTTGGCGTTGGGTAGCGCCGATACTGTGTTGCTGGCGTAGCCATCGGCTTCGTTGTCGTCGCCTTGCAACCACACAAAGTCGATGAGTCCATCGCCGTTAAAGTCACCAATGGCACCGGTGCTGCGGCCTTGGTGTGTGAAGACGCCGCCCGAGTTGCTTGCACCGGACCAGGTCTCCGAGGAGAAGGTGCCATCGCCGTTGGAATAGAGAATGATGAGTGAGGAGGACGGCGTGTTGGTGAAGATCACGATATCGGCACGGCCATCGTGATTAACGTCGGTGACGAACGTCTGAAAATGAACTGGTAAGGTGTAAGGATCGACGGTGCCATCGCTGTAATAGCTCTGCGAATTACCGAACGGCATGAGGATTGCTGTGCGTGGACCAAAGCCATTGCCGGTGTTCCAGCGCAGCCAGTACTGACCGCTGGCAGCCTTGACGGGATCTAGATCCGGCTCAATGACATCTTCAAGTCCATCACCATTGAAGTCACCGAAAATCAGTGTGGCTGTGGTCGACGGGTTGGGTGCGTTGGGATCGGAGGGCTTAGGTTTATTGGCTGGAGGCGTATCGGTGAGGAAGGTCTCCGAGATGTTGCCGGTACCTCGCGGACTGGTTCCGGCGAGCGACTGGCCGATGACGGGATAACTTGGGTTGATGGTGGTGTTGGTGGTTCCCGCGGAGTCCACAATCTCCGAGGTCATCTGCCATTGGCCGTTCGGCGCATCGTAAGTATCCAGAACGGTCTGGTTGATGAGGTTGACCGGCTTCCCGGTGAACGGTTGTGGTCCGGTGAGTACGGTCCAGCCACACTCGGCGATCGCGTCAAGCCACGTCGGATTATTATCGCCGTTGATCGAAGGGCTGCCACCGAGAGCGGTGGCGTTGCTGCCGAAGAGTTGGGCATGCCCATCGCCGCTAAAATCGACGGCATAGGTCTGACAGCCGGACCATAAGCCATTACCTACCCCTGCCGGTGGCGTGACGCCAGCACCTAGAGCCAGCACGGGCATCGGTTGTGCGCCACTATTAGAAAGATAGGTTTGAATCTGCGGGGGTGCGCTGACGGGTGTAGCGAAGCTCACACCATTGTTGAGCGCAACGGTCTGCCACAGCCCGGTGGGCGGTTGCGTGCCACTGCCCTGCGCGACGGGGATACCGATCACCGTTCCTTGCAATCGATCCGGTCGCCCATCGCCATCGAGATCGACAAAAATATTGGCGTTCGGATGGATGGGAAAGTTGGTGCAGTCATACGAAGGCAGCACTACGTCATTGACGAAGCCATTAGCACTGCCACCCCAGCGCATGATCCTGTCCTGGCAGGCGATGGTGTTGTTCGTGTCGACGCCACCTACATCGTTCTCTGTCACCTGTTGTTGCGTGAGATAAAGCTCGGTGGTTCCCACGCCGTGAAAATCTAATGGCATCACGTACTGCAACGCTTCGCGATTGCCCGTAAAATTATCGGACGACGGGGTATACGCCCCCACCATCAACGTGTTCTGCGTTGATAGTGGCGTACTCACCGGCACTACCGGTGCTGTATTAGGTGCCGCGGTAAACAATAGGACGTTGGGATTGCCCGGACCGCCGGTCTGAAGCAACACATCGTCGCGACCATCGCCATCGGCATCGAGGACGCGTACGACGGGCGGGTTATCAGGCCAGGTGAAGTTATAGGCGGCGCCGGGGGTGAACTCGGTCTGATTACCTTGCGTGATATGCGATTCGTCCAAGCCGGAGATCTGTCCGGTCCAAGCGGTCTGCGGGGCTGAGAAGAATGGTGCGGCTGTGGTTGACGGCGTGTTGGTCCAGGTAAATGTCTTGTTCCAGGTGCAGCTACCTTGCGAGGTACCGGCACCGCCGTTAACCGAAGGTAATAGCGCGCAGCGTTTGATCGTATCGACAAGGCTTCGATGCGAGAAACTGCTCTTGGTATACGTAATGTCGTACTCCCACACCGGTTGTTCGGTGCTGGGGTTGGGCGCGGACATGCGCACGGTCTTCAGGCGCTGGAAGATCGCCGAACCTGCGCCGGCCTGAAAACCAAAATCCACGGTGAGGCCGACAGGGAGATCTTCGTAGATCAGCTCGACTTTACGATGCCCGACGTCGCTGCCATCGGCAGCAGTGGTGTAAACAATGTTACTGAGTTCCCACTGTGTGAGCGGGGCATACTTGCTTCCCCAGGTGAACCCAGACCACGTCGGATAGCTGCGAGTGACAGGGGTATAGGTATACGTAATCCCATTACCTGACTCATCGGTCTGACTGGTTAGCGCCCAGGAGAGGATCGCTTGCGTGCTGGTACTGATGGGACCGTTCAGTGCGGAGGCAGTGGCACCGCCATAGAGCGCGGTGTAGCGTAACGTCTGTCCGCTCTTGGTGTGGACCACGAACATCGGTTCGTTCGCGCTCTGCGCAATGGCAGCAGGTGCGGGTTGAGAGAGGATCTGCGAGTAGTCTTCTTCTTCGGTGCGGTACTCGGTGCCGACTTGGCCGTAAACACCTTGAATCGCCATTAACTTATGGCCATCCAAACAGAATCGATCTGAAGCCGTGCCGGTGAGCGAGGGGTCAGTCAAATGCACACCGTGGACTTGGCCTTCCGTATCCAAGCTCTGGCCGCAGCGGCTGATGCTCGACATACCCGAGAGCGACCAGCCGACGCCAACGATCCCGGCCCCACCTTCGCTCGAATAGCTCAGCGACAACGACGGGTGCATGCCGCCGCGGCCGGCGGGAACCTCTAATGGAATCGAGTAGGTGTACTGCCCTTGGGGTGAGACCGAACCGGACCCGGGCAAGTAGCCTAGGTCGCCACCGCCAGGAACTATCGGCTGCGAAGGCAAAGAGAACGCCAGTGGCGTTGACGGGCCCGAGGCTTGCGCCTCGGTAATCACAAAGGCTGGGTTCCAACCTGCCAGCACGCTCATTGCGGTTACCAACGCAATGAGTCCCGCCCTATCCTTTACTCCGGCCATGCCCTGCTCCACCTTCGAGCAACTATGGCTCGATGCCGAATCGGTGCAACTCGGCTTATCTGGAGCTAACGACGTTCGTTAAGGACAAATAGAACAATGACTAGGGATTTAAACCCCTGACTGTCTTCGAAAGCGAAAAACTGTGATCGGCGACGTCATACTGGGCATGCCGCGCTCACGATTGGAGCAGCGAACTGTTTGTCAATCATCACCACTCAGCAAATTTTACCGGCGCAGGAATTGACGAAGCCGGAACAATGAGACGAATACCTAATGAATCATAACCTCGACCAAGCGCTCCATGCATATTACTCCCCCAACACTCAACCGAGGAGTAGTTCAAGATGGCGCAAACAAAGCCGGTACCGATGGAAACGTCTACAACGCCTGAAGCTATGGGAACCCAAGTAGGGCCATATATTATGGAGTACAAAGACTCAGGATCTTCGAAACCCAATTGGCCGTAGAAATTCGCCCCCCAACATTGCAACCGCCCCGATAGGATGGCACATGCATTACTTTCACCTATAGCCACGACAGACGCACCTGTTGCAGAAAATATTGGTTGCGCGGAAATATTACCTGAAGTGCCATTTGCCAACTGACCGTTTGTATTGTCACCCCAGCAGAAAGCTCGCCCAAGTCCAGAAAGAACACAACTATCATATGCAGTCGGGCTGGAAACAATGCGCACAATTCCACCGTCGGTGTCAGTGAGCTGCGGCACCGAAAAATTCGGTAATTCGGCCGGAACCTCAGTTTGGAAGGTCTCCGAACGCCCCAGCGCGCCCATCCAATCGTTTCCCCAACACATAGGCAATCCTCCCCAACGATTGGTCAGTATGCAAGTACTGAAAACACCGGACGCGACCCCCGTCGCTAGCGTGCCATCTACATACGGCATACTTGGCACATTCAAACTTACTAGAGTCGGTATCGCCAGAGCCTGAGGAACGCCCTGAAGGTTTGGCTGACCGGCTTGGCCGTAGGAGTTGTCCCCCCAACAAACGATCTGCTTGGTATTGAGCAGCGCGCAAGTGTGGGTGGCGCCGGCACTGATTGCTGTGGCAAAAATGGTTTGTCGGAGCGGGTTCTGAACCGCTCGCGGTGATGTTAGACCGGCAATGCTTCCAGGTCCGCCGAGTCCAACAACGAACAACGCTCCAGCTTGACCTGGTGCGCCACCAATCAGGCCATCCCCCAATTGACCATGAGCATTGGAACCCCAGCACATCACTCGGCCATCGTACAGAAGTGCGCAAGCATGCTGATTGCCAACAGTGATCGCGATGGCTCCGCTTAGCGGAGTTATATCACCCTCCATTAAAGATGAATCGAGAAGCACGGGATATGCGGTATCGCTCCAGAAATTGCCAATACCCTTGCCTATCTGATAGTTTCCAAAGCCATTGCCTAGCTGAGCGTAGCTATTGTCACCCCAGCAATACACTTTCCCACCGGTTTTCAACACGCACGTAGTAAGACCGCCGGATGCAAGTGCGATCGGAGACCCGGGTGGCAGAGTCCCATCTGTCTGCGCCTTAGCTTGTGATCCGAGCACAACAGCAAGAATACAAATTGCCAGGGTAATGAAAGCGCTAAAGATTGATGCCCGAATTGACATGAGTAACTCCTGAACTTCGAGCTAGAAAATTTAGCTCCTGGCTCTAAGACGCCGCAAAAGAAAAAAGCGAACAACGGGATCGACGGTACTGGCTAGCGGCGGTGGCACACAGATGCTCACCTTGAGCGAAGTTCAGGCATACTCGAACACTAGCGCCATCACTAAAACGCGCGCTCATGTTCGTCGACGTCGATTTGGCCGGAGGAGGTGCCTTGACTCTCCGACGGCACGAGAAACAGCATCGTGCAGCGACAACTATCTCGACCGCGCATTTTCTACTTGGATGCTGCATGTCAGACTGAGTCGATCCCCACTGATAAGCAAGGCAGCAGTCCCAGCGCAGTAGATTTCAGCTCGCCATTTTGCGCAATGTAAATAGCGCCACCATACCGAAAAGAAGAATCAGTACCGCTAGATTGCCGCTGTTCAATACCGGAGCTGACGCGGCGGTTGCCGGCGGTGGAGGTGGGGGTGGCGCCACCGCAATGAGATTCGTCGGGTCGGAAGCCGGGGGACCGACTGTACAAGGAGCGTTGCAGGCAACCGACGCGATGTTCGTAACCGGGTTCTCGGCATCGGGGGCGACATTCACATACAGGTTGATGACGGAATGGCCGCCAGCGGCTATTGGGCTCGTCGTAGTGATGGTTACCACTTGGCCAAGCTCGGAATAACTCCATCCCAACGAACTTGCACTAACGAAGGACAATCCGGCAGGAAGTGTATCCGTAACAGTAGTCGTTCCGGTCGTCGCCACGCCGCCGGTATTGGTGACGGTTATCGTATAGAGCGCATTGTTTTGTCCCCAACTGAAGTCGCCGACGTGATTTTTTTGAATGGTTAGATTGGCATTGGCCGGCGCCGTGCTTTCTTGCAGGGCGTATACATTTGCAATGAATGGAGGAAATGGAGAGGTGGTTCCATTAAAGGTTCCCTGCAGGCCATAGCTGCCGGTCGCTGACTTGATCGAATACATCGGCACAAGAGTAATCCCATCGATTTGCAGAAGCGGTGTCGCATTCGCGAAAGCCGGCGTGGTGGTTTGAGTCAGACTGGTCACCTCAGTCGACTGCACAGCGAGAAACGAAACCACCAGATCATTGGCATTGTTGGTGACGACATTGCCGGTATCGAATGTCGTCGTCGAACCGTCATCCCTGCTTATGCCGTGTATGCCGCCATCCAGAGTCGTTGATACTCCGGAAAATTCCAGCGCCGCGGCAAATGCCGTATAGCTGGGCATCGCGACCGTCGGACTGAACCCTGCGGCATCGAAATCGACTGTGATGCTATCGCCCGCTTGCAGAGCGGTCGTTGCCGTGGCTACAAAATCAACGGTCTGTAACGTGGAATTGAATCCGGTTGTGCTGCTGCCACGCGCGATATAGACATTGTTCTGACTGTCGCTAGGAGTCACTGCGTAGAACGGTCCGGCACCACCGCTCGGCAAGCCGCTGAGAACCACTTTCAAGACGATGAGATCACCCTGCGCTACCCCCGGCGAAGCCACCGTGATGGAGACGTTATTGCTCCCGGCGAAGGTAGAGTTGGTCGTGCCGGTGCCGATATCGTCAACGTACTCGATCGCTGCCATCGCAGGAAAGCAAGTTGTCGCTGTCAAGAGCGCGGCGGCCACAAGTCTCGACAGCCACATGACCATTTTAATCCGCATTTGCCAATTTCCTTGTGTGTAAGGTGCAATTCGTTCTGAAACGGAAATCAGCGGAAAGAGATCGCGTCATCATCGAAACAGAATCGCGCGAAATTATCCTCGATCGACAAGTTGATAAATCGATCGCATACGATTCGCCACCTTGTGCAGCGCCAACCAAGCAGTCGCTGCGAAAAGCAGAACGAGTCCGTACAGGTTGAATGGACTCAACGCCGGAGCCGCCACGGTAACCGATATCGGCGGCGGCGCTACTGCGGCAGCCTTCAAGGCGTAAATGCCTACAGCGAATGGAGGAGGAGAATTGCCCGCCACAAGATCGAAGTTTCCCGCGTAAACATAGCTGCTCGTCGTGGATACGATCGAGTACGAGGAGAAAAAGGTTATATGCGCGCCAACGTCCAAATAGGGGATTGCCTGTGTGAAAGTAGGCGAAGTCGTCTGATTCACTGCTGTCCCTGCGGTCGATCCGATGGCGACATAAGCCAACAGGAGATCGTTTGCATTCGCAGTCACCAGGGGTCCTGTGGAAAAATTCGTCGTCGTCCCTCCAGCGTTCAATACGTCAGGCGTATAGTCGTCTAGGTCGGTCGATACGCCAGAGAATTCTTGTGCTGAAATTGCTACATTGTAGGCATTGGGCAAGTTCGTGACGAAACTGACGGTGATCGCATCGCCAGGGTGCAGAGCAGTCGTTACCGGAGCCACATATAGATATGTCTGAAGGGTACCGGCGACACTTCCCGTCCCGCCGATAAACGTGTAGGTATTCGCACCGCTGTCACTTACAGACGGGCTTAGTCCGTTGGTCGAACCGCTAAACACCACTTCCAGCACGATGACATCGCCAGCTCTCACGTTGGTGGTCGCAGACACACCAAGGCTCGTTGTGGAGCCGCCTGCGTACAACTCGTCTTGCCCGATATCTTGAACGAACGCAATCGCTGCCATTGCGGGAAAAGACGTCATCGCAGTCAAAAGCGCGCATACGATAAGCCGCGCCAGCCATGTCTTCAGTTGATTCTGCATATATAAAACTTCCTCGTACGGTCAACTCAATTAAAACTTGCGAAATTCCAGACGGAAACAAATACTGCGTTGCTATTACACCCAAAGAAGTTCACCTCGGTAAAAATATTTAGCAAGTCAAGTCCCAAGGCAAAGACTTATTCAATGAAACTAGTGGGCGCGGATAGCCTAGAAAATTCCCCTGGCCAAAATCCACACCAATATCACGCATAGTTTCATAAATTTTCGCGCTTTCAATACATTCTGCAACTGTACTTAAACCAAGTTTTAAACAGAGCGTGTGAATTGAACTAACGAGCTCGTAGTCCACTCCACCTTTCCGACATTCTCGAACAAATTGCCCATCGATTTTTATGATGTCGATAGGTAGGTTCTTTATATATGTAAATGAGCAAAATCCACTTCCGAAATCATCGAGCGCAAAACTACATCCAAATTTCTTCACTTCGCTCATAAATTCAGCTGCGTCGTGGAGATTCTCTATCACTTCTGTCTCTGTAATTTCAAAGCAGATTTGCTCCGGTCTCTTCAATCGCCCGAGTTGCGCGAAAAGAAATCGTTTGAATTTTGGATCACATAAGCTTGAGCCCATTAAATTGATGCCGTAAGCAACCTTAGGTGTCGAGCTGTCGAGATCCTCCAAATGGTCGAATACAGACGTCACGACGAATTGATCGATCGACCCGCTGAGGCCCGCTTGTCGTGCCAGACGAAGACAGCTCAGGCCGGAATCGCTTTCGCGACGAGCCCCCTTGCGTCTAATCAAAATTTCGACCCAGTTCACCTTCGAATCAAAAGAGGTGGAAACTATCGGCTGCGCATATAGCTCACAACCTGAAAACCCAAATGCCCCCTCTCTTAGGGGAGGTCTCCGACGACCATCAATACTCACCGGGCCCATACTTTTTCTTGATCATCCCTAACTGCAACTATCAAACCTCGCGCCAGTTGTACTCGCATTCACGTTTCTAACGATTTGCGATCGCTAATAGGCGCGACGATCCGCTATGCAGATCACCAACATCTCATAGAGACGCGTCGGAGGAGTGAATCGAACATTTTTATCAGAACTCTCTTAAGAGGGCGCACTGCGGCCCGAAGATATCCTGCGAGGCCGATACTCGAGACGGAGGCAGTCGTTGTCTTCCGTACGCTATCACGGCTATCCGGTCGCCCCTGTCCTGCATCCAGGCCCCCGCCGACCGTTTAGAGACTGATGGACTCCTCTAGCTTGTACGCTCGAAGGAGAACCTTAGGATTCCGCCGCAATGTCCCAAGGCAGCCCAAGTCACATTAACTTGAAGAGGGTATTCGCAATAACGTAGCGAGCATTGTCGCCACCGTCGTGTCTTTCTTCTCAACAATGAAGGCATCGGCGACACAAGCGACCAACCTATTTCCAGCGCGCTTCACCTTTCCGATAGCAGCGATCTCTATGCCGACAGCTGGTTCGAGAAAGTTGACTTTAAACTCCACTACGACCACGCCTTCACCCTCCAGCATTAGGCTGAATGCAGCGGCTCCGCAAGCGGCGTCCAAAAGCGTTGCCACAACCCCCCCGTGAAGCACGCCGTGATGTTGCATATGCTCATTTCGGCAGCTCATTTGTAGGGACGCCTCTCCAGCCGAGACGGTCACGAGCTTGACCCCCAAGGCCTGCATCAGCGGCTGCGCGCGGAAGACGGAGCCGACGCGTTCAGCTCTATGTGAGTCCCACTTGTCCACTATTTCCATGTATTAGTTACGCCGCGTTGGGCTGAGACTCACGGAGTCGATTCGACACGTTGCTGATCGCGCAATGTGCGGCGGAGAATCTTGTTATTGGCACTCTTGGGCAACTCTTTCACGAAGCTCACGGCGCGAGGCTTTTTAAAGGACGCTAACCGCTTTTTGCAGAAATCCATGATTTCTGCTTCGCTTGCGCTGACGCCTGGGCGCAAAACGACGAAGGCTTTGACAATTTCTCCCCAGAAATCGTCCGGGACGCCAACCACCGCGACCTCCTGAACAGATGAATGCAGGCTCAACACCTCTTCGACCTCACGCGGGGCGATCGTCATTCCACCGCTCTTGATCAGATCTTTTTTTCGATCCATGATGAAAAGATAACCCTCCTCGCTTAATGAGCCGACGTCACCGGTATGCAGCCAGCCACACTTGAGAGCTTCGGCTGTCTCCTGCGGCCGCTTCCAGTAGCCTTTCATAACTATGTCGCCGCGAACGGCTATTTCACCCGTTTCGCCATTCGGCAACGGCAAGCCATCATCATCTTGAATGCGCAATGACACCATTGTCGCGAGCCTGCCAGCAGAGCCGGCGTTAGAACCCGTGTGCTCGCTCTTTCCTAGAACGGTCAACGTAAGTGGCGCTTCGCCGAGACCGTAGCTTTGCAAGAAGATGGAACCGAAGGCGTCTAGAGCCTCACTTAGGCGTTCGCCGTGCATCGCTGCGCCGCCGTAAAATACCGTATGCAGGCTTGTTAGGTCGAAGCTGGAGCGGTCTGACGATCTAACTAGCATGTGAATCATTGTTGGAACTAAAGCAACCGTTGTGACGCGCTCATCCTGGATGATCTTAAATACTCCTTTCGGTTCAAAAGATCCTGAAAGAAAAACATGGCGAACTCCGCGGGCGAGATGATGCAACATAAAAAAGCCACCTGCGAAACTCAGGGAAATGGCATGCAAGAGAACATCTGTCGACGTTACTGGGTTCAGATCGATTAGATTAGTTGCTACCATTGACAGAAGATTGCGATGCGTCAACATCACCCCTTTTGACTTGCCGGTCGTTCCGGACGTGTAGAACAGCCACGCTAAGTCCTCCGGCCCGATCGAAGAAGACAGTTTCTCGCCAACTGTCGTTAGCGCGCGATAGTCAAACGTGACCTCGGAATCTGAAACTCCAAAAAAATATTTTAGCTCCGGCAAATCTTGACGGAACATTGTTGCGGATGACGGGAACTCAGGTCCAAATACTAAGGCTGCGCACTCCGCGTCGCGGAGAATGAATATCTGATCGTCCAGCTGGAGGCGAGAATTCAGCGGGACAATAACTAGCCCAGCTTTCAGCGCGCCGACCATGAACTCGATAACGCGCGGTCCATTCGACAATAGAATTGCGATCCTGTCCCCCTTCGTCAGCCCCGCATTGAGCAATCCGCAAGAAATCTTTGTCGTCAATTGATCTAATTCGAGATAGCAGACTGGTCGATGAAAGAAGTCATGCCACGCAACATTCTTCGGAAAATGTCTTGCCGCGCGAGAGATCAATTCACCGACATTCATAGTCGCCTATCCAGTTAGTTCGGTCGTGAGATATCGCCAAATACCGTGGTACGCGTCTATAACGGGAAGACGTCTCACTTTGTGAGGATTTCCCCGAAACAAGTTTTTTTGGTGATTGCTGCCTCGCGCCCCTCGACGGCGAGAGCACCGACTCAGAACGATGACTCGATAGCTTTGCATCGCCTCGATCGCCTCGCGTTCTTTTCCCTGCTTGCGCAAGTCCAGAGGTACTGTCGCTGCGGGGATGAACACGATCAGGATCGGGCGCATGAACTAGTCGATATGTTCAGAGATCTAGTCTTCACTACCACCATTGCAGACGTCCTCGTCTTTGGCAATGGTTTTGACGTACAACACATAAGGGCGGACCGCTTCAAACCACCAACTGGTATCGAAAAATTTGGCCAGGATAACGATACGCATGCTAAGTGCCTGGCTATCCTGAGCGACTTGCGCACTGCTAATCGACATCGCGGCGTCAACAAAAGCGAATCCAAGAGAAACCGATCGGACGGAAGTGATCGCGATAGCTGCTCGAGAGCCCAAAAAAAAGCGCTGCCACTCCTCGCGCAACATCGCCGCTATCGCTTCGCGGCCACGTACCAGTTCCCCTTCGGTGCTTTGGAGATCGCCGTCGCCAGTAAAACAAAGCGCGATGCCATCAGTATCTCCCTCGTTCCAACTTGCCGCGAATCGGTCAAGCAGTTGCTCGATTCCTTCGCGAGCAGAACTGTTCGCGGTCGCGAGGTCTTTGTCGCAAGTCAGTGTCATACAGCTTTGTCCCAACAGCGGACCATCAAAAGTCTATAGAAAGTCAACGAACGTCGAGCCATCATTGGCGGCCGACGGGGCAAAGGTGAGCTAATCGGATGAGCGCTGACATCTATGTAAAACTCGCTGTTACCTTGAAATTCATTGAAACTATGGAATTTAGCATTGCGTAAATCCTCGTGCTGAATTCACGAGCGCAACGACTAGCATGCGATATCCAGATTTCGCAAATTACCCACGCGTTTCGAACTATTTGTATTTTTAATCGAGTCGGACTCAATTGCCATATCAATTCCGACGAATATGCTATCGAAAACAGAATAAATTCTATCAACTAGTTCAATACATGCTTCTCTTGTTGGATGAACTAGGACAGTGTCGAAAAGAGTTTTGGTGAGCTGCTCTTCAAACAATTCATGTTGCTTTTCTACGTCCAGATGTTTCCTGGCAAAGTATTGAAGTAAACCGCTGAGTTCTCTATGTTCCAAATACGAGACTATTTTCTCAAAAAAAGCGTGGCCTGCAGACTCCAACGTGAGGAGAAGAACGATACGCTCGTAGTCTGTTTTCGCTCGATAGACCTCAGACACCAATGCATATGATCCTATTCTGGTGGACGCGTGATCGTTACTAAAGAGCCATCGAAAATCCGGAATTGCCCCCTCGATTACCATCAGATCGCTCAAGAACCATTTGTCGTGCCCAGAATCTTCGGCGCGGTGATGATGCGCGATACGTTTCAGCGCTGGATCGATCACCAGCGATTCGTTGATGCGCAGAATGTCCTGAAAAGTCATTACCCAGAAGGACAATTCCTTGGCAAAGACTAAAATGTGCTCCGCGCTCCGAGAGTCCTCGGCTAGTCGTTCGAAGAAGGCGTGAGAGCGAAACTCCTGCTGCTTTCTGGTTATATGGCTTTGTATTCTCTTCATGGATCGTCCCCTGGCTCCCGAATCCGCTATTGATGTAGACGTTCCGGAATCGGAAAACCGAACATGTTTGACGCCTCGAGTTCTCGATATTTCTCGCTAGGCAGGCGCTATCCTAAAAATTAGGAGCGTCCCTCAAAAAACAAAAATGCCTTCGGCACTCTCCTTTTTTTGACCTGTCGATTTCCAATAGAAGATTCTTCCTCCCACCTCTTCGATTCGCCTTCTATGACTTAGCTACTCGTGTATGGCAGACCGATACCCATAACGGCTATTTCAGATGCTCCGCAACGATATATGTCCAAGTTCCATCAAAAGTTTGCCGAAGAGGAAAGAGCTTCATAAACGCACCTTTCAAAAGATCGAGTCTATCCTTAAGTTCCGATGCAGAAGGATCTCGCTTGTCAATGGCTGGCGAGCCCCCGATCCACGGCAATAGATCTGGATAACTCTGCATAGCGTCATACCATTCCAGAACGCCGACCTGAATTGTCCGGGCAGTGGAACTACGGATCACAAATCCAGACTCGATCAGCGAGTCCGTATAGACGCCCAAGGAGCGTATTGGAGGAAATATCTTCTTCCACTGCATCTCGTATGCCTCAATTCTAGCGGAATCGTCGAACACTTCCCGATACTGTTTGAACCTTGATTCAGAGAAAATTAGTTCCTTAGCAATGCTGCGTACCTGCGCGACTACTTCGCTGATCAACCACTCGTTAGGCTTTCCATCAGGGTTGCGAATATCGCCGGATTGCACGAATACTTTTCCTCGATGACGTATCGTTTTCGCCCAGGATGTAAACGTTTCGGAAAGATTCGGATAGAGATGTACTGCGTTTGTAGAGACGATGGCATCAACGTCCAGCAGATTCGCGGACGTTATTTCGTCCAGGCGTTCAAGTCTGTGCTCGTCTTTGACATAGTGAAGAAGTCTAAATGCTACGTTCGATTTACCGCGGAAATTTTCCAAAGCTACCCGTAGAAATCGCGCCGAGGAATCAACAATCAGAATACCTACTTCTGGTATCGCCTCGACCAATCTACGAGCAAGGATTCCGGTTCCTCCGGAATAATCCACAACGAACTGTCCAGGTATCAAAACCTCTGCTAGCTGACTAACCGTCAGGTTCAAATTTGAATACCATAGATGACTGGACATCGCGTCATAGTTCAGGCCTGCTGGATCCAGCGGGGCAATAGTCCAACTCTCATCCGGAGTTCTCTCAAAACCTTGTGGCCAATTGATCCCCATAGTTTTCACCTCCCAGAATTTAACGAATGACTTTGAATAGCCTTTCAATTGCGCAGCCATGTCGTTATGTGGACGACTATGCGTGTCAAAACCGAACACCAGGTCGTGCCAGGCGGACGCGTAGATGAATTTCTGGAAGGGTTGAGTAACTCATAGCCCTCGAAAATCGACGGTCTCGTGGACGCAGCTGTCCCTCGCGCAACTGCGTTCAGCTAGAAAACAAGCAAAAAAAAGAATGGGTCTCGCAGTTGAAGCTAATGAAATGCACTTACGCTGGCAGCACGACAGTGCGCTCCATCTTCAGCCCCTAGCCTTCTTTTTACGCCAGAGATTTGAAGGAATAGGGGTCTACTGCGATAGTTGGACAGCTGCTGGAATCGGCGAAGACAGCAGCGCCGCGGGTTCAACACCGCGACCCAGAGAGCCACTTACGTTGCTACCCCAACACTGCACCGAGGTATAGTTCACGATGGCGCACACAAAATCTAAACCCATGGAAATGGCGTCTACGTATGAAGCAATCGGTCCCATGACAGGCGGATAGGTCGAGGAAGGATTGGCACTCACGAAACCAAGTTGCCCGCTATTGTTCAGACCCCAGCACTGCAAGCGTCCTGATGATAGGATGGCACATGCATCGTCTTGCCCTACCGCGATGCCGGATGCGCCTGACGTGGACCACTGGGGCTGATTGGATTGTCCTCCCGATATGGCGACTCCCAATTGTCGATAGTCGTCGTAACCCCAACAGTAGACCCGACCGACCCCCGAGAGCACGCAAGTGTCAGAGGCGTTCGCATTCGAAGCCAAGCGTGTGAGCCCCCCGTCGGTATCCGTGAGTTGTGGCACGGAATAATTTGGCAAGTCCGGAAAGTATAGCGACGACGGGCCTGCGCCAGAAGCTACGACATTGCGTCCGAGCTGACCGAATTCATTGCTACCCCAGCACACGGGTAGCCCCCCAAAATCCCTAGTCAATACGCATGTGTGGGTAGCGCCGGCCACGATTGCGCCATCTGCGAATGGCACCAAAGATGCGCTGATATTCACTATAGCCGGAGCGACCAATACCAATTCCTCCGGAGCACAGTCCGGAGTGCACGCTGGATATGGTTGACCCGCTTGTTCAAATTCATTGTCTCCCCAGCATGCCACCTGCTGCGTATCGAGCAAGGCGCATGTATGCGATGTACCAGCAGCAATCGCTATTGCCTTGGGCTGAGGACTGCCAAGCACATTTGCAGATCCGCCCAACCCCTCTACATAAACGGCCGCTCGAGGACTTATTGGGGAATCGGCGAGACCAATCCCAAGTTGACCGCGATCGTTAGCCCCCCAGCACATCACCTTGCCATCGGATGTGATAGCGCATCCGTGGCGGTTGCCCATTGTAATCGCTATTGCACCTGTTAGTTCTGAGAAATCTAGGTTTTGCAGAACGGGGTGTGCGGTTGCTTCATACGTCCCAAAAAAATTTGATTCCGACCAAGGATTTCCGAGTTGACCAGAGCTATTGTCGCCCCAGCAATAGATTTTGCCACCGGCCTGAAGCAGGCATGCCGAACGAAAACCGGACGCAAGCGCAATTGGTGAATTGGATGGCAGGGGAGCAATGCTCCTGGCACCAGCGGGCGATTCGAATACAGCGCTCGTCAGCATCGATGCCACGCTCATCGCCAAAAAACCAAAGCTAGTGCGCCCGCTTAACATAGACCATATCCTTCTTCAGTGGACAGATTCACACAGTTGACTTAGCCAACGAACTCGGAAGTGAACGCGATTACCTAGTGGCACGACTAGCTTCGTAACGCTCAATCCAGAGACTCAGCAATGAGACTGGTTCGGAAGCATATATTGTGCTCAATCGCAATTGACAAAGGATTCCTCAAAATAACAAATTCAAACAACGGATTCGTTGTTGGTAGTCAAGACGTTTGTAAAGGGGGATACCGAACAAGCACGCTCTATTCGGCGCACGAAGTAGCGTTCTTAACAAATGTGTTCTCGATAAAGAAGAGAAAGCTACTGCATCGCGCAGTCCACAGGATACTCGCCAAGACCATTTAAGCGACAGCTGCGATTGAACAAGCTGGCGTCGGCGCCAGACTCCCCTTCCCTCGCGCGATTGCCCTAGGACTGGCTTGCACACACGACCCTTTGCAAACTACAAAATTCTTTCCGGCCGGCGCATAGGTTCATCGAGGCAATCAGCGCGTTGAGGGCCTAACCTACCCACCACTAGGCGGCCATACCCTGCTCCAACTTCCAGCACCAAGTGCTCAACGCATCTGGTCAAGCGCAGAAGAATCTGTCCCAGTCAAAGTTTAGGTGATCTGAATATTCTGATTCAGATGCTTTGTTCGTAAACTGATGACAACGAGATATGGACCACGTCGAAGAAACGCTTCATTCCGAAGAACTCATTCAAGCGCTGCGCGAGGCGGATGCACGCATCGCGCAAGCCTACAGTATTCCGCAGATCACATAGTGAGTGTGCGGAAGCCACGTTCTATCGGTGGCGCAAGAAATACGTTGGTCTGGAGATCAGGCAGGTTAAACGACAGAAGAATATCAAGCAGGAAAACGCTGTTTGCTGTAAACAACATGTTCGCTTTGAGCACACCCAGCCGTCTAACCTGGAGGCACAGAAGTTCGTTAGGCGCAGTGGTGGATTGTGCTCATCTCGGACCCAAGTGCCACAAAAAAATGCCAGATCCATTTTGGCGACCATTGAGGTGTAAAAAAACAAGGGAGTTCCGAGAGTGAAAAGGCATACGATTACGACAAAAACCAAGCAGCAGCAGCCCACAGGTCAACCTGTGTGGATGTGCCTCTTGTTCCTGGCCGCATATCTGGGTCTTGGTGCGCAGGCGTTTGCCCAGATACCCACGGCAGAACGTGCTGTACTAACTGGCCTCTATCAAACTACCGGAGGCGTCGCTTGGACATCACACGCAAAATGGCTAACTGGTGGCGGCTTCAGCGCGCCTGGGACTGAGTGTACTTGGTATGGCGTGGCGTGCACACCAGGAGCCAAAGGCACCACGCGGCACGTGATGTCCATTTATCTACCGGAAAACAATTTAATCGGCGGCCTTTCCGTTGATTTCAGTCCGTTAGTTCACTTGCAGGAACTCGAACTTAATGGTAACCAACTTGCTGGACCATTACCTCCGCAGTTCTTCGCGCAATTGAGTGAATTACAACATTTCGATGTGAGTGACAATAAATTAACGGGCTCAATTCCATCGCTTTCGGATCTTTCAGCGATGACTTATTTCGCCGTTAGCAATAACATGCTTAGCGGTGAGATCCCAGATCTAAGTGCAATGAGCGATATTTTGG
>Ga0206961_1090_pt1 | contig 21988 bp, 12 predicted proteins | sample Alteio_BWOrgHeat_30_FD_153238 | JGI IMG/M metagenome (GOLD analysis project Ga0206961, IMG submission 153238) | Enriched cells from forest soil in Barre Woods Harvard Forest LTER site, Petersham, Massachusetts, United States -... | ecosystem: Environmental > Terrestrial > Soil > Temperate forest >...
TGTGCCTTGCCCAGACTGTATGCGATCAGTACCGAATTATTTCCTTTCTCCCGGTTTGATAAAATCCAGTTTTGTATTTCGTAAAATAACTCCTGCTGTGGCTTCCATTCATAAATGGGAAGACCAAAAGTAGATTCAGTAATAAAAACATCGCAGGGAACAACTTCTATTTCTCCGCTGATGCCATCATTTTCAGTTTTATAGTCTCCGCTTGCTACCCAAACCTGACCAGCATATTCCACCCTCACCTGGGAAGAACCAATGATATGGCCGGCCGGATGAAGAGATATTTTTACCCCATTCATGTCAATCTGTTCTCCCCATTCGACAGATTGCAGGGCAATATCTCCCAGCCTTAATTTCAGAATCGGTTTGGTAAAGTGATGGCATAAATAAAATTCATTTCCCGGACGGGCATGGTCGCTGTGCGCATGGGTAATCACGGCACGGGTAACAGGCTTCCAGGGATCAATATAAAAATCACCCTTTGCACAGTAGATTCCCTTTTCAGTGAAGGTTAACAGATTCATTTTTATAAGCCGAAAGCTTATAGCCAAAAGCCTAAAACTATTGATAAATATTATTATTGGTCTTGTAAAAAGAAGTTTTAGGCTTTGGGCTTTAGGCCTTAGGCTTAATATACTGCAACAACGTTGCCATTCACTTTTTTGAGGAAATAGAGCTTTTTATTCTCAAGGTATTGCAGGGTAAGCACCTGACCGGGCAGGGCATTTGTAAAAACAGGCTGTATATCAAAATCATTGAATACTTTGAATTTTCTTTCTCCGACACTGCCATCGAGATGACCCTTATGCAATTCCAGCAGCTGACCAAAATGCAGGGTCGTTTCATAACCGCGGTAGACGATGTCTGAAGGGCGGGAATAAAAACGGGTTTTATAAGTTTGCTGAATCTGGGAAACCAGGCTATCTGCCGGGTTCAAATAAAAGGCGGTTGTATAATAAATTTCAAGATCGGTATAAGCCGGTGCGTTAAAGTCCGTGACAGCGTCCCAGGTAGGCATCCCCAAAATCTTCATTGGATAAGATTTGGCGAATGGCTGAAGTTTTGCGCACACCGCTTTACCAAAATTTTCATCCAGGCTGCCGACCAATACAATGGTTTTTGAATTGCTGTCCATGGAAGCCGTTATCTGAGACAGATCCTGGTTATTATTAAGAATGACCAATTTCATTCGGAGCGGCACGGATGCAGTGGATTTTTCAATCTCGGCAAAATAATTTCTCAGCCGGTCATCGTCCTGCGTTGCACGCCGCACATAATAAATATTAGAAGTAGCCCAATTACGCTGTATAAATTTATACAGGGATTCACAATGGGCGCGCAGGGTGGAATTTAGTATTACAAATTCAGGGTCTCCGGTTACGCCACCGTCATTGGGAAAGTTAACATTGACAAAAGGAATTTCCCGATTTTTGGCCGCCGCTGCAAGCATACGCAGATCGCCGGCATTTACATATCCCAGAATCAGTTGCATTTTTGAAAATCCGGGTTCGTCCAGCATTTGCTGTATGGATTTTGATGAACTACGGGTATCGTATACCGTTACATCCAATGAGGCCATTTTTTTGCGCAGGGAGTCCATGGCCATTTCGAGACCTTCATAAAATTCCAATCCGGGATTCAGGTACTTGGGAAAATTCTGATCAAAACGATAATTGCCGGATGCATCATAGGCAGAATCGAGGTAGAGCGGGAGAAAAACAGCAATATGGAATTTGGAACTGTCACCGGCCTGTGCCTGGATACGATCCGTTCCGGTAATTAATAATAGTAAACTAAAAATGATTCCAGGCAATATTTTCATATGGCGGTTTATTCCCATTCTATGGTTGCGGGTGGTTTACTGCTGATGTCATAAACAACCCGGTTAATTCCTTTCACCTGATTGATAATATCGTTTGAAACCTGGGCGAGAAAATCATAAGGTAAATGTGCCCAATCAGCAGTCATCCCATCAACAGAAGTTACAGCCCGTAGTGCAACTGTAAATTCGTATGTCCTTTCATCGCCCATAACACCCACGCTTTTAACAGGCAATAAAATGGCGCCTGCCTGCCAAACGGCACCATATAACTTGTGATCTTTTAGTGCCTGGGTGAATACCTGATCGGCTTTTTGAAGTAAGGCCACTCTTTCTGCATTTACTTCCCCCAGAATCCGAATGGCAAGTCCGGGCCCTGGAAAAGGGTGTCGTTGCAGCAGATCATCGGGAATGCCCAGCTCTTTTCCTACGCGTCTTACTTCATCTTTGAAAAGATAGCGTAGCGGTTCTACCAAACCCAGTTTCATGTTTTTCGGTAAGCCCCCCACATTGTGATGTGATTTAATGGTTTGGGAAGGGCCATGGACAGAAATACTTTCGATGACATCGGGATAGATCGTGCCCTGACCGAGCAGATCCACTCCCTTCATTTTTTCCGCTTCTTCTGCAAATATTTTTATAAACTGTTTCCCGATGGCTTTTCTTTTTTTCTCGGGATCCGTTTTTCCTTCCAGCTTCTTATAGAATTGTTTTTTTGCGTCAATGCCTTTTACATTCAGCCCGATCCGCTTGTAAGTTTCGAGTACCTGTTCGAACTCGTCCTTTCGCAGAACGCCATTGTCGACAAAGAATCCATAAAGTCTTTTTCCGATGGCCTGATGAATCAGTGTTGCCGCTACGGTCGAATCCACGCCACCGCTCAGGGCCATGATCACTTTTTTATCACCAATCGTTTTTTTTAACGCTGCAACCGTGTCACTGATAAAATGCGCAGCTGTCCAATCCTGATTGCAGCCACAAATATCCACCAGGAAATTGCGGATGATTTTTTTCCCTTCAATCGAATGATAGACTTCCGGGTGAAACTGTAAACAATACAACGGGTATCCTTCGCCGTTGTTCCTGAAGGCAGCATACGGAATGGAATCGGTGGTGGCCAGTACGTCAAAACCTGCCGGAAGCTCCAGAATGGTATCGGCGTGACTCATCCATACCTGAGATAAATCGCTTACGCCATGCAGAAGCTGATCTTCTTTTGTTTTACTGAGTAGTGCCCTTCCATATTCTCTTTTGGAGCTATTGGCCACCCTTCCTCCAAACTCCTTTGCCGTCAACTGGGCACCATAACAAATACCGAGAATGGGAATCGTCTGATGAAGAGCTTTAACATTCACCAGTGGCGCCTGCGGATCATTCACAGAAAAGGGTGATCCGGACAAAATAATGCCCTTTAATGAAGGATCCGCTTCAATTTTCTTATGATAAGGAATAATTTCGCAGTACACGTTGGCCTCGCGAACGGAGCGGGCTATCAGCTGAGTATATTGGGAACCAAAATCGAGGATGAGAATCTTTTCATTCATGAGCCGCAAAGATAAAGAAAGGATTGGCCTTTTTTCCCCGGAATTGGCTGATTTTAGCCGCAGAAGGGTAACCATTACCGGTTAAAGGCGTCTCACCTATAATCTTTTTTCCTAACGGCCATAAAAACCGATCTTTTCATATCAAAAAACCCATCATGAGAAAATACTGTTTTCTGGCAATTCTCGCTTTTTTAGGACTGACTTCCTGTCGTTTCCTCGGAAAACGTATAAAAGGAAACGGGGTGATTAAGATGCAGGAAAGAACCGTGAATGCATTTAACGAAGTGGAAGCCTCCGGAGATATCAAACTGATCGTTGTACAGGGTGATCTCAAACCGATCAAGCTCGAGGGAGACGAAAATATTCTTTCTTACATAGAAGTTATTCAGGAGGGAGAACATGTAACCATCAAAACCAGGGAAGGTGTAAATCTCAATCCTTCGGGCGACTTCAATATCACCGTGACATCCCCTACTTATAAAAGTATAGACGTATCCGGTTCCAGTGATATTATTGGACAAACAAAAATCACCAGTTCGGACGAGCTTACCCTGCAAGCCAGCGGTGCAGGAGACATCAAAATGGAAGTAGATGCGCCGAAAATTACAGCCGGCATTTCCGGCAGTGGTTCCATTAACCTCAAAGGACAGGCAAAAGACCTCGATATCAATTTATCAGGTGCCGGTCATGCTTATTGTTATGATCTGCTGACAGAAAATACTTCGGTAGATATTTCTGGTGCCGGGAGTGCCCAGGTTTACGCCAGTGTAAAACTGAAAGCAGATGTAAGTGGCGCGGGCAATATCAGTTATAAAGGAAATGCCTCCGTTTCGCAACAGATTTCGGGAGCAGGAAGTGTAAACAAGACTGACTGATTATTTACAAATCCACATACCTCACTTTTATCCAGATATCCCGATTGCGGCCTTTGTCATCTGTACAGGAAATTTTTACAGGGCCTTCTTCCGGTATAAAAAACTGTTTGGAACCCGCCGTTCCCTGTTTATAAAAACGGTTATTGATATACCAGAAAATCCTGTTTACATCATTGCTGCTGTGGCACATCAGCTGCAAAGGTTCGGGGTCTTTTTTGCTGATCAGGTATTCAAATCCTGATGTTGGAGATGTGATGACCGGACCTTCTTCACGGAATATTTTTTCACAGGCCGGGTTGTGCGGAGGTAATTTCTGATAAGCAATACGGTTTTCTTCATAGTATCGCTGCATTTCGGGCGGTACAATCCGGAATAATTTTTTCTTATATCCGTTCGGTGGCATGCAACTCCGGCAGTAAGACATTTTCCCGTCGGCAGAAATAATCACTTCCTGCAGATGTGCGCAGGTTTTAGATGATGAAACTCCTGGAATAAAATAGTCTGTAATCAAATGATCACAGTAAGTACCGGGCAACAAACCGGTTTCTGCGCAGACCATCCGGGTATCGAGATGAACTGGCTTAGTAAACCACTGCTCATCGCCATCGTAATCAATGGTATTAAATATTTTAAAAAGCAGTGGTGTTGCCGTATTGGCTCCACTTAACTCCGGAACACCCCGTGCCGAAAAATTACCACACCAAACACCTATTGTATAATGCTGATTGTAGCCGATGCTCCAGGCATCTCTTCTTCCATAGGAGGTTCCCGTTTTCCAGGCAATTTTAGGCAGGTGCGACGTGCTTTGCCAGTTCAATGGAAAATCCGGGCGGTTTACTTTAGATAAAACTTCATTGATCATATACGCAGAAGATGCGCTTAGTATTCTTTGCGGCGGGTTGGGCTGGCCATCCTGGCTAAAAGAAGGTTTATAGTAAAGTCCCTGGTTGGCAAAAATGCTGAACATTCCGGTGAGTTGTTCCAGGCTGGCTCCGCATCCTCCCAGAATCATGGAAAGCCCCAGTTTTGCCTGGTCTTTTTTAACCGATTGAAATCCACAAACGGCCAGAGCCTGTATCAGGCGGTCTTTCCCTAATATTTGCAGGCTTCTGACTGCAGGAATATTGAGTGAATGTTCCAGGGCATATTCCATGGTTACATATCCATTGAATTTCCTGTCGAAATTCTCAGGCGCATATCCCTGATAATTTACTGCCACATCATTTATAATCTGCCTGGGAGTGAGTATTCCTTCGTCCATACACAAACCATAAAGCAAAGGTTTGAGTGTAGAGCCAGGCTGGCGGATGGCCGATGCGCCATTTACTTCGCCCCCATCGAGCGTATCCCGAAAATTGGCTGAACCCAGATAGGAAACTACCTGATGTGTCTGATTGTTAATTACTACGACAGCAGCGTTCTGGATATTTTTTAACCGGCTGGCCTGGATATAATCGGCAACCAGTTTCTCGAGTTTGAACTGCTTATTCATATCAATATGCGTAGTAATATTTTCCCTGCCAGATTTCTTCAGTTTCAGACTGAGCTGGGGAATAAAATCAGGCGCATCATTTCTTGTCGCTGTCAATGGTTCACGCAGGGCGTCTTCAATTTCTCTGGCAGTAAATAATTTCTCCCGTTGGAATTTAGATAGCCAGTAATTTCTCGCCTGTATAATTTTTAGATTTGATTTTCCGATTACCAGGGAAGATGGTCTGTTGGGAATAATGGAAAGGGTTGTAATTTCTGCGAGAGAAAGATGATCGGGATCTTTTCTAAAATAAAAAAAAGCGGCTGCCTTCACTCCCTGAATATTGCCCCCATAAGGAACCAGGTCGAGATAAAGTCCGAGTATTTCCTGCTTTGAATATTTTAGTTCCAGCTGCTCCGCCCGGAACATTTCAAATAGTTTATTGAAATACGTTCTTTTTTTCGGCTCGAGCGCACGCGCCACCTGCATGGTAACGGTAGAGGCACCAGAACGGATTTTACCATGCAGGATATTTCCAATGAGCGATTTGCAAATCGCGAATGGGTTTATGCCCGGGTGGTAATAAAAATATTTATCTTCTTTAAAGAGGATCGTTTTTTTTAATAGCGGGGTGAGCTCCGCATTCTCCAGCCTCATACGCCACTGCTGATCCTTTGGAAGAAAAGCATGTACGATTTCTCCCCGATCATCGCGAATGCACGAAGCATATTCGATATTATCCGGCAAGGGGAAAATTAATGACAGCAGAACAAATAGAAGAATAAAAGTAATACCGGAATAGAAAAGTATGGAAAGAAAATAAATAAGTAATTTTCTACCGGAAGATTTTTTTTCACCTTTATTGAAAGGATCAGAGAGTATCTTTAAGTGCAGCATGCGCATCAATTAACCAGCTCCCGTGCATTTTCCAATGCTGCAGCTGTTGGTTTTTCACCTGATAACATTTTGGCAATCACCACAATTCTGGATTCGACATCGAGCAGCCTGATCTTCGTATTTACCTGATCGCCTTTTACTTCTTTGAATACATAATAGTGCGCGTTTCCCTTGCCGGCGATCTGGGGTTGATGGGTGATGCAAATCACCTGCCTCTTGCCGGAAAGCTCCTTTAAAATAATGCCGACCTGTTTTGCCGCTTCGCCTGAAATACCAGCGTCTATTTCATCAAATAATAATGTAGGCATATCCATTGACCGGGCGACCAGAGATTTTATACACAACATCAGCCGGCTCAGCTCACCACCGGAAGCCACTTTTTTAATGGGCTCAAAGCGGTCACTTTTATTGGCATCAAATAGAAACTCGATTTGATCCATGCCCTGCTCATTCAGTGTGGCTTCATTGAAAACGACAAGTATGCGTGCATTGGGCATTCCCACTTTTTTAAGCAGCCCGTTTACCTTTTCTTCCAGACCCGCGATTTGTGCCTTTCTCCGGACTGATAATTGTTGCGCAAGTACGGTTGCTTCTCCAATAAAGTTTGTTACCTGTTTTTCTTTCGAATGGATTTCTTCGGCGATATTGAGTGATTCGGATAGTTTATTTTTCAGTTCATCGCGTAATCGGATCAGGTCTGCCGTTGTGGAAACCTGGTGTTTTTTGAAAAGCTTATATCCCGCATGCATCCGCTCATTAAGCTTTTCAATTTCTGCCGCATCAAATTGTAAATGACTGTTTACTGTTTCTATTTCACCCGCCAGATCCTGCATTTCAATATGGAGAGAGCCCAGACGTTGCAGTATTTCAGGAAATTTTTCATGATAAACGCGGAAGGGTTCCATTTGCTGCGAGAATGATCTGAGTTGCTGTACCATCGGATGTTCCGACATCTCCAGGTTGAAATGAATTCCGGTGAGAACATTTTTAATGGCTTCTGAATGGCTTTGTCGTTTGAGTGAAATTTCGGCATCCTCAAATTCATTTTCTTTTAATCCGGCTTCATCGAGTTCGTTGAACAAATACTTGTGGTAATCGTTTTCCTTGTCAGCGGTGGATTGTCTTTCTTTTAATTTTTCCAACTGATGCCGTAACTGCTGCAGCTGATTAAAAACAGACCGGTATTTAGCGAGCAATGCCGTATTCGCTGCCAGAGCATCTACTACAGCGAGTTGAAAGCCTGCTTCCCCCAGAGAAAGAATATCAAACTGCTGATGAAGGTCGACCAGCATACTACATAAACGCCGGAGCTGCTCCAGATTAACGGGCGTATCATTGATGAATGCCCTGGATTTTCCATTGGGGCTGATTTCCCTGCGAAGCACAAGTTCCTGTTCGCGGTCCAGTTCCTCTTCAGCCAGAAACTTTTCTACATCTTTTAAATGATGCACCCGAAAGCTGGCTTCTACCACTGCTTTCCGGTCACGATGGGTGAGGATGGTTGTATCAGCACGTTCACCCAGCACAAGGGAAAGAGCACCGGCAATGATGGATTTCCCTGCTCCGGTTTCTCCTGTAATCACCTGGAGACCTTCCGAGAAATCAATGGTAATTTCTTCGATGATGGCATAATTCTGTATATGTAATTGAAGAAGCATAAATCTTTCTTATCTGAATTTAGCAAAAATACTAACCTTCCGCACACCGTTCAATACCCGCTTTAGCCTTTTGATCCAATGCGTTTTTATAATCGTGTGACTTCATGTCCAATACTTTTTTGAAAAATATTCTGGCCGTTTTTTTATCACCCCGGCTTTCATAAATATAGCCCATCTGAAGGGCAGCCCGGGCACCATAATATTCCTTTCTGTTTTGACCAAGCTGGAGAGCCTGCTGATATGCGATTATTGCTTCGGATTTTCTGCCAAGGGCATCGTAAATTCTGCCAATCCGGTAGCTGTATTCCAATTGGTCCTGGATGTCGGAGAATGAAGAAAGTTGTTTGCCGGATAACACCTGAAGCGCTTGTGCATAGTAACCGCCGTCGTCCAGTAATCTGGCTTTTAAAAGAGATTCATTGGGCCAGCGGCCGGATTCCGCTTCTTTCATAGCCTGCTTGTCGGCATCGGTTTCGGTATTTCCCATTACCAGAATTCTGGCGCGCGTGGCGTTGGCTTTATCTGTTTCATGCTGGAGGTAATAGATCCAGCTGATTTTTTGTAATACGTCTTTTACATAAAATTTCCCTTTGAAATGAAGCAGGAAACGATCCAGATAAAAAATAGATTCTTTATCGATTCGATCGGCTTTTGCATAACCCATTTGCATATCCCAGATGGGCATTTCGAGATAAGCAGGATCCTGATACAGGTGGCTGATTATTTTTTCTGTAACGGAAGCATCCTGATTATTGAGTGACAGATTGGCTACCAGGTAAGCAAAAAGGTGGTTGGTTCTGGTATCCCATTTCTGCTGGCGTATATATTGAAAAACAGAATCCCGCCTGTTCAGGATGTAAAATTCCAGATATAAATAATAAAATGCAGCCTCATTATGAAAAACGGCGGCAAAGGGCTCCGGGTTATTCAATACTTCCTTAATATTCCGCATACCATCTTCTATGGACCCGTGGATACCCAGGAGGCTGCTTAGCCATTGATAACCCGGGGGTATTGTACCGGCTGCTACCTGCATGGAACCCAGCAACATCCGGGAAGGTTGAAATTCCGGAAACTTATCCAGGTTTTCTTTGCCGGAAAGAAATGATTTCCTAAAGGCCCAGGCCGCATCCCATCGTTCGCCGAATTTAATCTCCACAGCTGCCCATTGAAAATAAATAACTGACTTTGTAAATAAATAGAACGGAGACAGGGGATCTCCTTTTTTCATCAGCAAAAGCCGCTGATCCATCGATGGTTTGCGAATCTTATACTCCGCCGGGTCTTCATTAAAAAACAGCGTAAAAAAATCGATATAATTGTCAAGAAAATAAGGAATTAGATTACCTGGATGAACCTTCTTTTCCGTTTCCAGCAGCTCTTTTCCTGAATTGAGTTTCAGTTGAATGATTTCATCATATGCTTTCCTGCATACGGGATTGAAATCAAAAGTATACTGTACCTGCCCATAGGATGGCAGAGATGAATGAGAGAAACACAGGAAACAGATAAAAAATATGAAATGAGCCCGACGGATCATGATGCAAGTTAGAGAACACTTGCATCCGGTAAAAGTTATTTCACATCTACACCATCATTCAGGTCGTTATCCACCAGGATACGACCACAGTTTTCACAAACTATAATTTTTTTGTGTTGCCGTATTTCACTTTGCCGCTGTGGCGGAATGGCATTGAAACAACCTCCGCATGCGTCACGAACTACGGGTACAACAGCCAGGCCATTGCGATAATTCGATCTGATACGATCGTATGAATGTAATAAGCGTGGTTCTATTTTTTCGCGGGCTTCGGCCGACAATTTTGAGAAGTGACGCTCTTCTTTTTCTGTGGCGGCAATTATCTTATCGAGTTCCTCCTTCTTATTCTTGAGTACTCCTTCCTTTGTTGAAAGGCCTTTTTTTGCTTTATCCAGCAAAATCACTTTTTCAGCAACTTCTTCCTGCGCATCTTTAATATGCTTTTCTGAAAGCTTAACTTCCAGTTGCTGCATTTCAATTTCTTTGTTGATGGCTTCAAATTCGCGGCTGTTCTTTACGTTTTCGGTTTGTTTCTCGTATTTTTTAATCAGTTCATCGGAATCCTTCATGGATTGCTTTTTCTGCGAGATGAATTCCTGAATTCCGTTGATCTCTTCTTCCACACGCGTCTGACGGGCATTTAAACCCTGAATTTCGTCTTCCAGATCACTCACTTCCATTGGAAGCTCCCCTTTCAATACTTTATATTCGTCTAATTTGGATTCTATCTTCTGAAGACTGATCAGAGAGGCTAATTTTTCTTCTACTGAAAATTCTTTGACGTTGGCCATAGTTTAGATATAATAATTGACCGGGTTTGTTAATGTCCCCGATTTAAGGACGGCAAAGTTAGGAAATTTTCCGAGGATTACCTGACAAAGGAGGTCTATTGTAAATTGCTCGCTTTCAAAATGACCTATATCTGCAATTACCATCCGTCCTTCCGCCTCAAAAAACTCATGATATTTTAAATCCGAGCTTATAAAAAAGTCGACATTTTGCTGCAAAGCATTGGAAATCAAAAAACTACCGGCACCTCCACATACCGCGATGCGACGAACGTGCTTTCCCGTGAGAGGACTATGGCGGATAACGGAAAGTCCAAATTTCGCTTTCAGGCGGTTTAAAAGCTCATATTCTGTGATGGGTGAGCCGAGTTCTCCGATTAACCCCGAACCGGTTGATTCCATGCCTGGTTTTAGAAGCAGTAATTTCCTGTTCTCCAGTTCGAGTTTATCAGCAATTACCGCATTCACGCCCGAAAGAATATTATCCAGATTTGTGTGGATCGCATAGATGGTAATATCTGATTTTATGGCGGCTATTAAAGTCTTTCCTGTCGCGTTTTCTGAGGTTATTTGCCGAATGGGATGAAAGATCAGGGGATGGTGGGAAACGATGAGATTACATTTCTTTTTCACCGCTTCCAGAACAACTTCTGCCGTACAATCCAGACTGACCAGGACGCTGGTACATTCTACCTGAATTTCACCGGTTATCAATCCACTGTTATCATATGGTTCCTGTAACTCAGTTGGTGCGATGGACTCGAGGTATTGAATGATCTCACTGATTTTCATGCAGCCAACGATTATAATTATTCGATCATTTTTTCAATGTGAATCATTTTCCCATTTTCATCGATTCCCTCCAGGATGATGCGAATATGATGTGTCACGTCACTGTTGTAGAAAGTAAAACTAAATTTCCTTTCTTTACTGCTTCCCAGTACATACGGGTTCCAGTATAATGTTGTTCTGATATCGTCTGCTTCCGGCTCGGGATTAATTAAATAATCCGGAGAGTAAAATTCTCTGGTGGCGTTGTACCCTGGAATCCGGGCCATTTCCAGCCCTTTGATCGAAGGATCTGCTTTTTTATCGTGGCCCTTTTTCATGTAAACAGCAATGACACCGCCTCCTCCTCCGCTTACAGCGCCGGCAGATCCTGGTGAAAATACTTTTACCATGGCAATGTCGCTTACATTGATGTTTTTTACCTGAGTCACATCGGCCTGCATTTCATTGAGATACACGACGGGCGTCGATCCTCTCCAGGACAGTGAAGGTGTTGGTTCGTTTACAGTAACCTGTAAACCAGCCACCCGTCCCTGCAAGTAAGTGAATATGTCCATGGCGCCATACTGCCCCGCATTATTCAGCAGGTCAAAAATGGTGGCATTGCCTCCGCTAAAAAGGCCCGATGCGTATTCTTCATCCAATTTTTCCTTGTCTGATTTTACTCTTCTTCTGACGGTAACTTCGGCCAGGTTTTGAACTTTTTTATCCTGACCGTGTATGCGGGCTATTTCTACAAAAACCTGCTGACTTTTTCTAATCAGCGAGCTGTCGTCGGGTGACCAAACGGGCATGGTCATGTTAAATGGCTTCAGTTTTTTTGCGCCGGTGTAAAGTCCGTTTTTAAAAATCACAGCTGCTTCATTGGAAAGATTCCGGTTTGTGTTGAACTGATAATATGCTTTTGCCGTATCATAAAAAATCAAACCGGAAATACTGAATCTGCCGTTATTCACATAAGGAACAGTGAGCATATTGGTTGCCGAATCCTTATCTTGAAAAATAACATTCAGACTTTCGTCCTTTGCAATTTTTGAACTCACCACTCCCAGAACTTCAGCATTCAGTGAAAGATAATTTGCAATGGGATATTTGATAACCGGCTCTTTTCCCTGTGCCAGGTCTGTCCATTTGAATCTTCTCCACCCATGTGTAAGCATAACCAAATCAAGTTGCTGAGTCAAAGAATCCGAATTATTCATGAAATAATAATAAGGGTCTTTTACGTATCCGTGCAGGTCTCCTGTGAGCAAAAGACCGGAAATAATATTGTCGTCTCCCGGCCTGTTGCCATCTACTTCTGCGTCTGTGATGGCGAGTGCCAGATTGGATTTGGATGTGTCCATCAGACTGATATCCACCACGTTTCTTCCCCTTTTTTGTAAACTCTTCGCGCTTACCGTCAATGTTCCTTCAAATCCATATTCATGATTATTCACGAAGCAAATTCTTTCTGCCAGTGGCATTTGATTCATATCAAAAACTGTAACCTGTAAAACACCGGTCGGCAAATCCTGTGTTGGAATACTGCCACCGCTCATTGAAATATCTTTCAGGTTAACCACAGCCCGGTAAATCATTTGCTGATTCATATGGGCAATCACAACAACCTGGGTATTGGCAGTACTTTCGGCTGGTCGCGCAACTGAGAAAACAACTTTATCGTGCATGTTTAACACCCGTAATGCAATACCGGATGTATGAACAGCCGGCAGATCTGTACGATGCTCAGTGCCCTTCTCGTCTTTCCAGACAGCATAAAAAACGTCCTGCTTTTCGGGAATCAACAGAAATTTACCCATTCCATTGTGCGTGGAATTGAAATTGAACAATGCTTTACCAGACTGATCATATAATATGCCTGATACTTTTCTGGGAAGGCCAAATCCATCATCTGCCTTGAAAGCAATATTATTTTCAAGACCTGCAACCAGGTCACCACCCTCTGGAAAAAAATGCATGCTTACAGGAGAAGCAGGGGCATGAGTGGCCGAATCCTGCGAACTTCCGATGACACGCAGATCTTTTGTATAAACAAATGTTGTATCAAAATTCAACATCCACGTTGTATACGATTTGATGTGAATGCGGGTTCCTTCAAACGAAGTGGGCAGGTCGAAACTTCCCACAGATGTAGATTCCACTAACGGGGAGGTATTGCGCAGGATCAGATTACCGTAAGCATCATACAATTCTGTATAAAGATTCTTGCTATAGGGCGAGGGATCAAATCCGCTGAAAAGATAGGCCTTGTACCAGATACGCTCACCGGGGCTGTAAGCTTTTTTATCGAACTGCAGATATACTTTTTCCTGCGGAAACTTCGCCGCGTATACTTTCATCATAGAGTCGATCTTCTGGGCAGAACTGCAAAGGGGATGAAAATATAAGATCGCAGCGAAAGCAAAAAGAAGTTTCCGGTTCATATGGTAAAAATTAGGGCAAATCTCTGTTATCTTGCCTTAAAATAAAACAGAATTTTATTCAAGACTTTTAACAAATGATAAAAAAGGCAAGTACCCGGGAATTATATGAAGAATACCGCCAACATATGCGAAAGCTGGCTGATGTGAGAGCATCGCTTGCGCTTATGCAGTGGGACCAGGAAACTTATCTTCCTGTAAAGGGGGCCGGCTTCCGTGCCCAGCAGGTAGCCACCTTATCTGAAATGGCACATGAACTCGCAACGGCTGATAAGCTGGGAAACCTGCTGGAATCACTTGAAGGTGCTTCAGGGCTGAACGAAACTGAAAAAAAGAATATTTATTTGAACCGGGAAGATTTTCTCAAACAGAAAAAATATCCTTCGGCTTTCGTGCGAAAAATGAGCGAAACGGTATCCAGAAGTTTTAATGCATGGAATCTGGCAAAAAAAGAAAATCGTTTTCCTTTATTTGAGAAAGAGCTGGCGGAACTGGTTGAATTAAAAAAAGAAGAAACCAGGATTTTGGGCTACAAAGAACATCCATATGACGCACTCATGGATGAGTTTGAAAAAGGGTGCACGGTAAAATTGCTGGATAAAATTTTCGGTGACATGTTACCGAAACTGAGAAGTATTCTGGAAAAAATCAATCAGGCTAAATCCTCGCCGGACGATTCATTTCTATTGAATGCATACGACAAAAAAAAGCAATGGGACTTCGGGATGCAGGTGATCGCAGAGTTGGGTTTTGATTTTGAAGCAGGGCGGCAGGATATCTCAAGTCATCCTTTCAGTACCAGTTTCAATAAAAATGATGTTCGCATCACCACGCGAATAGATGAAAACGATTTCAGCAGTATGTTGTTCAGTTGCATTCATGAAACGGGACATGCACTGTACGAACAGGGGTTGCCTGAATCGGAATATGGTTTGCCCTCCGGGGAATTTGCTTCCCTGGGCATACATGAGTCGCAATCCCGATTATGGGAAAATCATGTGGGCAGGAGCCGCGCATTCTGGAAATTCAATTATCCGCTGGCAAAACAACAGTTTCCGGGGGCATTTGATGGGATATCCGAAGATCATTTTTATAAAGCGATAAACAAAGTCAGGCCTTCACTGATTCGAACGGAATCAGATGAACTTACTTATCATTTTCATGTGATGATTCGTTATGAAATAGAAAAGATGCTGATTGGCGGAGAACTTCAAACGAAAGACATTCCTGCCTGCTGGAACGAAAAATATAAACAATGGCTGGGTGTAGACGTACCGGATGATAAGCGCGGATGCCTGCAGGATGTTCATTGGAGTCACGGCAGTTTTGGATATTTTCCTACTTATAGTCTGGGTAGTTTCTACGCCGCGCAGTTTTTTAAAAATGCCGGTATCGCCGACACCCGGTTGAACGACAAAATGGGAAATGGAGACACAACTGAATTACTGCAATGGCTCAGGCAACGAATACATAGTCAGGGACGTATTTGGAATAGTGAAGAGGTATGTAAAATTGCTACTGGAGAAACCCTGAATGTGCAGTATTTCCTGGACTATTTACTTGATAAATACAGCAATATTTACGAAATTTAGAGCGTATCCGAATGAATCCATGAAACAATCATCCCTGTATATCGCGATCATCTTGTTCTTTTTGGTCTTTCTCTTTTCGTGTAAGAAATTTATTCAGCAACAGGAACAAAATGCCATCGTCGCCTTGGTTACCAAGGGACAGTGGCATGTTACCGGATACATTGATCATCAGACCGATACGCTGACAAATGACTTTGCGGGATATTCTTTTCAGTTCAACGAAAACGGAACCGTTTACGGAGTTAAGTTTGGCCAGCAAACCAATGGAACCTGGTCAGCCGATGTTGCCAGTAAATCCATTACCTCTAATTTTCCTTCGGCCAGTTATCCGATCAGCCTTCTAAATCATACCTGGACGATAACCGACAGCTATACGGATTCGGTAGCGGCAAAAACTTCGATCGACGCCAGTTTTAATATTCTGAATCTCCACAAAAACTAACTAAAACAGTTGTTTTACTATTTTAAACTACGGGTAAACCCTTATTCCGACCTTATGAAATCCTTTAATTTCACTACAGATTGGAAATAAAACAATTTTGAACCAGAGGAGGCGTTATGAAAATCATAGAAAAGATATTTCCTGCATCTGAATATCTCCTGTTGACCCGGATTCTGATACCCCCTGAAGGCAATGATGTAATTAAACCTTAAACCACGATCCGTTGTTCAGAAAACTGCGTTTTTTGTCCTTTTTGATGCTGGCAGTCGCCAGTAGCGGATACGCGCAGGCTCCTGCGCCGGTAATTTCGGTATCTTCCACTTCGGGATGTCCTCAACTGGCGGTATCATTTACGGATACAGAATCCGGAACAAATACCTATTCGTGGAATTTTGGTGGTACGCCACCAAATGTTAGTATGGCGACCAGCACCAAAAAAACCAATGTGGTTTTTTTCGATTCTTCAGGTACTTATACTGTTACCCTCACCGTAACAAACGCGAGCGGAAGCACAACTGCCACCCCCGTCAAAATTAATGTGTATCCCGTACCTACCGCTGATTTTTCAACAGATAAATCTACCGGTTGCGCACCAACTACAATTCATTTTACCAATTTATCACCAGGACCGATTAATAGCTTTATCTGGGATTTTGGAGACGGAACCCAGAATGTCACAAATTTAAGTCCAAGTCATCTGTATAAAACTGCAGATGCGTTCAGAGTAGTTCTATATGTTACAAATAGTTTTGGCTGCACAGGCAAGAAACAAATAAAAAACGTAGATAATGCAATTGTTCTGTCAGGTGTCGTTGTTCCAAATTTTAGTAGCACATTGAACAGCAGTTGTGCTCTCCCTGTCAATGCGATTTTTAACAGTTCCAGTTCAGGACCTGGGACATTGAGTTACAATTGGAATTTTGGCGATGGCGGCGGTTATTCAAATAATAATAACTCAAATCCCTCCTATAGCTATTCAACTGCAGGATTAAAAAATGTTAGTCTCGCCGTTACCAGTAATCAGGGTTGTACCGATACACTTACCCTCCCTGTAAATATTTCTGCCAGTGGCAATGTCACAGACTTTAAAATGCCCGATACGGTTTGTATCAATTCAGCGGTAAATATTAAAAATCTTTCATCTCCTCCACCAAACCTTTCCGTCTGGGATTATGGTGATGGATCAGGGCTTGACACGACTACAAAAGTAAATCACTCCCATACGTTTACCACACTTGGAAAAGTTACAGTAACTCTTTCTAATACGTTTAATGGATGCAATGGCGTCGCAACTCATGTGATAAATGTTGTTGGTCCCCCCGTTCTAAATTTTACTGGCACCAATATTACAAGTTGCAAAGCACCCTTAACGAGTACATTTACCGATAATACACCTGGCGCTTTAGGTTGGTCCTGGAATTTTGGAGATGGTACAACTTCTCCTTTGAAAAATCCTCCCCCACATACATATACAAATGAAGGAATATATACGGTAACACTTATAGCAAGTTCGGCAACAGGGTGCTCTACTTCAGGGTCTGATACTGTAAAAATTCAAAAACCGACAGTTGACCTTATCGGTCTCCCAGCTTATGGGTGTGCGCCAGCAACCATCAATGTTTCCGCAAATGCAAATACCGTTGACGGGGTAGCTTTTTATACCTGGGATTTTGTTGGTAATGGAGGTAGTTCAAATGCGCAAACACCACCATCTCAATTATATGGACCCGGATCTTCACCGGTATTCCTAACTGTCACTACAAATGGAGGCTGCCAGGCAATTGATACAGGTTTTGTAAAAGTTGGCACAGTAAAGCCGTCTGCAGCTTTTACCATCGCACCGCCGATATCCTGTATAAATACACCTATCGTTTTTACAGATGGTTCTTCGGGAGGCGCCAATCAGTGGTTTTGGAGTTTTGGAGATGGGGCTATTGACAGCACTCATCAGTCTACCACACATCCCTTTGGAAAAATTGGAACGTTTAATGTAAAACTCATTGCCTACAATAACGGCTGCTCAGATTCCATTGTTCATCCTGTAACAATAAACGGCCCTTCTGCGGGATTTACTTTTTCTACAGGATGTGGCTCAAGTAATACTTTCACATTTGTAGACACTTCCCACGGCGCAACAAGCTGGCAATGGGATTTCGGTGATGGGACACTTCCAGTTTCAGGACAATTTCCAACAGCTCATACATTTCCTACCGGACCAAGTAAAACATATAGTGTTACATTAACTGTATCAAGTTCTGTTACGGGATGTACGGATCATGTGACCTTGCCTGTTACTGCTAATCAATCTGCCCAAATCGTTTTCAGCCAAAATCCAACGTGTGCGAATACGCTGATTTATTTAACGGCCATTCCCACGAAAAGTGTTCAACTGTACAAGTTCGATTTAGGCGACGGCAGTCCTATCAATGTCGGTTCAAGCGCATCTATTGGATACACATACAAAAAACCAGGCGTGTATATGGTTACCGTTACAACCCAGGACATTTCCGGATGCAATGAAACGTCGGGTACTTTTCCGTTGGTTGTTAACGGACCTATTGCTAATTATTCTATACCGACCGCACTTTCGTGCGATACGATGACGTTTGATTTTAAGAGTCTGTTTGCAACGGCGCCTGGTACAAGTGGGATAAAATCTTATGTATGGGATTTCGGAGATGGAACAAGTTCTATTCTTCTAAATCCAAGTCATTTGTACGGAGCGCAGGGGGTTTATCAACCCATATTAACCTTAACAGATAATTTTGGATGTGTGACGGTCAATGATACGTCACAACCAATTGTGGTATCCGTAATGGTTCCAAAATTTTCTACTTCGGATTCCAATTATTGCCCAACAAGTGGAATTCAATTTAATAATACTTCAGTCGGAGGCTTCAATCCGATTTACACATGGAACTTTGGAGATGGAAGCCCTTTGATCCACACGGTTGCTCCAATACATACTTATCCAATGGTTGGAAAATATACTGACACGCTTACTATGAATGATTTTTATGGATGTATAAAAAAGTTTTGGAATACCACCAAATTAAACATTGATACGCCATCTGCCACATTTACGATGAGTGGAAACTATTCTGCATGTCCTCCATTTAACGATACGTTTCATTTTACCGGTCATTACGCCGATAAGTTTTCTTGGAATTTCGGAAATTTACCTCCTTCCTTTGCTTTTGTCGATAGCCCAAAATTTCTTTACACTGACCCAGGGGACTATGATGTTGTGCTCAAAGTAACCAGTTTTGGAGGATGTATAGCTACATCCGCTCCACAACACGTACATATTGATGGGCCTATAGGCGCGTTCTCTTACACGCCCATAGCCGGTTGTGAGTCTCTTGATGTAAAATTTCACGTCGCATCCTCCAATGTTGTCAATTTTACATGGATTTTTGGCGACGGATCAAATCCGGCTCAATCAAATTCACCTGATACTACATATCATTATGGTCAACCCGGTCAATTTCAACCTTATGTGACGTTGGTAGATGCTGCGGGATGCCATATAACAAAAACTGGGACTGATGTGATCAATGTAGATCACATCACACAAACAATTTTTACTGCTGATAAATCCATTGTCTGTGATGCCGGAGCTGTTTTGTTTACTGATAAATCAATTTTGGGAGACAGTACTCATATTACGAAGTACAACTGGGATTTTAATGACGGATCTCCGATCGTGAGTGGGCTTTACCCAACTATATCCCATACATATAATGGAATAGGAAATTACACAGTCACCTTACACGACACCACGCTCGGTGGATGCACCGGAACTTATAGCCTTCCCATTCAGGTTGTTCCATCACCAAAAATCACTGTCACTGGAATTGTTTCGCAATGTGAACCAGCCATACTGACTTTTAATGGTGTCGAAACGACGCCTGATCCAAATGGTCCACTGACCTGGGCGTGGAATTTTGGGAATACACAAACAGGCACAGGAGCCAATCCACCGAATGTCAGCTATCCGAAAGCCGGGGAATATGTAGTCTCAGTAATTGCAACGGATGCAAAGGGTTGTTCTACTATGAGTGATACAACCAGCCTCAATCATTTGTTTGTCTATCCAATTCCAACGGTGAATGCCGGACCGGACGTTACCATATGTGATACCTCCAACATTCAGCTAAATGCAACCGGCAACGCAACTTCTTATACCTGGTCAACACCTGCCGGGGGTAATCTCAGTTGTACTGTCTGTACGAATCCCATAGCCAGTTCTCCCGTTAGCACATTTTTTGTCGTGCAGGGGTTGAGTTTAAAATCTTGTCAGGCCAGAGACACGGTACAGGTAACTGTCAATACGCCGTTTACGATGGGTATCAGCGGACCCGATTCAGTTTGTCTGGGACAGAGTAGCCGTTTGAATGCAACCGGAGCAGCCATTTATACCTGGACACCGGCAGAAGGCCTGAGTGATCCGAATATATCGAATCCGATCGCCACACCTGATGCCAACCAGATTGGTAATCAGGCAAGCAATGTGATTACTTATTCTGTTACAGGTTATGACAATAAAAAATGTTATTCGGATACAAAAACAGTAAATATTACCGCCTTCAATTATCCGGAAATTGCGATGGTTCCCAACGTTACCATCAATGTGGGCAGCAGCTACCGGATGAGTCCAACGGTATCTACTAATATTCTGTCATACAATTGGACACCTTCCAATACGCTCAGTTGTGCAAATTGTCTGATGCCGATTGCAACTCCAACGATCACTACAAGATATGCACTTACCGCAACAAATGACGGAGGTTGTGCCAAAACAGATAGCATACGCATACAAGTGATATGTAATGGTGCGAATTTCTTTGTCCCTAATACATTCTCACCTAACGGTGATGGCGTAAATGATTATTTCATTGTAAACGGTGTTGGATTGAATGTAATCCCATCCATTACAATTTATAACCGCTGGGGACAGATCGTTTTCCAGAAGAGTAATTTTGCCGCGAATTCATCCGCAGATGCATGGGATGGCACTTTCAATGGACAGCCAGCTCCCGCCGATGTATATGTATATACGATTCAAATACTCTGTAACAACGCAACGCTGATTCCCTATCATGGAAACATAACCCTTATCCGTTAACCCGATGTACAAACTAAATCCCATAATAAAATTTTGTTTGTCTCTGATGTTTCTGGCAGTCAGATACCTGCCGGTATATTCACAGGATCTACATTTTTCGCAGTTCTTTGAAGCACCGTTACTGAGAAATCCGGCGCTTGCAGGAATATTCACGGGAGATTATCGAATTCAGGGTGTTTACCGGGACCAGTGGAACAGTTTTACCAATGCTTATAAAACCGGATCGTTCAATGCAGAATATAAAATACCGGTAGGACGTACAGATGATTACCTCACCGTCGGATTACAGGTCCTTTATGATAAGGCGGGTAGTGCAGGACTGACTTCAACCCAGGTATTTCCTGCCCTTAATTACAGCAAGTCGCTTTCGAATACACATTCCAGTTATCTTTCATTGGGATTTATGGGCGGATATGTTGAAAAAAGAATTGATATTTCAAAAGTAACCACGAACAGTCAGTTCGATGGAACGGCCTTCAATCCCTCCTTAGGAAATGGAGAAACTTTTCCATCACCTGATATACATTATTGGGACGCCAGTGTTGGCATGAGTTATAATGGAACCTTTGGGACGAATCAGCAAAACAGCATGTTTTTCGGATTGGCTTATCATCACCTGAACAGACCCATGAATTCTTTCTATCAGAATACTGCCGTAGAGTTACAACCTAAGTGGGTTGTTTCCGGTGGTGCAAGATTTAATGTAGATGAAAGATCAGAAATTACGGTACAGGCAGATTATTCTTATCAGGGAATGGCGCGTGAATTCATCGGTGGCCTGATGTATGGTTGTAAACTCGGGGAATTTACAGATGATCCGATATATGTTTTGGGCATCGGAGCCTATATGCGTGTTGGAGACGCCTTTATTCCGGTAGTAAAGCTGGATATGCTTCCTTTATCGATAGCAATTAGTTACGATGTAAATATTTCAACGCTAAATACTGTAAGTCAGGGACAGGGCGGTTTCGAACTGTCCATATCCTACAAAGGATTTCTCGACAGGGACAATTCGG
>Ga0206961_1093_pt1 | contig 21484 bp, 21 predicted proteins | sample Alteio_BWOrgHeat_30_FD_153238 | JGI IMG/M metagenome (GOLD analysis project Ga0206961, IMG submission 153238) | Enriched cells from forest soil in Barre Woods Harvard Forest LTER site, Petersham, Massachusetts, United States -... | ecosystem: Environmental > Terrestrial > Soil > Temperate forest >...
CATTAAATTCAGTTTTCTACACAGCTTCCGGAAGCGAAGCAACTGAAGGTGCCATGAAATTATCCAAGCGGTACACCAACAGAACGCAGATCGTTTCCTTCAAGAACAGTTACCACGGTAGTACACAAGGAGCCTTAAGTATCATGGGCGATGAATATTGGCGCAATGCTTTCCGTCCATTGTTGCCTGATACATTGCAACTTAATTATAATTCTTTGGAGGACCTGGAATTAATAACAGAACGCACAGCATGTGTGGTTGCAGAAACGGTACAGGCAGAAGCAGGTGTAATAACACCAAAGAAAGAATGGCTAACAGCATTGCGCAAACGATGTACACAAACAGGAACATTATTGGTATTAGATGAGATACAATGTGCTTTCGGCCGTAACGGAACTTTATTTGCATTCGAACAATTCAATATAGTGCCTGATATTTTATTATTAGGTAAAGCACTTGGTGGGGGAATGCCATTAGGTGCTTTTGTTGCCGATAAAAAAATAATGGATACGCTTACGCATGATCCGGTATTGGGGCATATCAATACTTTTGGTGGACACCCCGTTTGTTGTGCAGCAGGCCTTGCGGCATTCAATATTTTATTAGAAGAAAATTTAATAGCTACATTAGCAGAAAAAGAAAAACTATTTTTGTCTTTATTGCATCATGAAAAAATAAAAGCAGTACGCAGCTGCGGCCTAATGATCGCGGTGGAATTTGACAACTTCGATCTTAATAAAAAAATAATTGATGCGTTAATTGAAGCGGGCGTATTTACCGATTGGTTCTTATTTGCAGCCAACTGTTTAAGAATAGTACCGCCATTAATTATTACTGAAGAAGAAATAACTATTTGTTGTAAAAGGATGATTACGTTACTTGACGATATGCTATAATAACGCCTTAGTCAGAAAAAATAATTTATATCCCATATCGATCTCCTGGTATACTGTAAATCCAAAATGTTGGTACCAGGGAATATTTGTAAGCGTAGAGGTCTCTAAATAAACAGCTCTTTTTTGTCTGCTACCTTCATTCATTACATCTTGTAATAGATTGCTGCCAATACCCGAATGTTGATGCACAATGCTAACGCCAATAAACCATAAGTAATACATTAATTCGTTTGGGTGTTGTTTACTTATAACAGCTTCTCTTCGCATTGCTTTGAAAAGATTTTTAATACCCAGGCATTTTATGGCAAGTTTACCATCAAGATAGATCGATCGGAAAGTTGTTTTTTTCTTATCAGGATAAAGGATCAATGCACATCCTTTTTTATCGTCAGATAAATATACTTCTCCAAATAGGAAACAGATATCAAAAGAATAATCCATTAAAGCTTTTATCCTTTCGCCTTTTTTTCTGTCTTGTTTAATTATAAAATTTACGCTTTGATTTTGGCTAAAGCTGTCTGCAAGAATATTTACAACCAATTGTTTGTCGGAAGGAATTGCTTTGATCATAATAAGATGCGCGTATCATTTATTTAGAAATCCAATCCTAAACTAAAATAAGTTACCGGCGGACTTCCAAAGAAAGTGCCCATCGGCCATCCGATATCAAATTTTAAAAAGTAACCAAGGATATTACTTCTTGCACCAAAGCCATAGCCGCCTGCAAAAGGTCCAATACCTCCGGTTTTAATTGTTACTTGCACCGGCACCTGGCCATAGTTGCTGATTGGTCTTGACAGGCCACCATAAGATCCATTCCATGCATTCCCCAGATCAATAAACTGTATCACCTGGAAATTACGCAGAAAGGAATTATTGATCGGCCTGTTAAAAAAAGTTGTAAATACAGGAAGCCTGAACTCACTGTTAAGCACAAGCGCATTATTGCCATTGGCTACATTCTGAATATAACCACGAAGGTTTTCAGCCAAACTTTGAAAAGCATAAGATTGATCAGGAGCAGGTTGATTGTAAGAATTAAAGTAGCGTGGAGATCCATCGCTTTTAGTGCTGCTACCTAACATTAATTCTCCATCTTCACCGCCTAAATAGTACACTGTTTTTTGATCACCCCAACTAAAATTACCCGCTGCTCTTCCTGCCCAGATAAAATTACGATAAATAGGGTAGTAGTATCTTAGATCAAAACCCCAGGCAAAATCAAAATTACCGGTAGAGTTTTTTCCTTTCGTGATATCTTTATTAGCATCTATGAAGATCTTATACCGTAAGCCTTCAAAGATATTTTGTGCAGGGTTTAAAGTATTATCATAAACATACTCGAGGTGCGTCATTGCAAATGATTGATTTACATCCGGTATATCCAGTGGGAGAAGAAAATAATTTGCATCTGTTACATAAGTGGTTCTATCATTTCTTATCCCAAAATTTAATCCGATCCTTCTTGCATTATCAAACGGGTAAGCAACATTGGCCTGGACATAATTTGTAATGGTTTTTAAATTGAACGAAAAAATATCAGCGCTGTCAAATTCAATAGTATTGGTGCCGGGTAAAACATTTCTGTAATAAGTAAGTCCCCAATCAACGCGTCTTTTTACATTTTGATAAGTGAGCAATGCCTGTGATCCACCGGTAGTTAAAATAGCAGGTGATATAGAACCTGATATGGTCTGATCTTCCAATAACTCAATAGTACCAAGACTAAGTATTAGTCCTGCTGTTGGTGCCAACTGTATGGGTCCCTGGCCACCTTGATATACCTGTGGAATAACAATCAATGGTGAATTACTAAGACTTGCAGCGCCATAATCAACCGAAAATTTCGAAGGTTTGTAACGGAAAAGATTTGCTTTAGCTAAAGTGCCTTCTTTAGTAGTAGATAGAACAGTAGTTCCTCTAAGCGAATCTATATTAGTGGTCGCTGCTAAATTAATATTGTTGTCGGGTTTTTCATTTGCGAATTCATTTTGAAAAACATCCTCTTGCTTTTTTGTAGTGTCTTTAGTCGTTACAGGAATATTGTACACACTTGATAAGCCGGCCGTATCAATAGCCGCATCGGGATTAGTGATGGCACCTGGTGCAATATTATCCGGCATCACTATTGTTTTCATGTACTGTGTTGGCGGCGCTATTATATTGCGATCGTGTAAAGCATGTTCATCTATCTTTAATTTGTACAATTGTTTTTCATCGCCATCACGTGTTAGCTCACTTACTTGTTTATTATCGCCGGAAGACCTTGTTTCTAAAACACTGTTCTCATAATTTGAAATGGGAAACGTAAATGCAGAATCACTCGTGACAGCTTCTATTGCAACGGAGTCAACCTTATCTTTTTTATACAGCTTTAATACACTGTCAATTTTAAGAGAATCAGGATTACGTAAAATGCTATCACCAATCAATACCATTGTATCAAGCCCTTCACCTTTAGTTGTAAAGAAACCTGCATAACGATTACCAATACCATTCTCATCACTTATAAATGTAAAGTGGTTAGAATTATACGGCGTGGGATACCTTGCATTGCCATACTTTAGATCAGATAATTGTGTGATCTGATTTAATTCCGGCTTGCCACCAAAATTGGTTACTAAAAAAATATTGTACCGATTGTGACTTGGTAAAACGGTATCGGCACTTGCTGCATTTGCGTTGGGCCTGTTGCTTGAAAAAATAATACCTGTTTTATTGGGGAAAGAAACAAATGTTGCATCCAGATCATCGTATACATCATTTGTTATTTGTGTTACTTTTTCTGTTGTAAGATCTATTGTAAAAATATCTGTGTGGCCATTTTTTACTGCACTTAATAACAGCGTTTTGCTATCAAGCATATATTTTACATCCTGTACCTGATCAAAATCTTGGGTAAGGTCTAACTGTACTGGTTTTATCCTGGTAATGATATCATACACAAATAATTTCACCCTGCCTTCTTCAGTATAAATAACAGAAAGCCTTGTGCCTTTTGGATCCCATGCCATCAAGGGATAGGTTGGATTCGTTTCATTTTGATAACTGCGTATGCCGTACTTTAATAGGGTAGTAATATTATCACCATCATCCTGGTTCAGTTTTAATTTTACTATTCCTTTGTTGTATTCTATATATGCATAAGAGTTATCTTTTTTATTTGGATTTACATTGATGCGATAGTAATCCCTTCTTTTCTTAATATCAAAAGTGGCCACATTATTTCCTTTGGGGATTGGCTTTCTTTTACTGTTATCATTTTCATACTTATCATTTTCATACACCATGAAATCCGCTAGCACCTGTTGAAACTTTTTTTTACATACCTGCTTGCAGGCTTTATTCATGTTCTTATATATCCTTGCTAAATAAAACAGGTAAGTAACATTTTCCTTTTTATATTTCTCCTGAATATAATACCAAAATGCATGTCCGGCTAATAATGGTTTTTCATTGGCGAACGTGTTGAATCTTGTATAGCCACCATCTAATATTTGTCCTTTTAATTGATCATCTAAAGCTGTGCTCCAGTTTTCAGCAGCGAAGGCAATGTAGCCATCAGTCATCCATTGTGGCAGATCAAGTAAAGTTTGGTTACCTGCAAACTGACCAATATTATCACCAAATAAAATATTTTGTGTTAGTATGCCCGCGATACCCTGCCTGATCTGTCTGCGTAGATCCTGGTGATCGCCATTGAAATAAACAACCATCTTATTGTTTACTAATTTGGTTAGTCCGCCGGTTGTTTGCCAATCTTGTCCGATACCGATATTTGATTGTTGCAGGTCTGAAAATTTATTATAGACAACAATATTTACCTTTCGTTGTAAATTGTATTCGGTAAAAGTTTCTATTTCAGGTAATTCTTCTTCAGCAACCTGTGCCACAAATTTTGCAAGTTCTTGTCCGCTTTGATTAAAATAGGTGTCGAAATTTTTTGTTTCGTAGTATTTCCATTTGAATTGTTTGTATTGCACCCTGTTTCTTCCAAACTGAACTGTATTAACTACCTGTGCGTAAGTAACGTGAGCTGAGAAGATCAATAAAATATATGATGCAATAAAAAATATTCTGCGGAACTTTACCATTCGAGGTTTAACTATTTAGTTCTAAAATTACTTTATTCGGTCCAATGTTAAAAATATCACTTAAAGGCTTAAATATTTTATAAATGTTACAGATTCAGTCGTTTATTTTCAGTCCTATACAAGAAAATACTTATATCCTTTATAATGAATTAAAAGAATGTATCATAATAGACCCCGGCAGCTATTTTGATGAAGAAAAAGATGCGATGAAAACATTCATCGAGCAAAAACAGTTAGTTCCTAAAATGTTGTTGAATACACATAGTCATTTGGATCATGTATTCGGTAATAAATTCATTGCAGAAACGTATAACCTAAAATTGCAGCTGCATGAAAAAGAAAAAAATGTATTGGAATTTGCATCGGTATCAGGATTGAAATATAATATGCCTTTTGATAATTATACCGGCGAACTGATCTTCCTAAAAGAGGGAGATAAAATCATTTTGGGAACGGATGAATTAGAGATTTTTGAAACACCCGGACATTCACCGGGTCATATTGTTTTTTATTGCCGCAAACAAAACTTTATCATCAGTGGCGATGTTTTATTTCAAAGAAGTGTTGGCAGAACGGATCTGCCGGGTGGAAACCATCAAATGTTATTAAACAGCATCAGCAAAAAATTATTAGTATTGCCTGATGAAACGAAGGTCTATAGCGGACATGGCGCAGTTACGACTATCGGCGAAGAAAAAAAATATAACCCTTTTTTGATCTGATCGGTGTGAAAGAATTGAGGCAAATCTTTTATCTTTAAAAAATCCAAAATCATTTTTTATGAAGACTTTTAAAAATCAATACTGTTTTGTTTTATTGTTAGTAGCGATGAGTTTGCATCCGCTTTTTAGCAAAGCTCAATATTATGATCCACAAAGCCAGGTAGAAAAAAGTGTAGGCGACCCTCAGCGCCAGAAAGGTAGAGATGCTATCCATAAACAAGTGTATGAAAATGATAAGCGGTATAAAAACCCTACCAATAAAGTGCAGGCCACTATCGTTTACCAGGATAAAGAATTAAAGAAAAATGGCGATGTAAAAAAGACCACAAATCAAAAAATGGTCTTTGGGAAAAATGGTGAATGCATTGTGATCAATGATGGTGATAAAAAAGGTGAGACATGGATGATATATAATTATGCAGATAAAGCTAATTATGTGGTGAATGTAAAAGATAGAACTGCCATGAAAATGCCACTGGTAAACATGCAAAAAATGATAGGACATGGGGATGATGGCAGTGGTACAAGCTTTACTAAAAGCTGGGTAGATACTGGGATAAAACAAAATATAAATGGCTACAACTGTGAAAAATTCACTTATACTTATGCCTCTGATTCACATTATTCTACAATGGATGCATGGATATCATCAGAAGTAAAGATTAGTCTTGGTAACGATTATATGTTCGGAGAAAGATTAAATCAATACAAGCTTCCTGCGGGTACAAAGAACAAAGAACTGAGTGATGGGTTTATGGTCCGGGCTGTTTTTTATGATAAGAAAAACAGGCCCGTTCTGCAAAGAGACCTAACAGAATTTGATAAAACTGCAGATGAAAAATATTTTGATATGAGCCAGTTTAAAGTAACGGATATAATAAATGAATTATAAAATAAAGAGCACCCCAAATAAGGTGCTCTTTATTTTATATTGAACAAATTTAATTGGCGGGCGTAAATGTAGAAAACACGCCTGTGTTTGAAGCTCCATATGTATCTTCCCATGTTCCGGAAGTTAATGTTCCTGCACTAGAATAAGTGAATGTTAGTGTTTGCTCAACAGTAGCAGAATTTACAGTTGTAATGTAACAGGTAATTGTGTTTCCTGCCAACGCCCAGGTTCCATCCGAATAATAAGGGCCGCCTGCTGCAGAGGCTTTGCAAAGCACGGTTCCATCAGCATAAAAACTTATATTAAAAGGGAATGTGGTTGAAGAGCCATTGTCTGTAGATGTGCCAGTCCATAATCCTTCAACAGGATATACTCTTGGAGATGTTACAGTGTCTGTATTATTAACAGTTACGGTGTCAGTAACTGTTTTAGTAACAGTTTCTTTAGCACAAGAGCTAAAATTTACCTGCATACAAAAAAGAATGCCGGTACAAATAATTAAAGTAAGGATTGAAAAAGACTTTCTCATAGTGTTTAGTTTTAGTTAAGCGTTCAAATATAAGATTTATTGAGTGGATTGACATAATTCTATCAAAACCCCATTGGTACCTTGGGGCTGTAAAAAGCAAACCAGTTTATTGTCAGCACCTTTTTTTGGTATTTCACTTAAAAGAATAAAACCTTCATTTTTTAAACGCTTCATTTCAGTTAAAATATCCGGCACTTCAAAGGCAATATGGTGAATTCCCTCGCCCTTTTTTTCGATAAATTTGGCTATAATCCCGTCATCAGTAACACTTTCAAGCAGCTCTATCTTGGTATTGCCCGTTTTAAAAAAAGCGGTATTTACTTGTTCGGAATCTACCATTTCGGTCTTGTAACACTGACTATTTAGCAGCTTTTCAAACAACGGAATAGATATTGCAAGTTCCTTAACAGCGATACCGATATGTTCTGTTTTTAGCATGATTGGTTAAATTAAACAGGTATTAGGTTACGAAATACGTAAAATGACCATAAACCTACATTATCAATAGCTAAAATAAGAACCTTTTGTAGTAAATTTGTATTATTAGACACAGACTGAAAAAATTATAAGAGATTATGTTGAAGTTCCCGATTTATTTAGATAACAACGCCACAACGCCAATGGACCCAAGGGTTTTTGAAGCGATGAAACCATATTTTTTGGAGCATTTTGGTAATGCAGCAAGCCGTAACCACTCATTTGGTTGGGAAGCAGAAGAAGCAGTTGATTACGCACGCGAACAAGTTGCAAAACTAATAGGTGCAGATCCTAAGGAAATTATTTTTACCTCAGGCGCAACCGAAGGTGATAATTTAGGTATCAAAGGTGTGTTTGAAATGTATGCAAGCAAAGGCAATCATATCATCACAGCAACTACAGAACATAAAGCTGTTTTAGATACCTGCAAACACATTGAAAAAAGTGGGGGCGAAGTAACTTATTTACAAGTACAGCCCGATGGATTGATAGACCTTAAAGCCTTAGAAGCTGCTATCAAACCAACAACAATATTAATTGCAATCATGTATGCTAACAATGAGATCGGTACAATAATGCCGATCAAAGAAATTAGCGCTATCGCACGTAAACACGGCATTTTATTATTTACAGATGCAACGCAGGCTGTAGGTAAAATACCTGTTGATGTAAATAAAGATGGTATTGATATCATGGCTTTTTCTGCACATAAAATGTACGGACCAAAAGGGGTTGGTGCTTTGTATGTTCGTCGTAAAAATCCAAGGGTTAAAGTTACAGCACAAATGGACGGCGGTGGCCACGAAAGAGGCATGCGTAGCGGAACATTGAATGTACCCGGTATCGTTGGTTTTGGTGCGGCATGTGAATTGTGCAGGTTAGATATGGAAGCCGATACAAAACGTATCAGCATCCTAAGAGATAAATTAGAAACCGAATTAATGAAATTGGAAGAGGCATATATTAATGGTAGTACAGAACATCGTTTACCACATGTTGCTAATATCTCTTTCAAACACGTTGAAGGTGAAGGTTTATTGATGGGTTTTAACAAGAACATTGCGTTAAGCTCTGGATCAGCTTGTACTTCAGCTTCGCTGGAACCAAGTTATGTATTGAAAGCTTTGGGTTTAGGCGATGACCTTGCTCACTCTTCATTGCGTTTTGGATTAGGAAGATTTACAACAGAAGAGCAAATTGATTACACAATAAAAGCGATCAGCGAAACAGTGCTGAAATTAAGAGAAATGAGCCCGCTTTGGGAAATGTATAAAGAAGGAATTGACCTGAATTCAATTGAATGGGCACACCATTAATCAACAATAATTAAAACATTTAAAAATAACAATCATGGCATACTCAGAAAAAGTGATCGATCACTACCAAAATCCTAAGAACGTTGGGACTTTGGATAAAAGCAAAAAGAATGTAGGAACCGGCTTAGTAGGCGCTCCTGAATGTGGCGACGTTATGCGTTTGCAAATTGAAGTAGATGATGCAACAGGTATGATCACCGACGCAAAATTCAAAACATTTGGTTGTGGTTCTGCTATAGCTTCTTCATCTCTGGCTACAGAATGGCTGAAAGGCAAAAGCATTACAGATGCACTGGCAGTAGACAATATGGATTTTGTTGAAGAGTTAAATCTTCCTCCGGTAAAAATTCACTGTTCAGTTTTAGCAGAAGATGCTATTAAAGCAGCCATCAACGATTACCGCGTTAAAAACGGTTTGGAAGCCATTAAGTTTGATGAAAGTGTAGTTCATTAATAACAATTCAACAGTTTATCAATTCAGCAATTTGATTGTTAAATTGTTTTATTGCTAAATTATTATTTATGGTAGCAACAGATAACGCAATATATATAAGCGATAAAGCAAAAGCTAAAGTCATCAATTTGATGAAAGACGCTGGCTTGGGCGACGACCCATCTTATTTTTTAAGAGTTGGTGTTGTTGGCGGCGGTTGCAGCGGCTTGAGTTACAAAATGGATTTTGACAACGAACAAAAACCAATGGACCAGGCTTTTGAGGATAAGGGAATCAAGATCGTTACCGATCTTAAAAGTTTCTTATACCTTGTCAATACAGAGCTTGAATTCAGTGATGGATTGAACGGTAAGGGATTCTATTTTAATAACCCAAATGCCAGTAGGAGCTGTGGTTGTGGCGAAAGTTTTGCCGTATAAAAGCTAAAATAAAATTAAATATAGAAAGTCCGCTTCAACAATGAGGCGGACTTTTAGTTTCATAGCTGTCTAACCCTTAAATTGCATCAATTTTTATAACGCATGTGGAGTATTTGTAAAAAAGAGTTACACCAATTTTTTAGCAGTCTTACCGGCTATATTGCTATCACTTTATTTTTACTAGTGAACGGCCTGTTCTTATTTGTATTGAAGGATAGCAACATCTTTGATTTTGGCTATGCTTCTTTAGATAAGTTTTTCGAACTCGCTCCCTGGATACTATTGTTCTTAATTCCGGCCATTACAATGCGTACCTTATCTGACGAATTTAAAACAGGGACGTTCGAAATTCTACAGACAAAACCATTAAGTAAATGGCAGATCGTTGTAGGCAAATACTTTTCTATTTTGTTTGTATTGCTACTGGTGATCATACCTACTTTTTTATACATTTTTACAATCAAATCTTTAAGTGCCAATGGCAGTATTGATAGCGGTGGCATTACCGGATCCTATATTGGCTTATTTTTATTAGCCGCTGTATTTTCTGCTATCGGTTTGTGTTGCAGTAGTTTTACAAATAATGCAGTCATTGCCTTTTTATTAAGTGTGTTTGCCTGCCTGATATTATACTTTGGCTTTAATGCAGTAAGTAAGCTGCCGGTATTTCAGGGAAGTGCCGATTATTATATTGAGATGCAGGGTATTGATTTCCATTATCGTAGCATTAGTCGGGGTGTATTGGATACGCGCGATATAGTGTACTTCGGAAGTATCATTTACCTGTTCTTATTAATTACCGTAAAAAATCTGCATAAGAAATAAATGAATTTTATTAAAAAGATATTAAAAACAAAATTCTGGTTGCCGATCATTATTGTGTTGTTGGTTCTATTGAATTGGCTGGCATCTCAATGGCATGCGAGGATTGATTTCACCAACGAAAAAAGATTTACCTTATCCAAACCAACAAAAAAATTATTAAAAGGTTTAGATGATGAAGTACAGATAGATGTTTGTTTAAAAGGTGAATTTCCAAGCGGGTTTAAAAAACTGGCCAATTCAACAGATGAGATCTTGCAGGAGTTTAAAGAAGTAGCTGGTAATAATAAACTTAGTTTTGATTTTGTATCTCCTGATGAACAAATAGAAGGCACATCGGAAACTTATGCTGATACTTTAGCTGCATTGGGTGTAGATCCGATCAATCTTAAAGTGCAATTAAAATCGGGAGAACAACAACAGTTTGTTTATCCAACTGCTTTGGTGCATTACAAGGGCAATATACTGCCGGTAAATTTATATGCGGGTGATAAGATATTTATTACGCCGGAAGAATTAAACAGTGCTGAAGCGATGATGGAATATGGGTTTGCGAATGCCATTGATAAATTATCGCGCACAGAAAAACCAATGATCGCCTATTCCGCAGGGAATGGTGAGCCAACAGATATTACTACCTACGATCTTGAAAATACTTTGCGTAAAGATTATAACCTTTTTACTTTAAACTTAAATACACTACCTGCAATACCAGATACTTTTAAATTGTTGATCGTTGTAAAGCCTAAGCAATCTTTTAGTTCGCAGGAAAAATTAAAGATAGATCAGTTTGTAATGAGAGGTGGTAAAGTGATCATGTTTGTAGATAAACTGGATGCGGAGATGGATAGTCTGCAAATAAAGAATGAAGTGATTGCTTATGATAGAGGATTGAATTTGGATGATATATTATTTAAGTATGGCGTTCGTATCAATAGCGATCTAGTCATGGATCTTCAATGTGACTTACTGCCTTTTGATGTAAATGGAAACGGACAATTTGAATGGTTGCCATGGAATTATTTCCCGTTGTTCCAGACAAAAAATAATCACCCTATCAATAAAAATCTGGGCTTTGTCGCCGGGCGTTTTGTAAATTCAATTGATACGGTGGAAGCTGATGGGATAACAAAAACCGTGTTGTTAAGTTCATCTGCGAACTCAAGAACAATTGCAACTCCGGCGTTGATCAGTGGTAAAGAAAATGTGAACGCACCGGAAGATGACAAATTTAGAATGGCTAATATTCCTGTAGCGGTTTTACTGGAAGGTAAATTCGAATCTGTCTATAATAACCATTTATCACAGGCAATGCGTGATTCATTATCTGCATACAATGCAACGTTTATGCCGCAGTGTGCAGATGATAATAAAATGATCATTGTATCTGACGGTGATATTGTGTTGAATGGCATTAAGGATAATAAACCAATACCGATGGGTATGAATCAATTTGCTTACGGTACGCAAAAAGAATTTCCTTTTGCCAATAAAGATTTCCTGGATAACTGTATGGATTATCTGATCAATGAATCAGGCCTGGCAGAAGCAAAAGCAAAAGATTATACTCTTCGTTTATTAGATCCTAAAAAAATAGAAGATGAAAAACTGGAATGGCAGATAGGAAATATTCTCGGCCCCATTTTATTGGTTCTTTTATTTGGATCGATCTATCAATGGTGGAGAAAAAGAAAATACACTAGTATTTAATATTGTAAAGAGCTGGTTTAAATATTAATTATTACTTATTAAATATTCAATAAAGAATGTCAACGACACAGCTGGTATATATTGTTTTTAGTGCAGTGCTTGCTTTGGCATTGGTATTCGATCTTGGCTTGTTGAGTAAAAAGAATACGGTTGTTAGTTTAAAAACGGCCTTGATACAAACTATTTTTTGGGTGGCACTATCATTTTCTTTCTGTGGGTTTATCTGGTTTGAAGAGGGTAAGCAGGATGCGGTTCGATATGTCTCTGCTTATTTATTGGAGTGGTCGCTTTCTATTGATAATATTTTTGTCTTCATTATTATTTTCTCTTTCTTTAAAGTTCAGGCTACTAATTATGCGAGGATATTATTACTAGGGATATTAATGGCAATCGTATTCCGCATTATCTTTATTGCTTTAGGAAGTGAGCTGGTAGCAAGGTTTGAATGGGTCATGTATATTTTCGGCGTCTTTCTTATCTATACAGGCATCAAAATGTTTAGCAGCAAGGAAGATGATGAGTTTGATCCTGAATCTAACTGGGCGTATAAATTCGTTAAAAAAATGCTGCCTACAACAGATGAAGAGCCTAACGGCAAGTTTATCATTTTCAAAAATAAGAAGATGTTATTTACTTCTTTGGCGATGGTAGTGGTGATGTTGGGATTGATCGATATTGTTTTTGCATTGGATTCTATCCCTGCAGTTTTTTCTATCATTCCTGATCCTGAGAAAAAGTTATTGATCTATTCGTCTAACATATTTGCAGTATTGGGATTGCGCAGTTTGTTCTTTTTATTAAATGGTGCTGCCAATAAATTTCCTTACTTGCAACAAGGTATTGCTATTGTATTGTTATTTATTGGTGCAAAAATGCTGATAGATAAATGGGTGCATTTGCCTGTTTGGGTATCACTTGCCATGATTGTAATATGCATCAGCGGATCTATATTTTATTCACTCTATGAACAACAAAAAACCGTAGCATAACTACATAACTATTGCATACGATCTCTACCATAACCGATGTCTTAAAAGCAAAAATCTTGCAACAAGCCGACGATGCTACTATTGAGCATTTGTTATTGGATAGCCGTAAACTATTATTTCCTGCAACCTCTTTATTCTTCGCTTTGGGCGGACCGAGAAGAAATGGCACCTCCTTCATACAGGAATTATATGATAAAGGAGTTAGAAATTTTGTAGTCGATGAAAGTTTTGAAGAAGATGATATCAATAAATATCCCGGCGCTAATTTTTTACAGGTAAGGGATACACTGGCAGCATTGCATGCGTTAACTGCTTTTCACCGTAAACAATTTTCTATTCCTGTAATTGGTATCACCGGTAGCAACGGTAAAACAATTGTGAAGGAATGGCTCTATCAATTATTGCAGGATGATTTTAATATTGTTCGCAGTCCTAAAAGTTATAACTCACAAATAGGCGTACCGTTAAGTGTGTGGCAGATGAATGACCAGCATACGCTGGCTATTTTTGAAGCAGGTATTTCTCAGCCTGATGAAATGCAACAACTGCAAAAGATCATTGAACCAACGATCGGTGTCTTTACAAATATCGGCGAAGCCCATGCTGAAGGTTTTTTAAATATCCGTCAGAAAATAAACGAAAAGCTAAAGTTATTTATACATAGCGATCTGCTTATTTATGGTTCAGATGATCCGGATGTAAATGATGCGGTGCCAATGTTTGCGAATAATGTGCGGCCGGATAGTTTTCAGCTTTTTTCCTGGGGGAAAAATACAGAAGCAACATTGCATATAGCTTCTATAGAGAAGATCGCCACGCAGACAATTATCATTGCATCCATTAAAGAAGAAGACGGACAGGAACAAATCATAAAATGCATTATTCCGTTTACGGATGATGCCTCTATTGAAAATGCGATCACCTGTATCTGTGTTTTGGTACAGTTACAAACGCCACCGAATATTATCGCAGAAAGAATGCTGCGTTTGCGTCCGGTTGAAATGCGATTGGAATTGAAACAAGGCAATAATAATTGCTCGATCATTAATGATAGTTATAGTGCGGATATCAATTCATTGGTTATCGCATTGAATTTTCTGCAACAGCAACAACAGCATGCAAAGCGAACACTGATATTAAGTGATATCCTGCAATCGGGAAAAAGTAATAATGAACTATATGCCGATATCGCACATATATTGGAACAAAAAAATATTGATCAGTTAATTGGTATTGGTCCCGAGATATCTAAACATAGTGCAGCATTTAAAAATATCAAACAGGTAACATTCTTTCCATCAACACTAGCGTTTAAAGAGCAATTCTATTCTCTTCATTTCATTAATGAAACGATATTATTAAAAGGAGCCAGGGTATTTGAATTTGAGCAGATCGGACATTTGTTAGAGCAACAGGTTCATCAAACGGTATTAGAAATTAATTTAAATGCGGTAACACATAACCTCAAATTATACCAGCAACAATTAAATCCGGGTGTTAGGCTAATGGCGATGGTAAAAGCGTTTAGTTATGGCAGCGGAAGTTTTGAAATTGCTAATTTGTTACAATTTCAGAAAGTAGATTATTTAGCCGTTGCTTATGCGGATGAAGGGGTAGAGTTGCGAAAAGCAGGGATCACATTACCTATCATGGTAATGAATGCAGAAGAAACTACGTTTGATATATTGGTACAGCATAATCTTGAACCCGAATTATATTCGTTCAATATTTTGGATGGATTTCAGAAATACTTACATCAATCTGGTATTAATAATTTCCCGGTACATATTAAGTTGGATACGGGGATGCACAGATTAGGTTTTGAGTCTGCAGATATTAAAAAGCTTTGCGATCAGTTACAAGGTAATTCCATATTTAAAATCCAATCAGTATTTACACATCTTGCTGCAAGCGATTCTCCCGAGCATGATGAGTTTACAAGATATCAGGCGAGCGAATTTAAAAAAGCAGCGTCTTTACTGCAATCAGCCATCGCCTATCCGTTTTTGCAGCATATGGCGAATACCTCTGCTATTCACCGGCATAAAGATCTTCAGTTAGATATGGTTCGTTTGGGCATCGGTTTATATGGTGTTGATGCCTTACTGCAACAACAGTTAAAAAATGTTACCACTTTAAAAACTACTATCTCGCAAATTAAAAAAGTGAAAGCGGGAGAGAGTGTTGGCTATAGTCGCAAGGGCATTGCTGCAAAAGATTCTGTGATCGCTACAGTACGTATCGGTTATGCGGATGGCTACCCAAGGATATTAAGTAATGGTATCGGTAAAATGTATATCAATGGAAAACTAGTTCCAATAATTGGTAATGTGTGTATGGATATGACGATGTTGGATATAACAGGCGTTGATGTACAAGATGGCGATGAAGTGATCGTATTTGGAGAGAACCTGCCGGTAAGTGATCTGGCTAAATGGGCGCAGACCATCGCGTATGAGATCATAACAGGGATATCCCAGCGTGTGAAGCGTGTTTATTTTGAAGAATAAGCTGGAGAAATTTCACAGAACAAAATATCAAAAAATAATTAATAAACTTATTACCTTAGCGACTTATGAAAGGAAGAACCGTTGCACTCATTATCATTTTAGTTGTGCTTGCCGACCAGGCATTAAAATTTTATATCAAACTACATTACCGCGTAGGTGACTATAATTATGTATTAGGAGATTGGTTCCGTTTATATTTTATAGAAAATGAAGGCATGGCCTATGGCTGGAAATTCGGCGGCGATTTTGGTAAAATAATTTTAACCTTATTCAGGTTAATTGCAGTTGGTTTTGGAGTTTGGTATTTAAATAGCATTGTTGAAAAGAAAGAGCATCCGGGATTTATTATCTGCGCCGCACTTATTTTTGCAGGGGCATTTGGTAATTTGATCGACAGCATGTTTTATGGACTTATTTTTAATGAAAGTACACCTGTGCAGGTTGCAACTTTATTTCCTAAAGGCGGCGGGTATGCTCCTTTTTTACATGGACGTGTAGTTGATATGTTATACTTCCCAATTATTCACGATGCTACTTTCCCGAGCTGGGTACCGTTTTGGGGCGGACAAGATTTTGAATTTTTCCGTCCGATCTTTAATCTGGCAGATGCTTCAATTTCTATAGGAGTCATTACGATCCTTATCTTTCAAAGGAAATTTTTTAAGCATTACCATGAAGAAGAAACGATGGTAGATGCTACTGGCAATACGCAATAGCTAATAAAAAATTCGGATAGGATAAAATAATAAAAAAGCAATGCTATTTCTAAGCATTGCTTTTTTATTAAAAGAGGTATTTATTACTGTCTCGTAAATTTTTCGGTTATCTTAGTTGATGACCCAGGATTATTTTGTGTTTGAATGATGGTTAGTGTATTCCCTGATACTGAATAAGGTGCAGTAAAAGGTGTTCCGCCGCCTGATTCGAATAAAGTAATATTACCTCTCAACAAAACATATGTACCTGAACCTTCTGTTGTAGGAGGAGTACTTCCCAGATTATACTCGGCGTAGGTATTATCAGCATTAAATTGTACAACATCTGTGCCGTTAGCAATGGTAGTATCCTGAGTAGTAACAGTATAAGGTGTAGTAGTAGAGTCTGTGGTTACGATTATACCACCACTTAGAACCCAACTACCTACAATGGAGTTATTGGAACTACTTTTTTTACAAGAAATGATTGATGCGGATGCTATTAATAATAGCGATGAAAGGATAAGTATTTTTTTCATATTTATAGGTTGGTTTAGATGAAGATATTAATTTAATTTAAAAATAACGTTAAACGTACAGATAAATAATTTCACAGTTTACGTAAGTAGTGATTCTAAGTAGGTTAGCAGCGTTTCTTCGTCCCAGCTATCGTCATATTTTTCGCCATTTATAAAAAAAGATGGTGTGCCATTAACACCGCTTCTTACACCACTTTCAAAATCTGCATCTACTTTTTGTATCAGTTCAGGGTTTTCAAAATCGGTTTCAAATTGTTCAACATTTAATTTTAACTGACCGGCATATTTTACAAGTGACTTATCGTCTAACCTGCTTTGGTATTCGAATAAATGATCGTGCATTTCCCAGAATTTATTTTGCAAGGCTGCCGCTTCACTGGATACTGCTGCATGCACAGCATTGGGGTGGACCTCAGCCAACGGGAAATTTCTAAAAACAAATTTCAATTTGGCACCCATTTTTTTCTGAATGCTTTTTATGATCGGATAAGCATGGCCACAATGCGGACATTGGTAATCACCATACTCCAATAACTCAATTGGTGCATTGGCATTTCCCTGTACATGATCTTTGCTGTTAACGGCTGTTCTTAATTTTGGCATAAGCTTATTTTTTATCCATTGATTCCAACGCATCTAATATTCCATCTGCGCCGGGGTTCATACCAACAGGCGATAAATAATTCCAGCGGATAATTCCTTCTTCATCGATCACAAATAAAGCTCTTTGTGACTCGCCTTCTGTTGCATCGTACACATCATATAATTTTGCCACAGCACCTTTAGGCTCAAAATCGGCAAGTAAAGGGAAATGAAATTTCCTGTCCTGACAAAAAGCAAAATGGCTCCATTTGCTGTCAACCGAAATACCGATGAGCTCCGCATTATGCTGATGAAATAATTTTAATGTTTCATTGTACAAACCCATTTGGTCGCTGCATACAGGACTCCAATCTGCCGGATAAAAAGCCAATATTACTTTTTTACCTTTTAGCTGGCTCAGCTGTACTTTTTGATCCGGTGTTGATGCCAATGAAAACTCCGGTGCTTTTGTCCCTATTGATAACATATTTTTATTTTAAGGTGCATTTCAAATATACGGAGTTTATGTTATGCTACTATAAAGAAAGCAACGCTTTTAAAAGCGTTGCTCAAATAATTATAAATATTATGGGTAATTATTTATAGCCTGTTAAAGTTTTCTGTTGCCGTAATTGAAGATCCCGGTGAGTTTTGATTTATAAAAATACTCAATGCATTTCCGGAAACTGAAAATTTTACTGTTTGGCCGGTAGAGGTAGGAGTACTTCCGTTAAATAATGTAAGGCTATCACCACGAACAAGATAGCTGCCCACACTTTCGATTGTGGCAGGTGATGTTGAATAATCGTACTCTTGTAAACTATTATCTGCAAAAAAAGATATTACAATCGTATGTCCATGTACGGTAGTAGTATCAGTTTTTGTTACCGTAAAAGGGGTAGTGGTAGAATCTACTTGTACTTCATGCAAAGAAGTGATCTCCCAATTACCTACGATAGAGTTATTGGAGCTACTTTTTTTACAGGAAGAAACGGTGATACTTGCTATTAGCAAAAAAGAAGAAAGATAAATGAGTCGTTTCATAATTTATAGGTTTGGTTTCGATGAAGATAAAAACTAAAATTTATATCTGCAAAATATAATTCTAATAAACTATATTACGCGATAAGCAGAAAAAAAGCAACACCTTTTAAGAGTATTGCTTTTTTTCTAATTATGCAGAGGTCTTACAGGCGGTTAAGTTTTTCTGTCGCACTGCTGGAAGATCCTGGACTACTTGAATTTATAGAAATAGTCAATAAGTTTCCGGAAACTTTATATCCAAGATTAGAACCTGTAGTACTGCTTCCATCGAATATAGTTAAACTATCGCCAAGGGCAACGTAAGTCCCACTCTGTGAAAGGCTAGGCGGATAGGATGTATAATCATATTCTGAGAATGTATTGTCTGCAAAAAAAGATATTACGATAGAATGCCCATGCGTAACAGTTGTATCAGTTTTTGTAACTGTGATAGGAGTGGTAGTAGAGTCTACACTTACCTGGTTCAGAGAAATTAATTCCCAATCACCTACGATAGAATTATTGGAGCTGCTACTTTTTTTACAAGAAGAAATGCTAATACTTGTTAGTAGCAAAAAAGAAAAAAGATAAATGAGTTGTTTCATGATTTATAGGTTTGGTTTGAATGAAGATAAAAACTAAAATTTATATCCACAAAATATAATTCTATCTAGGCCTGATCTATATTTATAAAAAAATTATGATAGCTATTTCTAAATCACTTATTACCATACTGATAGCAGGTGTTTTTTTATTTTCTTCCTGCTCAAAATATATTACTGAGACAGGTAAAGCTTCTTTCTATGGCAAGGGTGATGGTTACAATGGAAGAAAAACGGCTGATGGCGAAAGTTTTAATACCAATGCATATACAGCCGCACATAAAACTTTACCCTTTAATACAGAAGTAGAAGTAAAGAATCTAAAAACCGGAAAGACTGTAAAAGTACGTATCAACGACCGCGGCCCTTACGCAAAAGGTAGAATAATAGATCTGAGCTATGCCGCTGCAAAAGAGTTAGGTATTATTCAGGATGGAGTTGGTGAAGTGCAATTAAAATATAAGCGGAAACATCATTAATCATAAGGTTCACTTAATACGAGGCATAAAAAAACAATGCCATTGAGACATTGTTTTTTTTAAGAAGATCAAATATATTATTCCTTACCGAATACAAGGGTTCCGCTGGCAGATTCTATTCCGGGAATACTTATATAGGTTGAAATTGTCAAAGTATTACCGGTGATATTATATTGGTCGGTTTCATTTACTGTAGAGCTTACAAGAGTGATATTACCAAGTGTAGCATCAAGACTATAGGTGCCCGCCGAAATAGTATTCGCTGGTGTTGTGCTATGATCAATTTCTGTATAAGATTTATCATTGTTAAATACAAAAACTAGGGTGTGGCCATGTGTATAAACTGAATCCGTAACAATTGGTGTCAGACTGTAAAAAGAATCAACTTCAACAGCGTGTGAAGATTTTAATTCCCATGTTCCTACAATTGCAGAAGATGTTGGACTACCACTACTTTTTTTACAAGAAGCAAAAATTGCTATACAAGCGATAAGCAAGATAGGAATACGAATAATTTTTTTCATGTTTGTTAGGTTTGGTTTTTTATAAAATTTTTATGAAGATATAATTATTTTTTAAATATACTCTAAAATAATTGACACTTATTAGTGAAAAACTCGGGGGATGACATAAACAGCAATAAATTTATTTTAATTCACCAACCATTTCAGCAGGGATCACCCATGCATCAAATTCTTCCGGTGTAACATAGCCTAATTTCACTGCCATCTCTTTTAAGGTTGTTCCTTCTTTGTGTGCTTTTTGTGCAATTTCTGCCGCTTTGTAATAACCAATTTTTGTGTTGAGAGAGGTTACCAGCATCAAAGAATTGTTTACGTGCTTTTTAATATTTTCTTCGATCGGTGCTAAACCGATGGCGCATTTATCATTGAAAGAAACGCAGCCATCACCGATCAACCTTGCACTATGTAAAAAGTTAAAGATCATTACAGGTTTAAAAACATTCAATTCAAAATGTCCCATGCTACCGCCGATACCGATCGTAACATCATTGCCCATTACCTGTGCAGCGATCATGGTCAGCGCTTCGCATTGTGTTGGGTTTACTTTGCCCGGCATAATAGAAGAACCGGGTTCGTTATCAGGAATAAATATTTCGCCGATACCACTGCGGGGACCACTTGATAACATGCGGATATCATTGGCGATCTTCATTAAGCTAACAGCTATAGTTTTTAAAGCGCCGTGTGCTTCAACAATAGCATCATGGGCAGCCAATGCTTCGAACTTATTTTCAGCAGTAATAAAAGGTAAGCCTGTTAGTTTCGCAATATGTTTGGCAACATTTTCAGAATAATTTTTTGGGGTGTTGATACCGGTTCCTACTGCAGTGCCGCCCAATGCTAATTCGCTTAAATGCGCTAATGTATTTTTTATTGCTTTTAAGCCGTGATTTAATTGAGATACATAACCGCTGAATTCTTGTCCGACTGTTAATGGTGTTGCATCCATAAAGTGGGTACGACCGATTTTTACAACGTGCATGTACTCCTTGCTTTTTGCAGCAAGTGTATCTCTTAATTTTTCAATTCCCGGGATCGTTACATCTAATAATATTTTGTACGCAGCAATATGCATTGCTGTTGGAAAAGTATCGTTACTTGATTGAGATTTATTTACGTCGTCATTTGGATGAAGGAATTTTTCTTTGTCGGATAATTGTCCGCCATTGATAACATGCCCACGATAAGCAACCACTTCATTTACATTCAT
>Ga0206961_1094_pt1 | contig 21303 bp, 20 predicted proteins | sample Alteio_BWOrgHeat_30_FD_153238 | JGI IMG/M metagenome (GOLD analysis project Ga0206961, IMG submission 153238) | Enriched cells from forest soil in Barre Woods Harvard Forest LTER site, Petersham, Massachusetts, United States -... | ecosystem: Environmental > Terrestrial > Soil > Temperate forest >...
GTATCAACGGTGTCCAGATCGGTCCGGGTGCCACACCGTTCACGCGGATTTTTTTATCGTGCAGATTTTTTGCAAGACTGCGCGTAAAAGCTACGATCGCACCTTTTGTAGCGGAATAATCCAACAGCTCGGGACTGCCTTCATAGGCAGTGATCGAGGTAGTATTGATGATGCAACTGCGGCAGGAGAAAGGAGGACCTGCCTATCATCTTCACCATGCGCAGGATGAATGGTTTTATGTAATGAAAGGCGAAGTGATGGTGAAGATCGGTGAGGAAACGATGCATCTGAAAGCAGGAGATTCTGCCTTTGCGCCCAGGAAAACGCCCCATGCATTCGCAAAAATCAGCGACGAAGAAGTGCAGATGCTGATCCTCTTTCAACCCGCCGGCTCTATGGAGGATTTCTTTCATCAGATGGCGAAATTCGGAAAGGGCATCCCGCCGAATCAGGAGCAGATGAAAGCCTTGTGGCGTGCCCACGGCATGGAAATCGTCGGGCCGCCACTGAAGTTTTAACAAATAAATTTTTGTTTAAAGTCTCCAATGCATCGTATTCTTATGTATATTTGATATTTCAATACCAAAGTACGATGAGCTATTCTCCTGAACTATTAAAAGGAACGCTGAAGACGATCATCCTGAAGCTGCTGGCTGACAATCGTAAAATGTATGGTTACGAGATAACCCAGAGAGTCAGGGAGCTGACGGGCGATGAAATTCAGATTACAGAAGGTGCGCTTTACCCAACCCTGCATGCGCTGGAATCAGATAAACTGGTTACCACAGAAGAGGAGTGGATCGGCAAACGGGTGCGTAAATATTATAGTCTGAGTGTTTCGGGCAAAGCGGCAAGCAAAGAAAAAATTAAGGAGTTTACCCAATTCATGCAAACCATGTCTGCGCTTCTTAATATAAAATCAAAAACTGCGTAGATGTATCAGATTACGGAGCAACAGATTGATTTTATGCTGGATGATCTGGAAAAACGCGGCATCCGGACAGAAAGCCTTCGGCTGAATCTGTTGGATCATATTTGTATTCTCATTGAAGAAAATCTGGCGCCGACGGGTGACTTTTATGCATTTTATTATTCCACGATTCAGGCCTTTTACCAAACAGAACTTTCTGAACTGGAAACTGAAACCAATTATTTATTACTTCAAAATAATTTCATCATGAAAAAAGCATTGATCATCAGCGGCCTCCTGGCTGCTTTCGGGTTTGTTGCCGGCTCCATCAGTAAAATATTCCTGACCCGTTTTACAGATTTTCTTCTGGTATTTGGTTTTGCGAGTTTTGTTCTTCTCTTTCTTCCGCTCGCATTGGTGGTTTTGATAAAGGGCTTCAGGTCACGCACAGATGTGCTGATTTATGTCAGCGGCACCGTGTCCGCAGTACTGTACTTTGTCTGTATGATGTGTAAATGCCTGGGCATTCCTTCTTTCAATCCGCAGTCGGTTTCATCCGGATTTGATAATGTCTGGCTGGTGATGTGGCTGACGGCACTCGGGATCGGGGCACTCGTTTTCGTTCCTGTTTACCTGATCAAAGGGTTGAGTAAACCGGAATCAAAAATTCCAGCGATCATTGTTTCAGGTCTTTTGATTGCATTTATCGGTGTTCAGTTCCGACTGACCAGTTTGCAACCGTTTAGGACGCCGGAGAAACAGCATGTTTCGGCATTGAAAGTCTGAGGAGTCTGAGGAGTCTGAGGAGTCTGGTAAGTCTGGAAGTCTGGAAGTCTGGAAGTCTGGAAGTCTGGTAAGTCTGGAAAGTCTGGTAATCTGGGGATATGTCGTAATGATGTTGTTTCCATACTTTCCAATTTAACACTCGCCGAAGGCCAGACTCACCAGACTTCCAGACTTCCAGACTTTTCAGACTTCTTCCTTATCTTAGAAATCCAATTTCTAAAATGAAGTCTATGTATAAAAGATATCTGCTTCTTCTCTTTGTTATTTTCTTTCAATACCTCCACGCGCAACAAAAAGGCTTTTACCTGAACCCCAGCATCAGCGGAAGCACCATTGCCTTTCGCGCAGAGGGTGATCTGTGGAAGTTTGATATGGGCAGCGGTGTCACAACGCGGCTTACGGCCAATCAGGGTCTGGAGGCCAAACCGATGATTTCGCCCGATGGAAAACAGATTGCTTTCCTCGCGCAATATGAAGGACCGCTGGAACTGTATGTGATGGGCATCAATGGCGGCGTGCCGAAACGCATCACCTATGATTTTGATGAAGGGTTTATGAATTTGTCCGGCTGGACAAAGGATGGAAGGATTTTATTCAGCACGTCCAAATATGCACTGCTTCCCGGTGTGCAGTTGTTCACGATCGATCCCGCTACGATGGTGCGCACGCCCATTCCACTGGCGCAGGCGGCCGACGGGTGTTACGATGAAAATGGAAACCTTTATTTCACGAGACTTCCGGGTCAAAGCAGTCGCACCAAGCGTTACAAAGGCGGCACGATTGAACATGTCTGGAAATTTGATGGCGCACATGAAGCAGTGAATCTCACGCCTGATTATGAGGGCACGAGCAGGAACCCGATGTACGCCAATGGCCGCATTTATTTTATTTCCGATCGCGATGGTACCATGAATCTCTGGTCGATGAATACATCGGGCAAAGATTTACAACAGCTGAGTTTCTCCAAAGGATGGGATATCAAATCGGCCACGATCTCCGGGTCTGTCATTGCGTTTCAAAAAGCGGCCGATATATATACTTATGATATCAGCAGCAAACAGGAGAAGCTGATGGACATCAGTCTGGTTTCCGATTTCGATCAGCGCAAACCGCGGTGGATAAAAAGTCCCGTGGGTTCGGTTACATCTACGGGTTTTTCTCCAACAGGAAATTATGTGGCGCTGATCAGTCGCGGTCGCCTGTTTGTTTCTCCTGCAAAAAGCGATCGCTGGATTGAAATCAGTCGCCGCAGTGGCATTCGTTTCCGCGACGTGGAATTTCTGGATGATAAAACACTTGTCGTTATCTCTGATGAAAGTGGTGATTATGAATTGTGGAGGATGAACGCCGATGGCACCGGCGGATCCAAACAGATCACGAGCAACAGCAAAAACCAAATCAGTCAGGTAGCGCCTTCGCCCGACAGCAAATACATTGGCTACAGCGATAAAAACAACGACATACATATTATTGAAGCGGCTACCGGTGTGGAGAAATACAAATACACAGAAGCCTATAACGGCGTAGATGAACTGGGCTGGTCGCCCGACAGTAAAAATTTCCATTTCGTGCGCGGCCTGGATAATCTCACGCAACAGATCTGTGCAGTGGATGTGAATACGATGAAGCTCACACCTGTAACAACCAAACGACTCGAAAGTTATGGTGCAGCCTGGACGGCAGACAATCACTGGATGTATTTTATTTCAGAAAGGAATTTGAAAACCAGTGTGCACTCACCCTGGGGATCCCGTCAGCCCGAACCGTATTACAACGAAACGGCGCTGATCTATGCAATGCCTTTGAGCCCTTCCTTGAAATTTCCGTTCACGCCCACGGATTCCTGGCTCTCTGACTCATTATATAATCCGGAGATGAAAAAGAAAGAACCGGTCACACCTCCGTCATCGGCAAATGAAAAAGCCAGGCCCGTTCCGGTTGCGCCTAAAATGGAAATGCCTGTCGACTGGGTGAAAGCCAATCAGCTGCTCTATCCGGTGCCAGTTAAAAATGGAAACCTGCGGGCGCTCGACATCAGTCACGATGGATATTTATACTGGATCAACGATGGCGAATCGCAGGATCCGGGTGATGGAAAATTATTCAGTCTGAAAATTGGGGAGAGTAAAAAATATGAAGCCACAGAAATCGCCAGCGGTGTAATGGGATACAGATTGTCGCGTGATAAAAAGAAGGTCCTGATTTTCCTGGTGAACAATGTAACGCTGGTGGCTGATGCCAACGGACAAAAAGCCGACGTGGAAAAAACAAAACTGCAGTTGCAGAACTGGGCATTTCAGATCAATCCGCCGCAGGACTGGAAACAGATTTATGAAGATGCCTGGAGAATGGAACGCGATTACTTTTATGACCGCGACATGCATAAAGTAGACTGGCCGGCAGTAAAGGCAAAATATGAAACGCTGATCGATCGCATCACCGATCGCGATGAACTAAATATACTGATCGCGGATATGGTGGGTGAACTGTCGGCACTGCATACGTTTGTATTCGGCGGCGATACGAGAAGATCAGCTGAAAATATTCCCGCAGGATTTTTAGGAGCAACTTTTGAAAAGAAACCAGAAGGACTGATGATTGAACATATCTATCACAGCGATCCGGACTACCCGGAAATGTCGTCGCCACTCAATAAACCCTATCTCAAACTCCGGGAAGGGGATATCATTACCGGCGTGAACAATGTACCCCTGAAAGATGTGCAGGACATGAGTGAGTTGCTCGCGAATAAAGTAAATATACCGGTCAAGCTGAGTCTGCTGGATAAAAAATCAAAACCATTTGAAGAAGTGGTGGTACCGTGTGCTGGCCGTATGGAGAATGATTTAAGATATAATGAATGGGAGCTGACGAGAAGAGAGCGTGTGGATAGCATGAGTAAGGAAGACATCGGATATATTCATCTGAAAGCGATGACGACCACAGACATGGATGATTTTGTAAAACAATTTTATCCCGTGTTCAATCGCCGTGGTCTGATACTGGATGTGCGTCACAACGGAGGCGGGAACATCGACAGCTGGATTCTGGAGAAGCTGATGCGCAAGGCGTGGATGTACTGGCAGAGCAGATCGGGCGGTCCGACCTGGAACATGCAATTTGCTTTTCGCGGACACATGGTGATTCTCTGTGATCAGCAGTCGGGCTCTGATGGGGAAGCGGTTGTGGAAGGATTTCGCCGGCTGGGAATGGGAAAGGTGATTGGTATGCGTACCTGGGGCGGAGAAATCTGGCTGAGCATGGACAACCGCGAAGTGGATAATGGCATTGCGTCTGCGGCAGAGAACGGCGTATATGGTCCCGAAGGAAAATGGCTGATCGAAGGTCATGGGGTGGATCCGGATTTTGTAGTTGATAATTTACCATTCGAAACATACAAAGGAAAAGATGCGCAACTGGAATTTGCGGTGGATTATCTGAAGAAAGAAATTATTGCGCATCCGGTGGAGGTTCCTGTTGCACCGGCGCATCCGGATAAGTCGTTTAAGTACTAACCACTTTATTAGTATAAGAGTATAAGAGTGGAATGTGGAAGTAAGTGTTTCCACTTATAGCTATTTATAGCTATTTCCCAATGAGAGGCGCTTCGCTATTTTTACTACCTTGACTCAGATGAAGCCCCTGCTCCTTTGTACGGCCTGCGCGTTTTCACTATATTTTTTTGCCTGCAAAAAAAATGATACCATACCTGCGCCTGTCATTGCCAGTTTTTCACCAGGCAGTGATACGGTGGGCGGAAAAGTGATTATCACCGGCGTGAATTTCAGCCCTGATCTCCGGCAGGATCAGGTATCCATCAATGGCACTTCAGCAGAAGTGGTATTGGCTACATCCAGTTCCATTCAATTCATCGTTCCGCCGGGTGCGAATTCAGATTATATTACTCTCGTGGTAAACGGGCAGAAAACGATTTCGAATGAAAAGTTCAACGTGGTTTCTCCGCCCGGATCACTTGTTATTTCCAATGTGTCTCCCGACACGGCCACCGTTGGCTCGACGATAACCATCACGGGATCTAATTTTTCGACAGACATCAATGGCGATTCCGTTTGGTTTAATGGTGTGCCTGCTTTGATCACATCGGCTACCGCAACGCAGATCGTAACGACCGTCCCTTTCAAAGCCAGCAGCGGAAAAATTAAAGTGGCTGCCAGTCATAAATTCGGATTAACTTATTCAGATTTTGGTGTGCCTGCGCCAACGATCACTTCTTTCAATCCTGTTACAGATTCTTCAGGAGCGGTCATCACCATCAGCGGAACAAATTTTTCTACTTTCATCCCTTTTGATTCAGTGAAATTTAATGGCGTTCCTGCCCAGATTACAGAAGCAACGGCCACCAGCCTGAAGGCATTTCTTCCCGGTGCAGCCACAACGGGAAAGATTACGGTGATGGTGGGTATTCAGTCGGTTTCCTCCGGTCAGATTTTTACTGTCACTCTTCCGGAGATTTTCAATGTGCAAAACACACGCGATACTGTTGGTGCCATCGTTACCATCAGCGGAAATAATTTTAGTATTGATCCTTTCAAAGACACGGTCAGGTTCAATGGGCAGCAGGCCACAGTAACTTCCGCTTCCGCCAGTCAGTTGATTGTTGCGGTACCCGTCGGAGCCAGCAGCGGATTCGTTGGTGTGAAAGTGGGCGGTCATGAAGTTTTGACTCCATATTATTTTATCGTTACCGGGGTAAGTACACTGGCCGGCAGTGGCAATGCCGGATTTCAGAATGGTCGTGGCAGCATGGCAAATTTTGGTACACTGAGCGGTGCAATCTCTGTAGATACTTCAAGGGATATTTTTGTATATGATTACGCATATCATAAAATAAGAAAAATTTCACCTGAAGGAATCGTTTCAAATTTCTCGGGCTCCGGTCAGGTTGGTACGATTGACGGTGATTCTTCCACGGCCAGTTTCAATTGGATAAACGGAATCTCAACAATCGGTTTTCAGCCTTTGCTCTATGCTACGGATGGCGTGGCCAATAATATCCGGGGAATCAGTTCGGTTGGCACAGCGGCCACGCTGGCAACGGGCTATGATCATGCGATCGGAATCACCGGAGATCATATGGGCAATTTTTATTTCTGCAGTGCCCCGAATACGATCCATATGATCGCGGGTGGAAAAATAATTCGTATAGCCGGTGGATCAGCGGATCCGGGTTACGTGGATGGAGATACTTCCATCGCGCAATTCAACAATCCGGTTGCCACTGCGGCCGACTATCAGGGAAATGTATATGTCGCGGATGCAGGAAATTTCTGTGTACGAAAAATTACACGACAGGGTCAGGTGACTACATTGGCAGGCAGCGGATCACAGGGACTCGCGGTGGATGGTCATGGCAGCTCCGCCAGTTTTTATACGCTGCAGTCTATGGTGATTGATCATTTGGGAAATCTGTATGTGGTAGATCTGAATTGCATCCGGAAAATAACACCGGCAGGAGATGTTACCACCATCGCCGGATCTATTGATCCGGGCTATCAGGAAGGCGGAATGCTGACTGCGCGTTTCAATCAGCCCAATGGCATGGCCATCGACGATCAGGATTATCTCTATATCAGTGATATGGGAAACAGACGTATACGCAAGATCATACCTTATTAGTATTCATGCGGGTAAAAAAAATATTCGGAATTTTTATTTTGTTGTGTACACTGGCGGGTTTTCTTTTGCTGATCATCTGGCTGTATCATAAAATTATTCAGCGGTTCAGTCCCCATCTCACGTACTTTTTTCTTTTTATAATTATTTTCAACCTGATGCCGATTTTTTTTATCTGGTATCAGTTGCTCAAAAAGATCTGGTTCCCGGACAAGTCCCGGAAACGGATGTCGGATAATTCTTCCGGATAAAATATGAACCGGCAGGTGGCTGGTATGCCTTATGCATAGTAGGGAAGAAGGAAATTCTTCCACAATAAAAACTATACTATGCAATGGTTTGGCAGACGGGAAAGCACGAATGTTGAAGACAGGCGCGGATTTTCTGGTGGCGGACTCGCCGCGGGCGGCGGCGTAATCGGCGTAATTATTTACCTGGTATTTAATTTTCTGAGCGGAGGCAAAATAGATCCTTCGCAGATTCCCCAGATTGCACCACAGGAGCAGACCAAGCTCTCTCCTGAAGCACAAAAGGCCGACGATCAGCGGGCCGCTTTTGTAAAAGTGGTGCTGGCCGATACAGAAGATGTGTGGACTGAAATTTTCAAACAGAGCGGTCAGCAATATACCGATCCCACGCTCGTGCTATTTCGCGGATCGGTGGCTTCCGCCTGTGGTCGTGCCAGTGCGTCTTCCGGGCCCTTCTATTGTCCGAACGACAGCAAATTATACATTGATCTTTCTTTCTTCGAAGAAATGCAAAACAAGCTTAATGCGCCCGGGGATTTCGCCATGGCTTATGTTGTGGCGCACGAAGTGGGACATCATATTCAAAAGCTCAATGGCACGGCGCAGAAAATAGAAAGCCTTCGTGCTCAGGCTTCGGAAAAAGATGCCAATCGCTATTCAGTGATGCTGGAACTGCAGGCAGATTTTCTTGCGGGCGTCTGGGCGCACTACGAACAGAAAAAGAATAATATCATTGAGAAGGGCGATATCGAAGAGGCGTTGAATGCGGCCAACGCCATTGGGGACGACCGGTTACAGAAGGAAGCGGAGGGCACGGTGGTGCCGGATGCATTTACCCACGGCACTTCGCAACAAAGGGTTTACTGGTTTAAGAAAGGTTTTGAAACCGGCGATCCCGGCCAGGGAAATACTTTCAGCGATGCTTCCCTGAATTGATTTTCTATCATGTTTTTTAATCGGGTCATTCAGACGACCGGATCAATCATTCATTTTTATATCTAATGAAAAGCCCCCGATTAAATCCGGGGGCTTATTCTTTTTATGGATGTGGCGGATGCGGTGGCATAGGCGGATGAGGCGGTGTGCTGTGATGAGCTGTATGATGATAATGGCTCGGATGATGATGATACGTGTGATGAGCCGTTGGATGTCCCCCGGGATGCGGTGGCATGGGCGGATGGGGTGGCGCTCCGGGTGGATGCGGCGGTAACGGTGGATGCGGTGGCTGCTGTGCTGATACAGACAGCGCCAGGATAAAACCGAAACAAATGAGAACTGTTTTTTTCATGCGTAATTGTTTTGCTACAGTCCTTATTCAAATACAGGGCCACGAGTTCGTTGGGCGTCGGGCGTTCCACGTTGGGCGTTCAACTTTAGGCGTTAACGAGGTATTTGTGCCCATCCTTCGGCTACGGCAATCACGGAATCTGCAACCGGTTTTTCCCACAGAACCTGACTGGCACCGGGGCTTTTCAGCGGGACCCGTATATAATAACGGCCGTGAAAGAACTCCCCCGGATTGTTTGGATTGGATGATCCCGTACCGTAATATATTTTCCTGTTAATCGTAAACTCATAAGCAATCTGGTTGGGATTTCTCGGGGTGGACCGGCGGCCAATGGTGGTGGCTACGGTAAAACGAATATCGTGGGTCAGCCGGTGTCGCCGCCATAATGCGTAAAACATAATCCCTGTTATCACCAACAGGCCCAGCGAATATTTAGCAATGAGATTCGTTTGCGCCACGTTTGGTAAGTTACCGAATATCGGCTGCTCCCGTTTGTTAAAGAAAAAGCCGCTTCTATTGAAACGGCTCTTCTTTTCACGCATCGATTACTCAACTCTACTAATCTTCCGCTTCCTGCGCTGCGTCATAGTTTACATGATCTTCTGCAATCGTGGTCAGTTTTTCATCTGCTGTTTTTTCTTCATTCAATGTTGTTTCCAAAATTTCCGCCACATCGTCCAGGTTTAAATTCCGGGCCAGTTGCGTCAGACCGCCGTAGGTGGATATTTCATAGTGCTCAACTTTTTGTCCGGCGAGAATCAAACCCACATCGCGTGTGGAAGTGCCTGCTTCTGTTTCCTCGATAATGCTTTCACCTTCTTTCGTGATGCCGTCCATGGCTTCACATTTTTTTGCCTGTGGTTTGGCACCCAGGATTTCAAAAACCTGCTCGAGTCTTTCCACATGTCCTTTGGTTTCTTCCAGGTGACCGGTAAAGGCTTCTTTTAATTCCGGAGAAGTCGCTGCCTTCACCATTTTGGGTAAAGTTTTCACCAGATGTTTTTCTGCCCAGTAGATATCCTTGATTTCACCATGGAAAAATTCCAGCAGCATAGAATCTTTTTCACCTGCTTCCTGCTGCTTCGGTTTCGCTTTTGTTTTCGTTGCTGTGTTTGCCATTGTTGTTTTTTTGTGATGTACAGAATATATTAGATTATCATGCCAGCGTATTTTTATCGATGATCGAAGCGAATGAGGCAGGGAAAGCAAGCCGGGCACGGGATTAGAATGAGTTTGGGAAATTATTCACCCATGCATACGGAAAATTCAACCCATACCCCGGGACTTACAGAGCGTTTCGCCATCTCAGTAACCAAAGCGACCGGCAGCACGGGTGCTTTTATCCTGGCTTTTGTTGTCGTTATCATCTGGGCGGCTGCGGGGCCGGTATTTCATTATTCAGAAAACTGGCAGCTGGTGATCAATACGGGCACCACCATCATCACCTTCCTTATGGTGTTTCTGATTCAGAAGGCGCAGAATAAAGATTCCCTCGCGATCCAGTTAAAACTCAACGAACTGGTGGCCGCCCATGAATTTGCAAGCAACCGGCTGGTGAATGTGGAGAATCTGTCTGAAGAGGACCTGAAGGTAATTCAGAAATTTTATGCGAGCCTGAGTTCACAAACCAAAAAAGAGGAAAGCCTGCAACAGTCACATTCTATTGATGAAGCAAGGAATCTGAGCGAGTTAAAGAAAGACAGGGAAGAAGATATTCTTGAAGATTTAAGGGAACAAAAAAGCCCGTCTTAAAAAGACAGGCTTGGCGTATTTGACCGGTGGTCTAGGCTTCTCGTCTGATTACCTTTAAAAGGAATAAAACGATGGCGATCACCAGAAGTACATGGATAATGCCTCCGGCTGCATAGCCGAAAAATCCAATGGCCCAGATGATTACCAAGACGACCGCGATGACGTACAATAGATTGCCCATGGTTGTTGATTCTTTGTGATTGATGAATAATAGTGGCGTTCGGGTAGGATAATTAAAATAATCGTGCCATGGGTCCGGATTCGATTACAGCTGCTGAAATAAATGGCAAGAACCCAGATCCCGAGCGACAAGATGAGCAGGATCATATAGAGTGAACTGATTGCGATGGCTTTTTCGAAGGAAACGAATAGCGACGCTTTGCAGGTACCAGGATGCCATATTTTTTTGTCGTGTCGGATTGTCGAACAGCCGCTGATTGGCAGTGTCAATTTTTTATTCAGGCATCATGACTTCGCCGCGGAACGAATCAGGTTAAAGATAAAAAGCAGCTGGGCAAACAGAAAGGAAATGCCCAGTACCAGATCGTTGGGATTTATGAATTGAAAATGATGGGTGACGGTTTGTATGCCGGGGTTTTTTAAGTCGATCGGATGCAGCGCATTCGCGGCCAGATGATTCCAGAGCAGAAAGGAAAGGCTGATGAAACTGATCCAGAAATGAATGGCGGCGAGATTCTTATCCGGTTGAATGGTATCTTTTTTTGCGATCAGATAATAGATCGCACCGATCACTGTGTAAAAAGACAACGCGGTTAGTAAAACACTGGTGCTGGAGAAAAGATAATCTGCCCCCTGCCAGTTAAATGCAAAGGCGGCGCGGCTCACCAGCTTCCAGTAAACCAGGCAGTTCAAGACAGCACCTGCAAAAAGAAATACGGTTTCATAGGGCGACTCACCAATGCTTTGTGTGCCCAGCCAGCGATATAACATAAAGCCCATGAAAACGGTGACTGTCAGGAAAGCCAGCAGCAGCCAGGGGTTGTTGCCCAACGGCAGATGATGATGCAGCCAGAGCAGCGCAAAAGGAATCAGGGCCAGACTCACAAAAAAAGGGATGACGCCGGAGAAGTTTTTAAATTTCATGCCGCAAATTTCCTGCTTTTATTTGGGATATTCACCGGCCTTCATCACACTGACGCCATCCCACATACTTGTGACATCCTGAAATCCATTTTGCGAAGCAGCGGGGGCGAACGTTCACAAAGATTGAAAGTTTTTATTATTTTAACAGCATGAGAAAATTGACCCTTTTCTTCCTGTTGATCGCATCAAACGTTGCCCGATCGCAAACCAATGAATCTTTTTATGTATTTGACGAGAACTGGAAGCCATCCAAGATGGAGAAGGCCCATTATTTTCTGCACACCCATCAGATGAACGATACCTGCTGGCAGTTTGATTTTTACAATTTCATGGGTCCGATGATTAAGTCAGAGCAGTACCGGGATAAAGAAGGCAGCATTCCAAATGGTCTTTGCCGGCACTACAATGAAAAAGGTGCGCTGGATTCAACCGCTCATTTCGCGAACGGAAAAGAAAACGGGGAGGCGATGAAGCTGAGTGGAAAGGGATTGAAAAATCAAATGGTTTATAAATACAAAGACGACACGCTGATCGAAGTGATCGATATGCAGAAACAGAAAAAAGATTCAGTGAAAGCTTACGGCGATGAAAAAGAATCTGACTATCCGGAAGGAACAGCAGGATGGCAGCGTTATCTGGGTCATTATCTCGAATATCCCGAGCGCGCAATGAACGGCAATAAACAGGGGCAAGTGATTGTAAGTTTTGTTGTTGACAAAGAAGGGATGGTAGAAGATGCCTTCATCATTGGCTCTGTGGAATATTCATTGGATGAAGAAGCCATGAAAATCATTAAGAACTCCGGCAAATGGGAACCTGCTTTTCAAAATGGCCGTAAGGTAAAATCTTACAAAAGCCAGCCGATTAATTTCAGGTTACAGTAGGAAATAGCTGCTGCAAACAAAATTTATAACATTTATCAGTAATCCATGGGCGTAATGTAATCTGCGGTTACGGTAATTTCAGATTTTCCCTCGAACTCATAATTGCCTTCGCCTTCCGTGGGAAATTCAACCTTATACGATTTGCCCGGTTCGATGATTTCTGTGACATAGCCCATCATGCCTTTCAGAATAACGGGATTCAGGTCTTTGCTGAGTTCGATGGCCTGGTCAATTTCTATGGGAGTCATAAGTTTAATTTTTAAAGTTGATCAAGACGTTTGGCAACGGCTGCTTTTTCAGCATCGGAAATATTAATCTCTTTGCTCAATAGGTAAGACGCGGGATAACTTGAGCCGAGATTTCCTTCCGCGGTAACTACTTTCCATCCCATCATCGACATACGCATCAGCACTACATCCACATCATTCCCTTTTTTTGGCTGGTACATGACAGAAGCCTTTAAACTATCCGGTAATATTTTGGGCAGTACGAGATAATTTACATCCACTTTGGAAAATCCCCTGTTGGCCACCCGGCAGAACACGGTGATTTTCTGTGATTGCGCCGGGCTGGTCAGCGAAGTTGCAATGAATAATAAAGCGAATATATATTTAGCCATTTCTGTTCTTTCGTTCTAATGTAAGGAAAATAAACGAGGTCGTATTTAATCTTACAAAACCGTTTTTATCTGATCGATCGTGAAGGACGGAATGAAATCATTTGGATGTTTTTCATATAAATTCTTCACGGCGGTTTTATCTAACAGTGCGGTCTTCTTCATGTTCGTTTCACCATTGCCCATTTCCCAGGCCGCTTCCCAGATCCGCGCCATATAACAGGCTCCGCGCGCCATCACATTGATGGTGGCATCGCCATGGTCTGTCCAGAGATCTTCCACCTTTCTGTTCTTCTGAAATGTATTCAGAATGTCGATGGGTTTGAGATCGTCCTGTGTTTTGCACATAAGATTGAATACGGCCATACCCGCATCCTTGCCCGTTTTGATTGTGCCAATGGATTTATTGTAGGTGCTCAAATTCGCGTCGATGCCTTTGAGGATGTCTGCGAAGTGTGCATCCACCATTTTATCTTCATAGGCCGTGTGCACATTTTTCGAAAACATGGTGAGCTCTCCCTTGCTGTCTAATACTTCGCCCTGGCTCATGAATGAAGAATGCAGCGGCTGACAACCATCGCCTACATAGTGCGTGAGTATACCTGCGGCGGTGAGAAAGCGCAGTTCATCACCGGAGGAAATGTATCCGATCATTTCTTTAAAGATCTGCCAGACACGGAAGGGAAGAATGCCTTTGTTCATGGTCGGTATTTCGACGTCGTCATAGTAGGCGCTCCAGACAGCGGGGTCGAGGTTTGTTGAACTTTCTGTTACCAGATCGCGTAACGATTTGCCATCGCTGTACCTCGGCAAATCAATATCTGCGTAGTGATTGGGTTTCTCGCGACCGCGTTTTGCAAAGCCGGTACCACCGAATTTAAAAATGATATCGGCCACATCGGCCAGTGGACAGAATGTTTGATATCCTTTATAGGTTTCGAGATTCTTTGTGATATCTGATTCTTTGAAACTGATCAGTTCTGCATTTGCATTCAGAATTTTCCAAAGTTTGGGATATTTTGTTTTGTTCACCGCATTGAGCGCTTTGAGTGCCACCGTATAATGGCCCACCTTGCCCCAGACATAGGGCTGATCGAGGTTCCAGTCACGCACCAGATCCACATCCAGTTTGTTCAGTGCGAGGCTGAGGCAGTTCACGAGTGCATACGGTTGCGTTTTCTTTCCACCGTTTTCATAGAGAATATGCTGTCCCCATAATACACCAATGGGCATCAGCTCTTCTTTTTTTGTTTTGGGATCGATGTGCTGATACATCATCACGGTTCCGGAATCACCCGCGTGAATCGAAAACTTCCCTGCTCTGCCAGGGCCCACAAGAAAGTCGGAGACATATTCATATCCGCCCATACTTTTATACCGATAGAAAAGTGCCTGTATCTCGCCGGTTATTTTTTTACTGTAACAACCATAGCCGGTAACAGGTGCACCAATCAGATTCAGATTGAAATTTCCGGTATGCAGGTCCGTTAGTCTGCCCATGGTGCCGATCTGATACACATCCGTTTTCCATTCATTCACATCGTCCACTTTAATCAGTCCGATGTCTACATTCACATAAATATTTTCGCCGCCCCAGCCGGGATATAATTGTTTGAAGGGAACGCGGCCCAGTTGTATGCCGCTGCTCACGCCGATGCGACGGGACACGCCGCCGAGCACAGAATAAATTTCCGTTCCTTTTTCTCCGACCACATGTTTGTTCGTGAGGGCATAGGTATAATGACCGTCGCTGACAAGGCAGCCCAGGGATGCATAATGGGTTTGATCCTGCACATCTACACTCAGTGGAAAGCCACCACCGATTACATTGCGCGGAAACTCCAGTTGATCGACTGAGATTTCCGGATCGGTGTAATTTTCCTTCGGCGCATAGATCACACAAACGGGAACCGATTTACCATCGGGAAGAAATAACGTTTTTGGAACGATGTTTCGCGGATCGCTTCCTCTTTTTAATTCCGCTTCTGTTTTCCAGTTGTCGACAAACACCAGCACGGCTGGCCAGGAATCGGGCCGAACTTCTGAATTGGCAAGCGTACGGGGATCGTCCTTAAACTTACTGTTGTCGGGATTCTGATTTGTTTTCGATGGCCAGCGCTCCACTTTGCGGATGCGATAATAACCAATGGCGGTGGCAATCACATTCTCTTTATTCATCAGCTGATAATGATACTGGTCGCGGGCACTGAGCAGGTCCTGAATGGAAAGTGCACTGTAGGTTCTGGTAATGCTAAAAATATCATTCATAAAAATGATTTACGATGGAACAATGATGATGTATCGAAATTTCCCGGGAAAGGGAAACAGCATTTTATCGGGTGGGAGCAATGAATGCATCAGAAAATTAAAACGATTTTCAGAAACGGGCAAATAAACCCGATGAATTAATAATCCCGTAACGTTATTCGGGTGACCATCCATTTTGTTTTAGCAAATCCGTTAATCGCGGATCATCGGCAGACATCGCAGGAAGCCAGATATCGCCGATTCGTTCCCGGTTCCACCAGCGGCCATCGGGATGGCCGGGTTTGGAAAAAAAATATTTATAAAGCACGGCGCGGATGTATCGTGGAGCATGTTTGGGAAAAGGATTCTCTGCGAATAAACTGACGGCACCTGCATCGTTGTGAAGTAGTTTTGATACGAGGTGAATGGTCCATGGATATTCATCGGGCGTTGACATGGAAGCAAACCAGATCTGCCAGTCAAGGCGCAGCTGATAAGGTGCAATCTGTGGCGGTCGCTTATTTAATTCTACGGGAAGTGCTTGATAGATGTAGGATTTCCAGATGGCTTTCTCATCCGGAATGGAATCCATGGTTCCTTCAAAAACAATATTCATGCGTTCGCGACCGACCCAGCCAAAAGCGCCATAGGTATTCACGAGATCGAGGCGATCGAAAGAAGTATTCATGATTTGTCCGGGCGAAAAAATATTCATCACGGGAGAGATGCTGTAAAATGCAATCACGATTGCCAAAATCCATGAAGTGACTAGCATTGGTCCTGATGGCTCTGCCTGCGCATCGGCATTTGCTGCCCGCAGGATCAATTTTCGCGGAAGAACTTTTGCCCAGCTCTGATCATCGAAACAGGCAAGCGCGGGAACGATGGTGAGCCAGTTGAGTAAGGAAAGATTTCCGCTGAGAATTAATATGATTTGCAGGCCGATGATGAGGATTCCAGCAATCAGTCGCGCGATGCGTGGCCAGAATACAAACCAGGGTGCGATGAGTTCGGCGAGGTGATTATACCAGACGCCGAATCGCAGGATGGCGCGCGGAAGAAAATGAAACCAGCGGCTCAGCGGCCCGGGTAAGGGTTGTGTTTCGAAATGATAATAGAGTGCAGTGGCATCACGCCAGGACGTATCGCCACGCATTTTGATCATGCCCGCACCAAACATGATGCGAAAGATCAGCCATCGGAATAAAATAATCACGGGCATGGGCGGTGCACGTTTTGGAAAGGGACGCATATTTATGAGCGGACAAAGAAAGATGGCAAGAAATCCTGTTTCAAGTAATTGTATTTCCCAGCCGTATCCATACCAGTCCTGCCCCACATGCACGAACGACATATATAAAAACCAAAGTATGATCATCAGTAGTGCATTGGCATAACCCGCGAGCACGACCAGCGATAAAATAAGACCGATCCAGGCGGTAGTAAGTAAGGTTGTATCTGAATGTACAAACCAAAATACCGAGGGCAGTCGTGCGAAGCCTGCATTGTTGGAGCCCAGTGCTCCGGAAACATTCTTTAGAAAATCATCCACCGGTAACAATCCATGTTCACCGATCAGCGGAATGATCTGATGAATCGCAGCGAGAAATGCAAACGCATAGATCGCTCCGAGCAGCCGCAGAATTAAAAAGCGCGTGATCCAGTAAGATGAACGCGTTGGCATGTTTAAAGTTAATTCAACAGCCAAATAATCTGATTAAGCAAAGGATTTTTGCCTGTCGGACAATGCGAACTGCATTTTGTACATTGATATCGAACAAATGGTAATCAGGTAACGATTTAATTATTTATTTAACTGTTTGCCTGAAAAGCAGCTTTTTATAACAAAAAACTGCCTATTTATAAGAGGTATTAAACAGAATGAGGATCGTTATGTTATAGTATCGTTATAGATGATGACATTCAGCGGCTGTTTTCCGCCTCTGGTGCAATGTTCGCTGTAATCTTCGTAATGAAAAGGCTCTCCCTGATATTATTCCATGTGGCTGCGGCCAATTTTGTCCTGGCACAGTCCAATACGGCAGACCAGACTCCCAAACCGGCGAAAGATCAGCCAGATGTAGGCCTGAAAGTTGGTTTGACCGCCCCCGTGGCCGGCCCCCTCGGTTTTTCCGGTTTACCCTACAATCCCACGCCTACCGACAGTTTGCAGTACCTGTATATGCGGAAACTTCAGAAAAAGGAAGATGAGATCAACCTGGAGTATGCCAGGCGGATCAAAACGGTGCAAAATGATGTGCGTTTAACGCCCAAACAGAAGCGAAAAACGGTTCGCTCCCTGAAACATCAGCGGGATAAGGACATGGATCAGATGATTTCCAGATTCAATAAAGAAATGGTTTAAAATGGTAGCGCTTTAGCCTTATGCTCTACGCCCGTTACAATCATTACGGGTCCTGTTCCCAGCATGGGATTTTAACTTTTTATTCTTTCCACATAAACAACTTTTCGGCAGATTTGACGTCAGATAACAGATGGCCTTACCCGGAAAAAGAGTGATCATGCGTACACCGATTGTCAGCTGCCTGTTGTTGATTTTTTTGGCATTTACTTTCTCCTGCGAAAAAGAATATTCCAATGAAGGAAATCTGAAACAGGGGAATATCGATTCCCTTCCCGCCAACTATCCATTTTCTTCCGGATTCTGTGCAACTGTCACTTTAGGCGTTGCCGTTGCCGAGCTGAACAATTATACACCGGATACCAGCGTAGCACTGGCGCCGTCTGTTTTACTGGATATGCCCGCTGCGGGAGACCAGGGAAGTCAGTCGTCCTGTTCTGCCTGGGCGGTCGCTTATGGACTGGGCAGTTATTATACGCATGCCGCCACTGGCAAAGCGTATAGCGATACCGGCAACCTGAGTCCCAAATACACTTACAATCAGATTGCGAAAGGAAACTGCGGTTGCACTTCGCTGGTGGATAATTTATATCTGCTGCGCGAACAGGGAGCGGCTTCGCTGAACAGCATGCCCTATGATCCGCGGGAATGTTTGATTCAACCCAACACGGCGCAGAAAAATAATGCGGCGAACACGCGCATTCAGGGATTTTTAAGAGTCGATCTTTTTAATATGACATTGATCAAACATACGCTCGCTAATAATAAACCCATCGTGTTTGCCATTCCGGTAGACGCGGGATTTCTGAAACTGCCATCTCCCTATATCTGGAGTTCACATACAGGAACTACCGGTGAAGAACATGCGATGGTGATCGTGGGATATGATGATACAAAAAACAGCCTGCGCGTACTCAACTCCTGGAGTACGGCCTGGGCCGATGATGGCGGTGCCTGGATTGACTATAATTTTTTTCTGAGCAATACATTGCAGGATGGGTTTGTTGTTTATTAAAAACGCCCAACGCCCAACGCCCAACGCCCAACGCCTAACGCCTAACGTTAAGCCTGATCAATGATCGTCTTTAATTGTGCTGCCGGCACAACACCGCTCTGTCGCCATTTGATATTTCCTTTTTTAAAAATAATCAGTGTGGGCACACTTTGAACCTGATAGGCAGAAGCGAGGGCCGGATTTTTATCTATATCCACTTTCAAAATGGTTACAGAATCGCCGGTCATGGTTTTTAATTCTTTCAGAATGGGCGCCATCATCTTGCAGGGGCCGCACCATTCTGCAGAAAAATCCACCAGTACCATTTGATCGCCATGAATGATATCAGAAAAAGATTTTTTGGGTGCTCCCGTTTCCATATACAACAGATTGCAAAAATGAAGCCCCAAATATCGTTTATTGCCGGCAATAGGAACTGAAGTTTTGATTCGCCGAAGCTCCAATTTTCTTAATTTGTAGGTAGAATATGCTTACATCAACCCGCCAGCTCGCCTGTATTGTGTTTACGGACATTGTTGGTTACAGTGCCCTCATGGGTCGTGACGAACAAAAGGCTTTCGACGTGCTGATCAAAAACCGGCAGTTGCAGAAACCCATTGTAGAGGCCCACCGCGGCCGTCTGCTCAAAGAAATGGGCGATGGCATGATGGCCAGTTTCAGCACCGCCACGGATGCCGTGAATGCGGCAATTCAGATACTGGAAAAATCAATGGCCGATAGCCATTTTCAATTACGCATCGGCATTCATTTGGGAGAAGTGGTTTTCGAGAACGAGGATGTATTTGGCGACGGGGTGAACATTGCTTCCCGCATTCAGGCTGTGGCCCTTCCCGGCAGCATTTATATTTCGGATGCGGTTGCCGCGAACGTTACCAACAAGCGGGGCATTCAAACCCGTTTTGTAAAAGAAGAAAAACTGAAGAACATCGATTCCCCGGTTCGTATATACGAGGTCGTTACATCCGGTTCGTCAAAAAACATTACACCGAAAGAATCTTCCGGCCACCATTCGGGCGACAACAGCATCGCTGTTATGCCTTTTGTAAACATGAGCAACGATCCGGAGCAGGATTATTTTTGCGATGGCGTTTCCGAAGAGATTATCAATGCACTGGGCCAGCTCACCCACCTTCGGGTGATCGCAAGGACCTCCACTTTTTCTTTCAAAGGAAAGACCATCGATTTACGCGAGATTGGGAAGTTGCTTGATGTGCGAAACATTCTGGAAGGCAGTGTACGCAAGGCCGGTAAGCGGCTTCGCATCAATGCGCAACTGATCAGCGCATCGAATGGCTCCCGTCTCTGGTCGAATCAATACGACCGCGAGCTGGAAGATGTGTTTGCGATTCAGGAAGACATTGCCACCCAGGTGGCCACATCCGTAAAGGGATTTTTAACCTCGGAAGAAAAACAGGTGATCCGCCGGCCTGAGCCCAGAATAGAAGCTTATGAATATTTTCTAAAAGGACGTCAGGCTTTTCATCAGTTACAACTCCCTTTGTCAACAGAGCTTTTTCGAAAAGCGATTGCAGCTGATGTGGACTATGCACAGGCGTACGCGGGTCTCGCCGATGCGCATTCGTGGTTATACGAATGGGAGGGTCAAAATGAAACAGATCTTGATCAGGCGGAAGAAAACAGTTGTAAGTCATTGGCACTGGCACCCAATACAGCAGAGAGTCATGTGTCGCGAGCCTATGTGCTGGCACTTAGTAAAAAATATGATGAGGCAGAGCGCGAATTCAATAAGGCCATCGAACTGAATCCAAATTCCTTTGATGCATACTATTTATTTGGGAGATCCAGTTTTGCGCGCGGGGATATTGAGAAGTCGGCGGAATTATTCCGAAAAGCCTCGGAGGTTCGGCAGGAAGACTATCAGAGTTTGTTACTGCTGTCGCAGTCAGAGCGAATGCTGGGCCGGGACCAGGATATGTCCATCGCCCGACAGTCGATCGTAAGGGCAAGAAAGCAACTGGCCCTGAATCCAAATGATACCCGGGCCCTTTCACTGGGCTCCGGCACGCTGTATGAAATCGGAGAGGAGAAGGAAGCTTTTGAATGGCTGAACCGGGCGCTTGAAATCAATCCGGAAGATTCCAGCGTATTATTCAATGGTGCCTGTCTTTATGCAAAGGCCGGTGACATCAGCCACGCGCTCGATCTGCTGGAGCGCGGCTTTCAGCGCGGCTCCGGGAACAAGAGCTGGATCGCCCATGATCCCGATTATGAACCGCTGAGAAATGAACCGCGGTTTAAAGCAATTCTGAATTTGGAATAAATCTACCCCCCATAAAAGTCGCATCTGCTCTCTGCCTCCTTAAACGGGAATGGGATCTTTGTACTAAAAAAATAAAATGTTTCTCATGCGAAAATTAAAACTGCAGGTTCAGATCACCCTTTGCCAGCACCGTATCCACCCAGGTAGATTTCTCCAGTGTTTTAGTGAAAACTACT
>Ga0206961_1095_pt1 | contig 21064 bp, 17 predicted proteins | sample Alteio_BWOrgHeat_30_FD_153238 | JGI IMG/M metagenome (GOLD analysis project Ga0206961, IMG submission 153238) | Enriched cells from forest soil in Barre Woods Harvard Forest LTER site, Petersham, Massachusetts, United States -... | ecosystem: Environmental > Terrestrial > Soil > Temperate forest >...
AATAGATAATCACAGTTACCGAAGTGGTATCAAAGACGAGTACAATTATTCAACAACCGGTTTTCATCAATACCTGCATGCAGTTGATATTACCACAGGGAATGAAAGACCAAACAGTCCGGTTGAAATTACCGCTGCTGCGAATGGAGTTGGAGACGGACAGACAACGCCTGGTCGTATTACGTTTAATCCCCGCACACAATTTAACAGGGCGGGACTTGTGCTATCCAACGGTAAAATATATATTTCATTTGCCGCACATTGTGATTTCAATCCGAGTCATGGATGGGTGCTGAGTTATAATGAAAATACGCTGGCGCAGGTGAATTCATACAATGCGACACCGAACGATGGCCGCGGCGGAATCTGGATGAGTGGTGGTGCACCCGCTGTGGACGAAAATGGAAATCTGTATGTAACTACGGGAAACTCATTGAATGAAGACAGGACCAGCAATGATTATAATACATTCAACGCATTGCCGTCCGATCCCGCCAATCGTGGGGAAGGCGTAATCAAACTGGCACCGGATTTAACGATATCGAGTTATTTCACGCCATTTAATTATATCGCGCTGAATGATGCTGACCTGGATTTCCCAACGCAGGTATTACTGGTACCCAACACCAATCTGGCCATCACAGGTGTTAAGAACGGGAATCTGTATATAATGAATAAAACAGGTCTGGGTGGATTCAGCGGATCTCAAAACAACATCGTTCAGACTGTATTCAATAGTGGATCTTTCCATTCCTCTTTTGCATATTTCGGCGGTACAGCTACCCAATATTTTTATACTTTTCCGGAGAATACGCCGCTTAAAGCTTATGCGGTTACGGGCAGCGGATTGGGATCGGTTACAACTAATAATTCGATGCCCAGCTCTTCAGGTAGTCAGGGTGCCTATCTTTCCGTTTCATCCAACGGTACAAACACGTCGAGCGCTGTACTCTGGAGTTATCAGGCAGTTAATGGCTGCGATGCCAATCAGAGTGATTGTCGTGGCGTGTTACACGCGTTGAGCGCAACAAATGTCACCAGCGAATTATGGAATTCAGAAATGCTGGCAGCCGATAAGATCAGCAATTTCAGCAAATTTCAATGCCCGACAGTAGCATTGGGTAAAGTGTATATCGGCGCTAACACCAATCAACTGGTGGTATATGGTTTGAAATCAAATGCTACCTGCCTGACCAATGTTGCGGTGGGGAAAACGGCCACAGCACTAACGTCAACCAGTGGTTTCCCAGCTTCAAGTGCCATCGATGGCACCACCAGTACAAAATGGACCAGCACATCGCATGATGTAGACTCTATTTATGTGGATCTCGGAACAACTTATGATGTTTGTAAAATTGCGATCAACTGGGATGCCGCCGGATATGCAAAAGACTTCGATTTGAAAACCTCTCTGGACGGAGTCAACTGGACGACCGTAAGTTCAGTGAGGGGAAATACTGCATTATATAACGAATCGAATGGTACTGTAACAGCCCGGTATGTAAATATGCGGGGCATTACGCGCGGAACGGCCAATGGATATTCAATAACCGAATTTCAGATTTTTGGAAGTCCTTCAAATATTACCTGCCCGGCTCCGACGACACTCACGGCAACATCCACTTCGGTCACTTCCATATTTACCAATCAGATTCCGATTTCCAATACTGAAAATGACGGACAGGGAATGAATGGCGGACTGAAATTCAGATCTACAATTGCCGGCAATATTACCGGTCTCCGGTTTTATAAAACCACCGGCAATACAGGCACACACACAGGTGGCTTGTACAACAGTACCGGTACGCTACTGGGGTCGGTAACATTTACAGGTGAAACGGCTACGGGATGGCAGTATGCAAATTTTGCAACACCCATCGCCATTGCCGCCAACAAAACTTACATGGCGGTATATTTTAACGCCAGTGGAAATTATATTGAAGACAACGATTATTTCACAGATGCCGGAGTCACCAACGGAAATCTGACAGCACTCCAGGAAGGTGTTGACGGATGTAACGGTCCATATGATTACGGAACCTCCATGCTGAAACCAGCCACCTGTTTTAAATCTGCCAACTATTGGATAGATGTGTTGATGGCCAACGGCAGTTCTCCCAATGCAGAACTTATCAACTGGGATCCCATTCCGGGGGCTTCGCAATATTTAATTAAATACAGACCAAACAACTCAACCAGCTGGATATACAGAACATCCAACACCAACTCGATCACGCTCACGGCATTGACCTGTGGCATACAATATTTTTATACGGTGCAGGCTGTTTGTGGCGGAAATCAAAGCGGCGTAAGCCAAAGCAGTTTCACTACACCCAATTGCACGGGAACAGGTTGTGATAATTTACTTACCCGTTTTTTCAGTGTTGACATGGGAGATATTGGCGTGGCCGGTTCAACCTGCAGAAGCGGTGCCGTTTATACCATCAAAGGGTCCGGAACGGATATCGGCGGAACCGGAGACCAGTTTCAGTATGTATATACAAATGCGAACGATACCGCCAGTTATGATGTGTCAGCCCGCATCACCGGCCAGACCGCTTCCAACGCTTCCAGCAAGGTTGGTGTAATGGTGAGAGATAGTTTAACGAATACTTCGCGGTTTGCTTATATCGCTTATATGAGTAATAAATTTGTATTCGTTTATCGCAATCAGCCTTCCGCCGCGGCTACGACGATCACTGTTCCGGGAACATTTACACTGCCGTATTACGTGAAAATATCCAAATCGGGCACCGTGTATTCAGCATATACTTCTCCGGATGGAAATGCATGGACTGCCGTTGGCAGTCAGGATTTGAACTTTGGTAAAGATCCTACGAATACGCCGCATTTTGGAATGGCGGTGACGAGTGCAGATAATTCCAAATTATCCACCGGAGTTATTGACGGATTCACACTTGTTTCCGGAGGCACCGTTGCTCCGGTCACTGCCAATGCCGGAGTTACGCAGACAATTACTTTGCCTACTTCATCGGTAACGCTGGATGGCAGTGGGTCAACAGGAAATATAACCGCCTATGCATGGACGAGAATTTCGGGTCCGAATACACCCGCCATTACATCACCTGCAGCAGTTACAACAACTGTTACAGGTCTGATTGCAGGAACTTATATTTTCCAGCTTTCGGTAAATACGGGAGCCAGCTTGTCACAGGTAACTATTAATGTGAATCCGGCAAGTACAGGAGGTACAACGGGCAGCATTTACACAACACAGATTCCGGTGGCAACAACAGATAATGACCATCAGGCAACAGTTGGTCAGGAATTGGGTCTGCGTTTCCGCTCGAGCACAGCGGGATTTATTACCGGCATTAAATTCTATAAGACAGCCGGAAACACCGGTACCCATATTGGTGAGTTATATTCCAATACAGGCACACGGCTTGGGCAGGCAACGTTCACCGGAGAAACAACTACCGGTTGGCAAACGGTTTCGTTCTCGTCGCCTATTGCGATCACTGCAAATACCACTTATGTGGCAGCTTACTGGAGCAGTCTGGGAAATTATGTGGAAGACAATAATTATTTCCTGAATACGGGTGTGACCAATGGAAATCTGACTGCGCTGAAAGATGGTGTGGACGGATGTAATGCACCTTATAGTTATGCATCGGCGGCAACATTCCCGAATGCCTGTTATATGTCTGCAAACTATTGGGTAGACGTTGTATATTCATCTGGTGGTACCGCACCGGTAGTTGCAAATGCCGGAGCGAATCAGGCAATTACACTTCCAACTTCTTCCGTTACGCTAAATGGCAGCGGATCAACCGGAACAATCACTGCGTATGCATGGACAAAAATTTCCGGACCGAATACGCCGGTTATTTCCACACCAGCTGCTGTTTCGACCACGGTTACCGGACTGATAGCTGGCACCTATGTATTCCAGCTTTCAATTAATGCCGGCGTCAGTACATCGCAGGTTACCGTAACGGTTTCCGCTGCAGGTGTGTCCAATACGATATTCACCACACAGGTGCCGACGGTAGGTACAGATAATGATCATCAGGCAACCGTAGGTCAGGAACTCGGTGTAAAATTCACGTCGTCCATTGCAGGATTTATTACCGGAATACGTTTTTACAAAACCAGTGGTAATACGGGTACTCATGTTGGCGAATTGTATTCTTCTTCGGGTGCGAGACTGGCACAGGCAACATTTACTGGTGAAACCGCTACAGGCTGGCAGACGGTTTTATTCAGCACACCAGTTGCTATTACTTCGGGCACCACTTATACAGCAGCTTATTTCAGCAGCCTGGGAAATTATACGGAGGAAAATAATTATTTCCTGGGTCGTTCTGTTACGAACAGTCCGTTAACAGCACCTGCCGACCTGACGAACGGCGCGAGCGGCACCGATCCTGGAAGCGGACAGGGGACTTACAAATACACGGGCACGCCGGCATTCCCGAATCAGCTCTACCTGTCTGCGAATTATTGGGTGGATGCGATATTCAGCACAACGGGATCTGTGACGGCTATGCCGGTTACACTGAGCACAGCAACTGCTGTAGATCATGACTCAACGGAAGTACTGAAATATTTCCTTGGGCAGAATCATCCAAACCCATCAGTACAGGTGACGCGGATCGACTATAGTATTCCGAAAGATTCAAAAGTGGATTTGAAACTATTCGATCTGACAGGCCGTCAAATAAAGTTGCTGTTATCCGAATGGAAAACAGCAGGAACGTATTATTATGATCTGAATACGGCCGATCTTGCCAAAGGTGTATACATCTATAAAATGCAATCCGGGAATTATTCAGAAGTGAAAAGAATGATTGTACAGTAAGACCCGGCGGATATCAGATAAAAATTTAAACCCTTCAATCACTCGTTAAAAAACAAACGCTGGTTGGAGGGTTTTGATATTCCGCGGTGACAGGTTGTGCAGGTGATCCCGGTTTTGTTATTGAGTGAGTTAAAACCATAGTCATTTTTATACCCGAAATATTTCCGATTGATTTTATCGGTCATCCGCATCATGTTTCGGGCAATTATTTTTTGAGGAATGTCGTCACTGGCAAAATCCATCCTGACCGGTGTAATGCCTGGCTTGGTTTCAGCATGGCAGAATACGCAGGTCACACCCAGTTGTTTTGTGTATTTGTACATCAGCCTTTCCATCTGCTCCTCATCGATGGTTTTAGGAATCACTTTCAGGTTCTTCCATTCGGGTTTGTCGGTGGGAATATGAGTTGCAGCCATTCCGGCAGTAATGAACAAAGCGATGCCTATATAAATGAAAGTTTTTTTATTCATAACAGAAACCGCCTTAAAAAGAAAGAAGAATTATTTTTTGCCGTCAGGATGTGGTGAACCGCGGTGGCATGTCATGCATTCAACCACCGGAATGGACTGGCCCTGTTCGTTTTTCTCGTAGCTGAAATATTTTTTATTAATCCGTGTTGTCATCTTCATCATTTTTCTGGCGATGTTTTTTTCTGGTTTGTCATCGCTGGCAAAATCCGGCCATTTTTGGGTACTGTCTTTTGAAGGTGCATGGCAGAAGCTGCACTTTACTCCCAGGGCCGCTTTGAAATTGTCCATCACTTTGTCGAGGTCATCTTTGCTGATGTCCTTTGGAAGTATTTTCAGGTTTTTGTATTTCGGAGGTTCCGGTGCTTTCGTTGCCGCGATTCCGAAAACCATAAAAAGACCAACTCCCATAGTAACAAGTGTCTTTTTGCTGAAGATCATAAACCTGATTTTGAATACAATCTAATAAAAATCTCTGAATACGGGTTGTATTTTGATTTATTTTGCACGACTCATTATGAAAAAACAGGCCGCCATCGGGTTTATTTTTATCACGCTGCTGATAGACGTCATTGGCTGGGGTCTCATCATTCCGGTTATGCCGCAACTGATTGCCGGCATGAAGCATATTCCTGTCAGTGAGGCAAGCAGGGATGGGGGCTGGCTTTTGTTTGTATACGCATTTATGCAATTTATTTGCGCACCCATTTTAGGCAATTTCAGTGATCAGTATGGAAGAAGACCGGTGATACTTTTTTCTTTATTCGGATTTGGCATTGATTATATTTTTCTGGGATTTGCGCCGAGTTTCGGATGGCTTTTTTTAGGCAGAACGATATCAGGTATTACAGGCGCCAGCTTTACCGCGGCTTCCGCTTACATCGCGGATATCAGTACATCGGAGACAAGGGCCAAGAATTTCGGATTGATCGGAGCTGCGTTCGGACTTGGATTTATCATCGGCCCTGCCATTGGGGGATTACTAGCCGGCTGGGGTATACGCGCGCCTTTTTATGCGGCCGCTATCCTTACTTTACTGAACTGGATATATGGTTATTTTGTTTTACCTGAATCCCTGGCAAAAGAAAACCGCAGGAAATTTGAATGGAAAAGAGCCAACCCGCTGGGCTCAATTCAGAACCTGAAAAAATATCCTGCAGTGGCTGGATTGATCCTCGCGTTGACGCTGGTGTACCTGGCGTCACATGCAGTTCAAAGTAACTGGAGTTATTTTACAGCCTACCGGTTTGAATGGACACCGAAAACCATTGGAATTTCTCTGGCGGTTGTGGGATTTTTAGTCGCCCTGGTGCAGGCAGGTCTTATACGCATCATCACACCGAAAATCGGAAATGAGCGATGCATTTATTACGGTCTGCTTCTCTATGCTATTGGCATGTTTTTGTTTGCAGCTGCGAACCAAAGCTGGATGATGTTTGTATTTCTGATTCCCTATTGCCTGGGCGGAATCGCCGGTCCTGCTTTGCAGGCGACCATTTCAGGTCATGTTCCACCCAATGCCCAGGGTGAGTTACAGGGTTCACTTACCAGCCTGATGAGCCTGACTTCCATTATTGGTCCGCTGGTTATGACGAATCTGTTTGCCTATTTCACATCGGCGACCGCGCCCGCGTTGGTTCCCGGAGCGCCTTTTATTTTGGGTGGTATACTCATGCTCGCCAGCAGTGTGGTTGCTTATAAATCTTTAAAGCATGGTTGATAATTGGATATTTTGATGTATCTTTGCGAAGTCTTGAGTTGATCAGCATTTAGTAAGTGAACAAACATTCTGCTACGCATTCTACGCTACGGTTAGTTAGTCGCCTTTACTTCAGCTTTCAGTCAGCTTGTATTTTTATCATTTAATTTTTTATTTAAGTATGAACATTTATGTTTCAAATTTAAGCTTCAACGTAACCGACGAAGACTTAAACGAGTATTTTGCAGAGTACGGTGAAGTTTCATCTGCTAAAGTTATTCTTGACAAATTCACGCAGAAATCCCGTGGATTTGCATTTGTTGAAATGGCAGACGATGAAGCTGCTAAGAAAGCAATCGCAGAACTGGACGGTGCTTCAGTTGATGGAAGGACCATCAATGTATCGATAGCTAAACCACGTGAAGAACGCACTGGCGGAGCTGGTGGTGGCGGAAACAGAAGCGGTGGCGGTGGTAATTTTCAGAAAAGAAATAACTACAGTAACAGTAACAGCAGATATTAATCGCTTTTAATGGAAAAAGTCCCGCCTCAGGCGGGACTTTTCTGTTTACAGGATGTTTGCATTATTTTTGCCAGCCTCCCTTGTGCCATTTATATCCTTTATTATCATTTTCCCAATAACCCGATTTCCACGTGTGACCTTCTTTGGCATGCTGCCAGCTTCCTTCCCGCCAATGGTAATTTTTACCTGAATATTCCCATTCGCCGCCGGTCCAAACATAGCCAGGTCCCGGAGAAACGGGCCTTGCATACGTAACATCGGCAGGACGACTGGATACATATCCGGCAGTACAACTGAAAAGGATAAAACTCGATAACAGGCTTATCGCCAGTAGATAATTTTTCATTTTTTAACTGTTTATTCCATAAGAAGGCAAAAGCCGTTCCAGCGAACGGGCGGTTATTTTGTAATTTGCAGGAATTTTATTTCAATGATATCTACAGCTCCCCTAGCTACGCCGCTGACCGCTAAAGATTTTGTGACTGACCAGGAAGTTCGCTGGTGTCCGGGATGTGGTGACTATATTATTTTAGCACAGGTACAAAAGGTAATGCCAATGATTGGCGTGCCCCGCGAGAATATTGTGATTATTTCAGGAATAGGGTGCAGCAGCCGCTTTCCTTATTATATGAATACCTATGGGATGCATTCCATTCACGGAAGAGCAACAGCCATTGCATCTGGTTTGAAGGCAACACGGCCGGAACTAAGCGTATGGATTGTAACCGGCGACGGAGACTCACTCAGTATCGGTGGAAATCATACCATTCATCTGCTTCGTCGGAACTTTGACGTTAACATTTTATTATTTAATAACCAGATATACGGTCTTACCAAGGGTCAATATTCCCCAACATCCGAAACGGATAAAGTAACCAAGTCTACGCCGATGGGCAGCATAGACCATCCATTTAATCCGCTCGCACTGGCGATGGGCGCTGATGCAAGTTTTATTGCCAGAACGATGGACAGGGATCCAAAACATCTGCAGCAGATGCTTATGCGAAGTCACCAGCATAAAGGTTCATCATTCCTTGAGATCTATCAGAACTGTAATATTTTTAATGATGGTGCTTTTGAAATATTTACGGAGAAGGGATCAAAAAAAGATGAAACACTTTTTCTTGAGCAGGGCAAACCGCTGGTTTTTGGAGCAGACGAAAATAAAGGTATCCGTCTGGACGGAATGAAACCGGTTGTTGTTGAAATAGGAAGCGGATATTCTGCCGATGATTTATGGATACACGATGAAAGAGATATTTACAAAGCGCAAACGCTTATTCGCCTTTTCGACGATCCGTCGATCGAAGCTCATTTTCCGCGCCCATTTGGTGTTTTTTATGAGACGGAAAGACGTTGTTATGAAGAATTACTCAATGATCAGATTGAAGAAGTGATCAAAACAAAGGGGAAAGGGAATCTGAATAAATTGCTGAGTGGTAGGGAGACCTGGACAATATCTTAAATGTAGTTAATCTGTAATTGTTAAAATGAGAGGACGTGAAAGTTGATGGTTAATGATAATGTAGCTCTTTGCTGGCTTCGGCGAAAGTTTTTTCCTTCTTATAATTATACCACCAGTCGGGTGCCGTTTTCTTCATCAGTGTATCCAGGTGCCGCATTCCGAATAAATTCCACGCACCTTTCATTTTTGCGTTAATTCCAGGCTGGAGCGATCTCAGGCTCATGGCAAATCCGCTTTCCAGGTATTCCATATGATGCCAATATCCGGCGGGCATAAAGAGCGTCTCTCCATGGTCCAGTATCAGTTCGTAACCTTTTGCCAGTCGCAAGGCAGGAAAACGGTCGTAGTCAATTTTATTATTGTTACTGTCGTAGTATTTTTCAAAATTCACCATGCTTAACACTTCCCAGGGTTTCCTATAGAGTTTGTACTGTTCTTCGTGCGGAAAAAGAAGAATGCGTTTTTTCCCGATAAACTGTGTGTGGAAAATGTGAGACAGATCAATATCGAAATGCATATGTGTCACGGAGCCCTGGCCTCCGGTAAATAGCATAGGGAATTTTTTTACAAAAGCTTTGCTGTATTCTTCAGGCCAGGAAAAATCCTGTATGATGGAAGGGGCGTGTTCAAAAATATTGAAAAGAAATATCCGCCATTCAGCAGGGCCCTTCCGAATCATATCGATATAAGAGCTGAACTTCATATAGTCATCGGCTGTATTGATCGGTGTATGGGCATCACTCTTCACATTATTGTAAACGCCCACTTCCTGATCTCCCAATACGGCTTTGAAAAAATCCCAGTTCCACTTCGAGTATGCAGGCCACTTTTTAGCCAGCCCACTGATCACCAGGGGTTTCAGCGGATTGTAATATTGCTTCTTGAAGAGCTCGGGTGAAATATTATCCACACGGTCTACCGACCTTAACTGCATAAATCGGGTTTTTGTAAAATTACTGTAATCACATGAAAGGTTTAAAGTTGCGCGATTGCTTGCTTACATTGTGTCATGTTTTTGACAGTTCATCCTGACAATCCGCAGGAAAGAAATATTCAGACGATCACCGAATGTCTTTTATCCGGTGGTATTATTATCTATCCCACGGACACCATTTATGGTTTGGGCTGCGACATTTTTCAGCACAAAGCCATCGAAAGAATCTGCCGGATCAAACAAATCGATCCGGCCAAGGCCCAGTTGTCGTTTGTGTGTTACGATTTGAGCGATCTAAGTGCGTATACAAAAAGCATTTCCACTCCTCTTTACAGAGTTTTAAAAAATCACCTCCCGGGTCCCTATACTTTTATATTACCCGCAAGCAAAGAAGTGCCTAAAATTCTGAAAAGCAGGAAAAACAGCATTGGGCTAAGGGTTCCAGATAACCTCATTGCACGTACCATCGTACAAAGACTGGGCCACCCGGTATTGAGCACCTCGCTGCCGGGTGAGCTGGTAGAGGAATACACTGATCCTGAAATAATTTATGAACAGTTTAAGAACCTGGTGGATATCGTCGTGGACGGCGGGCCAGGAAATATGATTCCGTCAACGATTATTGATTATACTTCCGGTGAAGCCGTCGTTACACGTAAGGGTGCAGGAGAATGGGAGGAGGCATAGAACAAATGCGAAAGTGTGAAAGTCTGGAAGTGTGATTGGCTGCCATCCTCAGCAGATTTTTTTTTGAAGGCTTGATTTAACAGATTCATCCCATTCATCTTTCAAAATGGAGAGAACAATCGAAGATCTTCTGCTGCCGTCAGGGAGCGGCATATTATTTCTGAGAATGCCTTCTGCTGTGCAGCCAATATTTTTCATGGCCTGAATGGAACGATCATTACGGTGATCTGCCCTGAATTCCACTCTTACCATTCCCCATTGTTCAAAAGCATAATTCAGCATCAGCCATTTGCAATGACGGTTTAAGCCGCTGCGCTGAAATTTTTTTCCGTACCAGGTATATCCAAGCTGCGTGCTTTGAAAAGGAAGGTTAATGTCATAAAACCGACTGCTTCCGGAATATTCATTTGCCTTTTTGTCAAAAATGATAAAAGGGTATTCTTTTTTTAATTCTCTTTCCAAAACAGCCCCGTTAATATAATTTTTCATTCCTTCTTTTCCCGCTGCGCTGACAGCTGAATACTTCCACAATTCAGGTTCCTGTTCTGAAAACGTTAAAAGAAAATTGAGATCTTCTGTTTGAAGAGGTCTTAGCAATACCCGTTCGTCTTCCAGAACAAGTTCTTCAGGAAAAAACATAGAAAATCTGTTTATTGGGGGTCAAAAATTTCCATCTGCGCAGATACGATGTTGAAGCTCTTCCGGTGATATGGACAGAGGCCGTGTATTTCAATACCCTTCCTGTGTTCGGCCGTCCCGTAGCCTTTGTTGTTGAACCAGCCGTAGTGCGGATATTGATAATGCAATAGTCTCATATAATCATCGCGATATGTTTTTGCCAGGATACTGGCTGCAGCAATGGATGCATAAATACCATCTCCCTTTACGACACATTGATGAGGAACTCTTTTATATTTATAAAACATATGCCCGTCAATCAGCAGTAGCCGGGGTCTTATTTTTAATTTGTCGATGGCGCCGTGCATGGCTTTAAAAGACGCCTTTAGTATGTTGATCACATCGATTTCCTCATTACTCACTTGTTCTACGGCAAAGTCCAGTGCGTGTGTTTCGATGTAATTTCTCAATTCGTATCTGGTTTCCGCAGGAACCTGCTTGGAATCATTCAATAATGGATGAAAGAAGTCTCTGGGCAATACCACAGCCGCTGCAAAAACAGGTCCGGCATAACAACCCCTTCCTGCTTCATCGCAGCCTGCTTCTGTTAACTCTTCCTGATGATATGCTTTCAGCAAAAAAATCTTTCATCAAAAATAAAGCAATGAATGATTTAATAAACAGTCCTTCGCAATTAGTTATCTACAGAACGGATGAATTAATTTTGCACAATGACTATCTGGAAAACGAAGTCTGCCAACCGAGCAGTGGCTTATTGGGTGCTGGGAGGCACAGGGATGTTATTTATTCAGGTTTTACTGGGTGGGATTACCCGGTTAACAGGCTCGGGGTTATCCATTACGGAATGGAATGTGATTACGGGCGCTGTTCCTCCGCTGAATAATGCCCGATGGCTGGAAGAATTTTCAAAATATCAGCAAACTCCGCAGTTTCATTTGCTGAATGCAGATTTTACATTGTCAGATTTCAAGTTTATTTTTTTCTGGGAATGGTTTCACCGCCTCTGGGCGCGACTGGTTGGTGTTGTATTTGTGGTTGGATTTATCTGGCTTCTCTATAAAAGAAAATTAAAAAGTGAAATGATCGCGCCGCTCCTGATATTATTTTTTCTTGGGCTGCTGCAGGCCGCGATCGGATGGATTATGGTTGCGAGTGGCTTAACCGGTGACGCGATATATGTGAAACCGACGAGACTGGCACTTCATTTTATTTTTGCCATCGGGTTAATATCCTATGCTTTCTGGTTTTCCCTGAAGTTGTTGATACCGGTTACGCCCATAAGAAACGCCCGCTGGATCAGAGGCTTTTCCATTGGATTGCTGACATTGGTATTTTTCCAGCTCCTGTTTGGTGCCCTTATGGCAGGCAATAAAGCCGCGGCAGCCGCCCCGGGCTGGCCGGCCATCAATGGTGACTGGTTTCCGGCAAATATGTTCAGCAAAACACCCATGCTGATCAATTTTGTAGGCAATAAGATTACGATACATTTCATTCACAGAAACCTGGCATATGTTATTTTGGCTGGTGTACTAATCTGGACATTGCAGCTTTTCAGATCAGGAGTAATCCGGACACAGCGCATAAGGCTGTTGTGGCCGATGGGGTTGGTATTAATACAGGTTCTTCTGGGTATTTTGGCGTTGTCTGCCAGCCCGGGAATTGTCCCGAACCACTGGGTTGCTTTTGACTGGCTGGCATTATTACATCAGTTAAACGCGATGCTGCTGCTTTTCAGCCTGATTTATGCGATCTATGTGTTAAGACCCGTAATAAAGTAATTTAAATGCCGGGTTTCCGTTAGAATAATCAGAGGCGATAGAAGGCTGGCCTATTTTTCAACTATGTTTAAAAGATCCTGCCGGTATGATGCGATACCTGAAATCAGTTTATTATTCTTTCCCCATACAGCTGTTGTTGCTGTATCTGAAAAAATATCAGTTGCTTTTACTTTTCTGGGGTATCCTTTTTTCCACCATCCACGGTGGCTTTATGCATTCTTTTGGTGCCGACGCTTTATTTCTTGCACCTGAATACCTTGATCACGTGAATGCGCTGAGCGGGGCCATTGTGGGTGCTGCTGCCGGAGCATTTATCATGTGCTGGAACGTGACAACTTTTATACTTTATAGCCGTCACTTCCGTTTTCTTGCTACGACTACAAGGCCATTTCTAAAATACTGCACGAATAATTTTATTCTGCCGGGTAGCCTTCTGATATATTATTTCCTGAAAGCCATTGAATTTGACAGCACAAAAGAATTGATGACCAACAGCGAGATTGCCTGGTTAATTGCCGGGTTTCTTACAGGATTTTTTTTGGTGATCGGTCTTTCCCTGCTTTATTTTTTTGGTGCGGACTTCACCATCAAGCGGCAGATGACGCCGCTGATTGCGAATCCCAAACTTTTTAAATCGCAATTTAAATCCAAAGATGTTCAGCGAAACAGCAGCCGGCTGATTCGGGTCAACTGGTATATGAACGGACCATTTTCAGTAAAACAGGTTCGTGATGTTTCCCATTACAGCAAAGAGTTCATTGAAAGGATTTTCAGCAGGCATCATTTTGCGGCCATCCTTTCCATATGCATCGCATTTTTATTTCTGGTGCTGGTTGGATTTTTCATGGATGAACCGGCATTTCAGCTTCCTGCCGCAGCCAGTATCTTTCTTTTTTTTTCCATTCTGCTGGCCGTTTCCGGCGCTTTCTCTTATTTCCTTGAAAGCTGGAGCATTCCTTTTCTTGTATTGCTTTTTTTCGTCCTTAATATTTTATATCACTATGAAGTAATTGACCCGACCAATAAAGCGTATGGACTCAATTATACCAACCGGACAGAACGACCGGCATACAACCGTGAACATCTACTGGCGATGTGTGCCTGGGATAAAACAGAATCGGATAAAGCAAGTATGGTGAAGATCCTGGAAAATTGGAAGAAAAAACAAAAGGAGGAAAAACCACTGCTGCTGATTATCAATACCAGCGGAGGAGGAAGCCGCAGTGCGGCGTTTACGATGAATGTGCTGCAAAAACTCGATCTTGAAAACGGCGGCCACCTCATGGACAAGACTTTTATGATTACCGGCGCTTCTGGCGGCATGTTCGGAGCAGCCTATTTCAGGGAACTGTGTCGTCTGAAACAGTACAAAGATTCTTCCATCAATCCCGATGACCGGCGATATACAGACGCGATTGCCGGCGATCTGCTCAATCCGCTTTTCTCCTCTTTTGTGGCAAGGGACCTGTTTTCGCCGGCGCAGAAATTTAAAGTAGGTGACTATGAATACATCAAGGACCGTGGATATTCTTTCGAACAAAAACTAAATAAAAATACAGCGGGAATACTGGACAGGCAACTTCGTGATCTCGAACCGGAGGAAGCTGCTGCTAAAATTCCGCTGATGCTGTTCAGTTCGGTAATAACGCGCGATAGCCGCACGATGCTGATCAGCACACAGCCCATCAGTTTTTTAATGCGTCCGGTTTTCGACAGCAACCGCATCAAAACCATCGACCCGGATGCGGTAGATTTCGGAAGTTTTTTTTACAAACAGGATCCGATGAACATGCGGATGCTGACGGCTTTGCGAATGAATGCAACCTTTCCATATGTTTTGCCCAACGTGTGGTTGCCTTCGGAACCCGTGATTGATGTAATGGATGCTGGTTTCCGTGATAACTTTGGCGAACAGGTAGGCCTTCGTTTTGTTCAAGTATTCAGGGACTGGATTCTTCAAAATACAAGGGGTGTATTGCTGATACAGATCCGGGACCGAAAGACCGGGGGATGGGATTATCCATTTGAATCCACAGATATTACCGAGATTATCACCAAGCCACTATTATTGATACAGTTTAACTGGTATAAAATGCAGGAATATAATCAGAACGATCTGCTGAGTGTGATGGAAGGGTATATGGGAAGTAATTTTTACAAAATGACTTTTCAATATGAGCCCACATCTGCTTCCGCAGGAGCTGCATTGAATTTTCACCTGAGCCGGCAGGAGAAGCTGGATTTGGCCAATGCGATAAACAGTTCGCTGAATCATCAGATTTTTAAAAACGTAAATGACCTTTTAAATCCTTAGGGCTTTAAGCTTTAGGCATCGCGCTTTGAAGGAGTTTAAAACAGTGCGGAATGATGCGAATATTAAATTCGGTGCTTGTATCCACAGGCTCTCCATCGATATGCATAGGTGCATGTGAAGGGTTACGGATGATGATTTTATCCGTCTGCACATAAATGATATTTTTTTCCTCAAAATATTCCACCACTTCCATCAGCCGGTTATTGCCTGCCACCTGCAGCAGGACTGAAAAGGGAAGGAGCATCTTATTCATTTTTTTGACGATCACGATATCCAGCAATCCGTCTGACATACTCGCCCTCGGCGCAATGGTTACATTGTTTCCAAATTGATTGCTGTTTGCGATGCTGATAAAATAAGCATCTTTCGTAATCACCCGGTCCTGCAGTTTAATTTCGAAAGGATACGGTTTGGAACTGAAAAATTTCATAGTGGAAATCCGAAGGTAAGTCTGTAGTCCTCTTGTTTTCTGCTTTGCAAATTCATGTGCCACTTCGGCATCAAATCCGATTCCGCAAAGTGCGCAGGAGAACTTCTCATTGATATGAAAGGCATCCACGGGATACGCATGCCCCTGAAATATAATGTCAAGCGCACGGCCGGTCTGCCTGGGAATCTTTGCGGCGAGTGCCACGCTGTTGCCCGATCCAATCGGAATGATGCCTATACGAATATCAATACCCTGCAATGCGTGTACTACAGCATTTAATGTTCCATCCCCCCCGCAGATTATTATGTCTGTTATTGAATCTCTTTTAATGGTTTTCCGGAGGTCATCGTAATGGCCGTCCGCACGGGAAGGAAGAATTTCAAAATGAATGCCTTCTGCCCTTGTTTTTCGGGTGATCAGGTCTTTTATCTTTTCCTTTTTTTGAGTTCCTGAGATGGGGTTGATCAGGTAAATCATTTTACGGACCATAAGTGCAAGTTCAGATAAATGCTGAATTTCAAAAAAGAATTCAGTATTCTTTCTTTACCCAATGGGTTTAGTTTCCGAACTTGGTTCCCCAACTGATACTTAAATAATCAACCATGACGATTGCACCAAAACAACGGTTTCTGGCTTTGGATGTTTTCAGAGGTATGACGATTTGTTTTATGATCATCGTGAATACATCTGGCAGCAAGTTTACTTATTCACCCCTGGAACATGCTCACTGGCATGGGTTTACACCAACTGATCTGGTATTCCCTTCTTTTCTTTTTGCAGTCGGTAACGCGATGAGTTTCGTGATGGCCAAATGGAACACGTTGACGCAGGCCGAAGTGCTTGGCAAAATTTTTAAACGGACAGCCATCATTTTTCTCTGTGGGTTTCTGTTATACTGGTTCCCATTTTATTATATAGACCATACGACACATAATATGGCATTCGCTCCCATCACCCATACACGCATTTTGGGTGTGCTGCAGAGAATTGCACTCGCGTATTGCATTGCATCACTGTTGATTTATTATTTCAAGCCAGGCAATGTGATCAGTATATCCATCTCGATCCTTTTGCTATACTGGGCATTGATGATTTGGGGCGGCGACGCACCCGATCCGCTGGCGATGACAGGCAATCTGGGTTACAAGCTGGATATATGGCTCATGGGGCCCAATCACATGTATCACGGCGAAGGTGTGGCCTTTGATCCGGAGGGCATACTTTCTACTTTGCCTGCCGTGGTAAATGTCACTTTCGGTTATATGGTGGGAAAGTTTATACAGGAAAAGGGAAAAACCTATGAAGGACTTACCAAATTACTATTACTGGGCGCTTCCCTGATTGTAATCGGGTATTTCTGGGATCTTTCTTTTCCTATTAACAAAAAATTATGGAGCAGTTCTTTTGTTGTTTACACCGTAGGAATTGACTGTGTAATCATATCAGCCGTTATTTATGTAGTGGATTTTCTGGGGAAAACCAACTGGACCAGGTTTTTCACTGTTTTTGGAAGAAATCCCCTTTTTATATACCTGGTTTCTGAAGTGGGGGTTACTATTATGGATATGATTCATCCCCAGCCAGGTGTGAACCTCTCTGTATGGTTATATCAGAATATTTATAAACATGCCGGCCTGTATCTCGGATCGCTTCTTTTTGCCATTTCCTGGATGTTTTTTTGCTGGCTGGTGGGACTGTACCTTGATAAAAGAAAAATATATGTGAGGGTTTGATCAATAAACGCCTGAGCTGTAAAGCCATACCTATTCATACACTATTCTCTGCTTCGGTCAATTCCCGGAAGGTCTTCATAATACCGGGAAAAATGACTACCTTTGCGCGTCCAAAAACAGGGTTTACACCTGCAAAACGTAAAGGAATATTATGGAGATCAGGAACATTGCGATTATAGCACACGTAGATCACGGTAAAACAACGCTGGTCGATAAGATACTACATGCCACCAAAGTATTCCGGGATAACCAGGATGCCGGTGAACTGATCATGGACAGTAATGATCTCGAAAAAGAACGGGGTATTACTATTTTTAGCAAGAATGCATCCGTTATGTATAACGGAGTAAAAATAAATGTCATCGATACGCCGGGCCATGCCGATTTCGGCGGTGAAGTGGAACGCGTGTTGAAAATGGCAGATGGCGTGTTATTGCTGGTAGACGCCTTTGAAGGCCCCATGCCGCAAACAAGATTTGTATTACAGAAGGCTTTGCATCTTGGCCTGAAACCCATGGTGATTATCAATAAAGTTGACAAACCCAATTGTCGTCCGGAAGAAGTGCACGAGGCGGTTTTTGAATTGTTTTTCAATCTCGATGCCACGGAAGCCCAACTTGATTTTCCAACTTTCTACGGTTCGGGAAAGAATGGCTGGTTCAATGATTCTCTTACTCCAACCACCGATATCATTCCTTTACTGGATGGCATTATAAAATATGTTCCTGCACCGATTGTAAATGAAGGGCCCACACAAATGCAGATTACCTCTCTGGATTATTCTTCTTTTCTGGGAAGAATTGCAGTGGGAAAAGTTGCGCGGGGAACCATTCGTGAGGGTCAGAATATTGTGCTCATGCAGGCGGACGGATCTGTAAAGAAATCTAAGGTCAAAGAACTGTATGTTTTTGAATCCCTTGGAAAAAAGAAAGCTACTGAAGTTTTTTGTGGCGATATATGTGCTGTGGTAGGTTTGGAAAATTTCAATATCGGGGATACGATTTGTGATCCTGAAACACCGGAAGCTCTTCCTTTGATTAGTGTGGATGAGCCCACCATGAGTATGATGTTTGGAATCAACAACTCCCCTTTCTTTGGTAAGGACGGAAAGTTTGTTACGTCACGGCATTTACGCGATCGCCTGATGAAAGAAACAGAAAAGAATCTGGCATTGCGTGTGGAAGATACCGGAAGCGCAGACAGCTTCCTGGTATTTGGTCGGGGTATTCTTCACCTCGGCATCCTTATTGAAACGATGAGAAGGGAAGGGTATGAATTAACCGTAGGTCAGCCACAGGTTATTGTAAAGGAAATCGGAGGTAAAAAATCAGAGCCCTTTGAAAATCTGGTGGTAGATGTACCAAATGATTATAGTGGAAAAGTAATTGACATGGTTACCCGCCGCAAAGGCGAACTGCTGGTCATGGAAACAAAAGGCGATATGCAGCATCTTGAATTCGAAATTCCTTCTCGCGGTTTGATAGGCCTGCGTTCCAGCATGCTTACAAATACCGCAGGCGAAGCAGTGATGGCACATCGTTTCCTGGAGTACAAACCATGGAAAGGGCCCATTCCAGGCAGAAGCAATGGCGTTCTCATTGCAAAAAATCAGGCTACAACAACAGGATATTCAATAGATAAATTACAGGACCGGGGTTCATTTTTCGTGGATCCGGGGGAAGATGTTTATGTTGGACAAATCATCGCAGAGCATATCAAACCGGGAGATCTGATTGTGAACGCAACGGAAGGAAAGCAGCTGACCAATATGCGTGCCAGCGGAAGTGATGATTCAGTCCGGATTATTCCAAAGATTCAGATGACTCTCGAAGAATGCATGGAATATATCCAGCAGGATGAGTGCATTGAAGTAACACCAAAAATCATCCGTCTACGTAAAACGATTCTGGACGAGGATACCAGAAAGAAATTCCAGAAGATGCTGAAGACGGAAGAGGTTTCTTAGGGTCAAAGTCTAAAGCCGAAAGCCTAAAACCCAAAGCTTAAAGCCTAAATCTATTTACTTAGGCAGTCTTTTAAAATATATCAGGGCATTCATCGAAAGGTGAATGCTTTTCTGTTTTTGTACTTGGAATTTTCGCAACAAGAAATGAAACCTGTATTAGTTTTAGGCTTTGGGCTTTACGTTTTAGGCTTTATAACGTAATTTTGCATAAATCAGGAGTATGAAAAATAGACTTGGTTTGTTTGCACTCATCATTTTTCTGAGTCTGGGTTCTGTAAAAAGCTATTCCCAATGCTCGATTTGTACTAAAACTGTGCAGCAGATGGGAGAAAAACCCGGAAAGGCTTTTAATGCCGGTATTATTTATCTTGCTTTTACACCGCTGGCCATCGGGGGAATCCTGGGTTACAAATGGTGGAAACAGAACCGGTAATTTACCATCCGTCTACCATGCATGATCAAAATTTCTTGATCCGGGAATCCAGATCTGTTTTTGTTGAAACACCGGTTTTTTCCATCTTCATTCCTACCTGGAATAACTTGCCTTATTTGCAATTATGTATAAACAGTTTACATAAACATACCAGTTTACCGATTCAAATCATTGTACATATCAATGAGGGTAAGGATGGAACAAAAGAATGGGTGGAGGCGCAGTCGGACCTGAGTTATACGATTTCAGATGAAAACATCGGTGTGTGTTACGCACTGAATCAATGCAGAACACTGGCCACCGCCGATTATTTTTTATATCTGAATGATGATATGTACGTGTGTCCTGACTGGGATCTTCATTTAATCAGCGAAATAAAAGCGTTCGGTCATGATGCTTTTTTCTTATCCGCAACTGCCATCGAACCAGTTGAAACAGGTAATGCCTGTGTAATCGTCGCTGACTTCGGAACCAATCCGGATACTTTCCGGGAGGAAAATCTTTTGAATCAATTCCGGACATTCGGGAAGGAAGACTGGCAGGGATCCACCTGGCCCCCCAACGTCGTGCATAAAAGACTTTGGGATCTGGTCGGGGGGTACAGCATAGAGTTTTCTCCGGGACTGTATTCAGATCCGGATTTTTCTATGAAACTCTGGAAAGCCGGTGTTCGGTTATTTAAGGGCGTGGGTGCCAGCAGGGTATACCATTTCGGTGGCAAGTCCACAACAAGAATGGTAAAAAACGCCGGTTACTATACTTTCATATCCAAATGGGGACTTTCAGCCCGTTCATTCACTAGGGGCTTCCTGCGAAGTGGCGAGGCATTTAAAGGCCCTCTTACCATGCCAGTTTTGACTATCTCATTTCGAATTAAAAACTGGATAAAAAAATTTCAGTCCTTCCTGAACAATTCATTTAAATGACAGGGAGGCGGCGAAGCGGTAAATATTAAAGTTCGGATCGGGGATGGCTTTTTCAAGTAAATGAAGCAGGTCATCTTTATTAATATCTCGCATACGGTAATCTGTTATCAATTCCCAGGCTTTTTGTATCAGCAGATGCAGCGAGCGCTCCGGCGAAAGATGATTAATATTATTTCTGATTGCCGCATACAATTCTGTTATGCCTTTTTCTTCCGTTGCAACTGTTTGAATAAATTTAATTTCAT
>Ga0206961_1005_pt2 | contig 20865 bp, 21 predicted proteins | sample Alteio_BWOrgHeat_30_FD_153238 | JGI IMG/M metagenome (GOLD analysis project Ga0206961, IMG submission 153238) | Enriched cells from forest soil in Barre Woods Harvard Forest LTER site, Petersham, Massachusetts, United States -... | ecosystem: Environmental > Terrestrial > Soil > Temperate forest >...
ATAATAATAATTTCCAAAGAATACATTAAAGTGCATCTGTTCCGTACAAGTATATTCTATACCATAAGTAACTTCTGCTAATTTTTCGTAATGTCATTTCTGTCTTTTGAAAAAAGAAGGCAAAGGATATAAAATATAAAGCTAACAATACCGCAAACGCTTGAAGGAACCGTCAATAACATTCCTAGTTCAATAGATTTTATGACTCCATAAAAATTTAAACTGACTATAAATAAAGAGACCAGTCCAAAAATAATTACAGCCTTTAAGAAATTCTTATATCCAATATGAAGTATTTTCTGAAACATAAGTGTAGTTTATTGGTGAACTAAATACATAATTAGTTGTATAGATTCTTCTTTAACTGTTGTAATAGTGCCCTGATATCTTTTGGTAATGCTGCGGTCAGGTCAAATTCGTTTCCCTCAGCATCTTTAAATTTTAACTGGTAAGAATGTAGTCCAACCCTGTTTAATAAAGGACGTTCTCCATCATCATGTTTGCTCAATTTAAATTTCTTTTTGATAGAAGATAGCAATACAGGTTTTCCATCTCCATACAAAGGATCACAAACAAGCGGATGACCCATATTTTTAGCATGCACTCTTATCTGGTGTGTACGTCCGGTATGCAATTGAAATTTTACTAAAGAATATTTGCTAAGATCTTCAACTACTTCGTAATCAGTGATGGAGGTTTTACCATTTTTATTGACAACCATTTGCCCCTTAAAAATAGGATGCTCCATGATGGGCGCGTCTACAGTGCCGGTTTTGTTGGGTAATGAACCATGTACCAAACCCATATAAAATTTCTCTACAGATCTTTCTTCAAATTGCTTGGAAAAATATTTATGTGTCTCTTCATCTTTTGCAAAAAGAATGATGCCGCTTGTTTCTTTATCCAAACGATGGATCGTGAATATGCAGCCATACTTTTGGATCAGAAAGTCTTTCAACGATGGCTCAGACTGGATCCTATCGGGTATCGATAACATTCCTGCCGGTTTATTGATCGCAATAAAATGGTCATTCTCAAATATAACTTCAGGAGCGGTCTTAATCATTTGTACTTACTTGGCCTTTACTTTTATTCAAATATTTTAATAACCTAACTTCTTTCTCACTTAAAAAACGCCATTTTCCGCGCTCAACATTTTTCTTTGTTAAGGTAGCATACATCACCCTGTCCAATCCTTTTACATCATATCCTAAGTGTTCAAATATTCTGCGAACGATGCGGTTGCGGCCACTATGTATCTCAATACCGATCACTGATTTATCATGCGCATCAGCATAAGCTAAAGTATCTGCTTTAATTTCTCCGTCTTCTAATTTTAAGCCGCTTAATATGGCATCGAAATGAGCTTTGGTCAAAGGCTTGTCTAATTTGGCTTCGTAAACTTTAGTGATATTATAACTTGGATGTGATAATTTTTGTGTTAACTCGCCATCATTGGTCAATAATAAAACGCCCGATGTATTCCTATCTAAACGGCCAACAGGATAGATCCTTTCGTTGGTTGCCATCTTTGTTAACTGCAATACCGTTTTTCTTCCCTGCGGATCATCGGTTGTGGTGATATAATCTTTGGGTTTATTTAGTAAGATATAAACCATATTCTTGCTAACATACAAACGCTTGCCATTATAGGTTACCGCATCTTTATCAATAACTTTAAAAGCGGGCTCCAAAATTACCGCATCATTCACTTTTACTTTGCCTTCTTTGATAACGCTTACAGCATCTCTTCTGCTGGTTACGCCGCAATGCGCTAAAAATTTATTAAGGGGCATTTCGCCTGGTCTGCCTTCAACTTTAGGTTTATCAGATCCCGGAATTTTTGGTTTAGGAGTAGGCCTTGCTGCTGCTTTTGCTGTATTAAAAACTTTTTCACCTGATCTTCTTTTGAATTCAGGTTTTTTATCTTTTGAAGGTTTACTGGTAAGGGGCTCATTGTTGAATTTCGGTTCGGGCCTTTCAGATCTTTCTGTACCGGTGGCTTTTTTAGGAGCCGGAGCCGTTTTACCTGATGCTTGTCTTTCTGCTTCTGCGAACATAGCTGCTCTTTGCTGACGCTTATCTTCGAAACGTTTGTCGATGGCTGCTGCTTTCTCTTTTTTGGCTTTTTTCTTGGCGCTTTTGAAACCTTCTTTAATAGCGCTGTTCTTCTTCTTGGTGAATTTGTCGTGGTTCATTGTTGTGGGGTTTGCTGTTTTTTCAACAGTAATGAGGCACAAAGATAATAAAAAGAGGCGATACCGGTGGTTCGCCTCTTTTTGCTATGTTGAGTTGTTGTATTATTCAGAAATACCATTCCCCATTTTATCTTGCATCCTATCCTGCATTTTTTTCATTCTTTCTGCTCTCGATTGCTGCCATTTAGCATATTGATCGGCTGTTAAAACAGTTTTCATACTGTCTTTATTCGCTTCTTTTATTGCCATTAATTGCATTTTCAGATCTATACGGCTCAGGCTATCGTTTTGTAAAAGCATTTCTATTTTAGTTCTCATAGCTTGTCTGTTTGCTTTTAATGTTGCTACTTGCTCATCAGATAAATTTAACCGCAATTTCATCCTGTCTAATCTTTTGTCTGCGACTGTATCCATCTTCGCTTTCATATTTTGTCTGATCTGCACCAATTTTGTTTTTTGATCGGGTGTTAAGATCGCCATGAAAGCTGCCTTTTGTTCTTTTCGTAAAGAATATTTTTTATCGCGGTAATCTTTTACAGTGATGCTTTCATCTTTATTTAAAGCGATCATTTGTGCTTTAAAATTTGCACGATTGGCGTCTAATTGTTTTTGCTGATCAGGTGTTAGATTTAATTGTTTGATCACCATTTCTTTTTGGTGATCAAAATGGTTTTGCATAGTCATTTTATCCTGTGCTGTAGCAGATAAAATAAAACAGCCCAAAGCGATCATACCTCCTATTATCTTTTTCATAATTGTGTTCTTTTTATTGTTCACATATATAGATAGCAATACGGCCCTAAAGTTTAAGGCTGTCAATAAAAAGATCGAAAGAAATGTTGAACGGTAAAAATCGCTGATTGCTGATCATATCCCTCTTTTAAATCAGACATCAGCAATCATATATCAGGTATAGAATTATTTGCCCTTATTAGCCAATTGTCCGCATGCTGCGTCGATATCCTTGCCACGACTTCTCCTTACCCGCACATTTACCCTGTTTTTTGCAAGGTGGTCGGTAAATGCTTGAGTAGTATCCTCATCGGGCTTGGTAAATTTTGCATCATCGATCGTATTGTATTCGATCACGTTTACTAAGTGTGTAGGTATTTTGCGGTAGATCTTTATCAGGTTATCGGCATCTTCAATAGAATCGTTTACATCTTTAAATAGAATGTATTCTAAAGTGATATCGTTCTTTGTTTTATCGTAAAAATAATTCAATGCAGAGATCAGCTCTTCAATATTATTGCTCTCATTGATCGGCATTATTTCGTTGCGTTGCCTGTCGGTTGGCGCATGTAAAGAAAGCGCTAAATTAAAACGCACTTTATCATCGCCTAACTGGCGTATTTGTTTAGCTACACCTGCGGTGGAAACGGTGATCCTTTTCGGGCTCATGCCTAATCCGTCTGTAGCTATCATTCTATCGATCGCCTTTAAAACATTTTTGTAGTTAAGCAAAGGCTCACCCATGCCCATAAATACAACGTTGGATAATTTTTTATCGTAAGATTTTTCTGATTGTTGATTAATAAAAGCTACCTGGTTATAGATCTCATCATAATCAAGGTTTCTTTTTCTATCCATAGTACCCGTAGCACAAAATTTACAGCTTAAGCTACAACCGATCTGGGAAGATACGCAGGCCGTAGTTCTTTTTTCTGTAGGGATCAGTACACCTTCTATCATGTGGCCATCAAAAGTCTGGAACCTTGATTTGATAGTGCCATCGCTACTGATCTGCGTAGTATTTACTTTTAAAGCAGGTAGGTTGAAATTCTCATTTAACTTAGCGCGCAACTCTTTGGAGAGGTTTGTCATATCCTCAAAAGTCTGCGCATTCATTTTCCACAACCATTCGTATACCTGGATGGCTCTAAATTTCTTATCTCCCATTTTTTCGAAATACTCCTTTAATTCGGGTAAACTAAAGTGGCGTATGTTCTTTTTCTCTGCTACCATGGGGCAAAGATACAAAGAGATAGCTTGTTTTTCTAGAATTGATAGAACGCAGATTATCAAGATTATTAAGATCAAAATCATGATAAATCATGTATGATCATGAAAATCTGCGTTCTATACAAATCAAACGCGCTTTTTTCATTTTTTCTACCCATTTTTGCAGCAGATTAAAACATTATGGCAACAAAGAATTTAATTCAGGAATTAAAATGGCGCGGCATGATACAGGATATTATGCCCGGCACGGAAGAGCAACTTCTAAAAGAAGTAACGACCGGCTATATCGGGTTCGATCCCACGGCCGATAGTTTGCATATTGGAAGTTTAGTGCCGATCATGTTGCTAATACATTTACAAAAATGCGGGCATAAACCAATTGCCTTAGTCGGCGGTGCAACAGGAATGGTGGGCGATCCAAGTGGCAAAAGCGAAGAAAGAAATTTATTGAGTGAAGATATTCTGAATCATAATGTTGCTTGTGTAAAAAAGCAATTAGAAAAGTTTTTAGATTTTGATCCTAAAAAGTCGAATGCTGCGGAGATGGCCAATAATTATGATTGGTTCAAAGATTTTTCTTTTTTGAATTTTATCAGGGATGTTGGGAAATACATCACAGTGAATTATATGATGAGTAAAGACAGCGTGAAAAAAAGATTGGAAGGTGATGCCGGTATGAGCTTTACAGAGTTTACTTATCAATTGGTACAGGGCTATGATTTTTTCTGGCTGTATAATAATAAGCAATGCAAGTTACAAATGGGCGGAAGTGATCAGTGGGGAAATATTGTTACAGGTACAGAGATCATCAGAAAAAAAAGCGGGGGAGAAGCGTTTGCATTTACTTGTCCGTTAATGACAAAAGCCGATGGCGGAAAATTTGGTAAGACAGAAAAAGGGAATATCTGGCTTGATCCTAAAAAAACTTCAACCTATCAGTTCTATCAATTCTGGATCAATGCAGCAGATGCAGATGCGGAACGCTATATTAAAATATTTACGTTGTTATCCAAAGAAGAAATCGATACTTTATTACAACAACACAAAGGCAACGAGCACCAGCGCTTATTGCAGAAAAAATTAGCAGAAGAAGTTACTTGCCTGGTGCACAATAAAGCAGAATATGCTTTTGCGGTAAAAGCATCCGATATTTTATTTAATAACGATACTGCAGAAATATTGCAGCAATTAAATGAAGAGCAGTTATTGCAGGTGATGGAAGGGGTACCTACTGTTGAATTTTCTAAAGCAAGTTTAGTAGCAGGCGTTGATATTATTTCTTTTTTAGCAGATACAAATATTTTTCCAAGCAAAGGAGAAGCTAAAAAAATGGTACAAAGCGGTGGCGTGAGCATGAATAAATTAAAGATCGAGACCACGGACCAGTTAATTAAGACAGATGTGTTATTAAACGGTAAATACTTGCTTTTGCAAAAAGGCAAGAAGAATTATTACCTGGTATCTGTAGTGTAAGCCTCATTGGTCGGGTATTTGAGAATAATTGGCTATAAATAGCAAATCATTTTGGGAATTTTGGCAGGTTATCTTATTTTTGCGCTCCTTCAATAAATTATTGAGGAGAAAGATTGGGTTATAGTGTAACGGTAGCACTACAGATTTTGATTCTGTCCGTCTAGGTTCGAATCCTAGTAACCCAACAAAAAGAAATGCCTTTTTTAAATAGAAGGCATTTTTTTATATAAAATATTTTTTATGATATTGATCCAGGGATTTAATTATTTATTTGGCAGTTTTTTCAATAAGCAAAAAGTTGTTATTAGTAATTCATTGAATTACCTGAATAGAAAAAGAGATATTAATAGAAATTATCTTGATCACGTTAGATTAGCTACGCTGGAGTTGGTGGCAGAAGAAATTAATAAAAAAGGATTACAGGGAGCGGTGGCAGAATTGGGTGTATACAAAGGAAAATTCGCGCGTTATATTAATCAATATTTTCCTGAACGTGATTTTTACCTGTTTGATACTTTTGAAGGATTTGATAAAAAGGATATCGCTGCAGAACTAAATAATAATTTTTCTTCAGGGGCACAAGATTTTACTAATACTTCTGTAGAGAAAGTATTGGCGATTATGCCTCATGCTAAACAATGTATCGTTAAGAAAGGTTTTTTCCCTGAAACTGCCAAAGGTTTAAAAGAAGAATTTGTTTTTGTAAGTATTGATGCGGATCTCTATGATCCTATTTATAATGGGTTGAATTACTTTTATCCGCTATTAAAAAAAGGAGGTTACATCTTTGTACATGATTTTAATAATGATGGGTATAAAGGTGCGAAACAAGCAGTAAAGCAATTCTGCAAAGAAAACAATGTTTCTTTTACGCCTATTCCTGATGCCTGTGGCTCAGCTATTATTGCTAAATAACTATTAATTCACCTGATTATTTTTTTCTCGTTTAATAAGAGCAGCTGTTTTACCGGGCTTAAAATAATAGGCTGCAGAAATACCAAAGAAAGAGGTTGAAGTTGCAGCAGTTCTTCCGCTATAATAATAATTTCCAAAGAATACATTAAAGTGCATCTGTTCCGTACAAGTATATTCTATACCATAAGTAACTTCTGTCAAAAGATTATTCTTTGCACCAAATACATAACCAATGCCTGCAGTGAATGTGTTGGTAAATTTACCTTCCTGAAAAATATTTAAATTAGGCCGCAGCTCCAGATAGCTCCCTGTATCTTTTGCACCTATTGGGCTCAAAGTAGTTTGGCCTATATCTAAACCCAGGCTAAAAACATCCCACTGCTGTCCTATTTCAAGGGCCAGATTAGATTTATCAGCAAGCGTACCGGCAGTATTGGTTACACTTGGCGCAAGAGAAATATAGGTTTGTGAAAAGGACATATAACCTGCTAATAATAATAAAACAGAAAGAAATATTTTCATCATAAAAAGTTAAGCTGTTATGAAAATACGTCTATTTACATATTATGCAATAATCATCGTCGGAAACAATGTATAATAAAAATGCCACCTACATAAAGCAGGTGGCGTTTTGTAGAAAACAAAGTAATTAATATGGACCGATAAATGTGAATGTTCTTCCGGCTATTGACCATACTTGCTTATAGTAGAAGAAGCCAATAGGGCATGCTGAAACAGAATTTCCATTAACATCTAATCCAAAAGTTGTTGTAACTGTAGCAAATGGTCCATTGTACAATATTTGACCACTTACCAAACGGAAATCACAGCTTTGTTCAATTACAATAGGCTGCGTAATTGCTGAAGTGAAAGCATTGCCATAACGATTGATACCAGCTTCTGCAACTCCGCCTGTGCCTGTACCGGTTGTTGTAATTACAATACCATTGTTATAGGTAAAAACTCTTTGTTTAGTAATGCTCCATGAACGTTGTGTACCGTTATCAAATGTCAAAGAAAGATTACCGGTAATGGTACGGGTGATTGAGTTTAAAGTAGCAAGGTCTTCTAACAGGCCTCCGCTAACATTTGTATGAGTAACAGTACCATTTATTAATAATGTTTTTCCATCGCTGACGCGTGTGATAAGAAGACTATCATAATCTACACTAATAGTAGCTCCGGCATCTTTCCAATGAAGACTTGAGTCGAAAGTGATGATGATCTTACCTGTACGGGTACGTGTGCCGCTACAATTAGAACCATTGTAAATGATGGTGATACTTTTTTGAACTGCTGCAGTATCATAAGTTACTGTAGCATCGCAAGGAAAAGCAATTGCAGGCCCTGCCGGTCTTGCTGCGAAACTGCCGCCTGAATTTTCTAAAGCCGAGGTAGCATCGTTCGATGACTCATCGGTTTCTTTAGTTGCCATTACATCATCATTTGATTGTGTTTGCGCAGAATCCAATGTGTTTTTGGTTGAAGTAGTAGCTGTTTTTTTACAGGCTGTAAATGAAAGGCTTACTGCAAGTATAGCAAGTAAGGCGATCGTGATTTTTTTTGATTTCATATAACTTGTTTTTTCGTTGGTTAATTTTTTACGATACTAGGACGCGATACTTTCAAAAAGGTTTAATTAGTATTTGGATATAATATAAAAAGCCCGACAAATTTGCCGGGCTTTTTATATCAAAAACTTTGACGATCATTTAGTTATTGCTGTAATCGGTTTCCCAATACACCCATTCGGCATCTGAATATGGAGCATGGCAGCAATAGTTGGTGCAATATCTGTCATGTAAACTTCATCATTTGTTTGACCGTGAGTAATATCCCATCCAAACCAAACCAAAGGAATATGTGCATCGTATGGGTTCCATAAGCCGTGGGTGGTGCCTGTCGGACCGCCATCTATCCAGCCCGGCTGATAGATCAATTGTATATCTCCGCAACGCTTAGCGAAATATCCGTTGCTAAGCATTTTCTTCTGAATATCCGGAAGGGTTACTGCATTAATGTTCGCAATATCAAATGCATTTACAACGCCATGTATTTTCTTTACTAAAGGCAGTAGAAAACTGATCATCGATTCCCTGCTAACTTTCGCAGAATCTAACAAGGAATGATTTAATGTCAATTGATAATTATCTGCATCAACCACCATATTTTCTAACCCATATTTTGCTTTTACATTTATGTTCAAATAATACATCATCGCGTTAGCATCTAAAAAACCCGATGGTATTTTATTCGCTTCTAAAAAGCCGGGGATATGCGCTACGCCATGGTCTGCCGTTAAAAAGAATAAATAATTTCCTTTACCATATTTAGCGTCTAGAAATTTTAAAAAATCAGCAATGTCTTTATCCAAACGTAAATAATCATCTTCATTTTCTACGGAATTAGGACCGAATTGATGGCCGATATAATCTGTAGAGGAGCAACTGATCGCTAAAAAATCTGTATTGCCACTCATGCCCAATTGTTCTCCTTCGATCGCTGCTTTTGCAAAAGCAAGCGTTAGCGTATTTCCTTGTGGAACAGATTTTAAAATGCTGTATTTTTTATCCCCCAATTTATCTGTGTTATGCGGAAAAGAGGTGCCGTTCTCTCCATCAAATTTGCGTTCGTAACTTTCTTCGTCGGGAGCGCTTTGTGTATATGCGTTAGCAGGCGCTGTCATTGTCCAATTGATCGCCATTAAACTATCCACCACTTTTCTGTTATTGAATTGATCTGCCCAATCGGGTAAAGCATTCATGTAATAACTACTGGTGATCCAATTGCCATTATCTCCATCATACCAATAAGCAGCATTAGCGCTATGGCCCGCGGGTAATATGGCACCACGGTCCTTTAAAGCAATGCCGATCACTTTACTTTTAAAATTTGTTGCTATTCTTAATTCGTCGGTAATAGTTGTAACAAGCATTCTGTTTGGGCTCATTTGTCCAGCTTTTGTATTGCTGCCTACTGTTGCATAGCTGGTATCATCGGTACAATACACTTCTTTATTCTCATCCTGATCCCACCAGTTATTGCCCGTAATACCCGTGATAGCGGGAACACTTCCGGTATAAATGCAGGTATGCCCGCAGGCTGTAACCGTTGGTGTATAGGGTAACATGGTGTTTTCACAGCTAAATCCTTCGCGTAACAGGCGCTTAAAGCCATTCTCGCTATACTGATCCGCGTAACGATATAGATTATCCCAGCGCATTTGGTCAATCACCAATCCGATTATCAGTTTTGGTTTTTTTTGAGCAGTTTGAGCATAAGAATAGCCTGCAGCCAGCAATAAACAAAGAACAAATAAGATCAACCGTTTCATGTTGTTAAATTTTACCAAAGGTAGCAGCCAATTGAATGATTTATAGCAAATTTGAATGTTAAGAGAAGGTTACGCTTTTTGGGGCCAAAGTATTAAATTTGCAAGCGTTTAAATATCAATACCAGAACAACAAAATAAAACCAAGATTATTATGGATGTTTTCGACAAATTAGTGAAAGATGGCGGACCGATCGGTCAACACATGGATAGGGCTCACGGTTATTTCGCTTTCCCAAAATTAGAAGGTGAGCTAGGACCAAGAATGAATTTCAGGGGTAAAGAAATGATCGTGTGGAGTTTGAACAATTATTTGGGTTTAGTAAATCATCCAACAGTTAGAAAAATAGATACAGAAGCGGCAGCGATGTACGGAATGGGTAATCCGATGGGTGCCCGAATGATGAGCGGAAATTCTGATAAGCATGATGCACTTGAAAAAGTGATCAGCCAGTTTGTGAACAGAGAAGATACGATGTTATTGAATTTCGGTTACCAGGGTATTATGAGCTGTATTGATGCATTGGTAAATCGCCGTGATGTAATTGTATATGATGCGGAAGCACATGCTTGTATTGTTGATGGCACAAGATTACATATGGGGCACCGTTATGCATTTAAACACAATGATATTGCAGATTGTGAAAAGCAATTACAAAGAGCAAAAGAGCTGGCGGCAAAAAATGGCGGCGGTATTTTAGTTATTACCGAAGGTGTTTTTGGAATGGATGGTGAGCAAGGAATTTTAAAAGAAATAGTTGCACTGAAAAGAAAATTCGAATTCAGGTTATTGATAGATGATGCACATGGTTTTGGATACATGGGACCAACGGGTGCGGGAGCTGATGAAGCACAAGGTTGTCAGGATGGAGTAGATCTTTACTTTTCAACTTTTGTAAAAAGCATGGGAAGTATCGGTGCATTTATCAGCGGACCAAAAAATGTATTGAAATATTTGCGGTACAATACCCGCTCACAAATTTTTGCAAAGAGCTTACCATTGATGATCGTGGAAGGAATGTTAACGCGTATGGAAATGGTAAAGACAATGCCTGAGCTAAGAGAAAAATTATGGCACAATGTGCGTCGCTTGCAAAATGGATTAAAAGAACGTGGTTTTGATATTGGCAGTACCAACTCTCCGGTAACACCGATATTTATGAAAGGCGATGTTCCGGAAGCAACGCAAATGGTAATGGACCTTAGAGAGAATTATCATATTTTTTGTTCGATCGTAGTGTATCCTGTTATTCCAAAAGGAGATATTATTTACCGGCTTATCCCAACAGCTTCACACAGCGATGAAGATATAGACCTTACATTAAAAGCTTTTGAAGAAACGAAAAAGAAATTGGATGTGGGCGACTATAAAGCCGAAGATATTCCTGACATGGCAGAAAAAACATTTAAATAATATCAAAATCCCATTTTATAAAATGGGATTTTTAATATTGCCCTATGAAATTATTTAGCATACTATTTATTGCATTGTTCCTTTACCTGCCATTTAATTCAATAGCCTGGGGTGTGCAAGGACACCGCATTGTAGGGCAAATTGCAGAAAGTTATTTAACTCCGAAAGCGAAACAGGCCATCCAAAAAATATTAGGTAACGAATCGGTCGCAATGGCCAGCAATTGGGCAGATTTTATAAAGTCTGATACGGCCTATAATTATCTGTCGCCTATGCATTATATCAATCTTCCTGATCGGTTAAGTTATGCAGAGCTGAAAGAATATTTATTAAAAGATACAGCCGCAGATGTATACACTGAATTAGCCTTCTTAATCAAGCAATTAAAAAGACCGGATCTTACAAAAGAAAAGCAGGTGATGTATCTGCATTTGTTAATCCATCTGGTGGGAGATGTGCATCAGCCGATGCATGTGAGCAGGGCAGAAGATGAAGGCGGCAATAAAATACAGGTTATGTGGTTCAGGGAATCAACTAATTTGCATGCGGTGTGGGATGAAAAATTAATAGACTTTCAACAATTGAGTTATACAGAATATGCGACCGCGATCAATTTTACAACTGCTTCCCAAAGGCAGGTATGGCAAAGAGAGCCGATCAGTCAATGGTTATTTGAATCCAACCAGATAGCAGAGAAATTATATAGCGAGATCAATCAAAACGAACAAAAATTAAGCTATCGTTATAATTACGATCATATTGCGATACTGAATAATCAGTTACTTAAGGGTGGTGTGCGCCTGGCAGGATTGCTGAATGAAATATTTGGATAGAAAACGTATTGATCAAAAAATAAAAGCCTGTAGTTTTTGCTACAGGCTTTGTCATTATAGATGTCAGAATTATTTATCTGTGATCGTAGTGATGAAAATGATGATGGTAGTGATGGTGGTAGTGATGATGGTATGGAGGATTACCTTCATTTGAGGCACCCTGAGCCATAGCAAGACCTGTAACTCCAAGAACCAGTACGATCGCTAGTATTACTTTTTTCATAACAAATTGGTTTTAATAATTTAAAAAATATTACATTTCAATCTACAACAATTTTATTTGAACTCCTTCTTGAAGTCGCGTTTATTTTTAAAAGGGATTTTTTCAAGATGAGCGGTAATACTATTTAAATCTCACATTGAGTGTAATAACATCGGCGTATAGGGTATTGGTTGTTATATAATGTCCGTACCGCAGCTCAAACATTGTTATTTGCGGTATACCTAATACACCCTTCGGTGGCATGGTACGAAATCCTACACCAAAAAAATGACTGTTAAAAGATGACAGATCATAATTGCTGGAATAATATTCATCTGATTCAAGATGCTCTCTATACGGCGCAAAATACCGGATACCTTTTTGTGTGTAAAATCTATAAAACGGACTGATAGAAAAGAACGGCGTTATTTTTATCGGTGTTTCAATATCAGCAGTATGCGCAACTAAACCCCAGTCATCCTGGTAATACCGATAATATGCCCTGATAATGAATTGATCACCTAAAAAATAATTAGCCCGAACGCCTATCGGAATCTTGAAGCGGGTCGAAGGCAAGTGCTCTGTAGTTTCTGAGTTATCCTTGAAATAGATCCTGTGAAATGGCAGACTTAAAAAACCTTCCTGGTATACCAGATCAAACAATACCATCATTTGAAAACGTTGGTTAACAATTTGCGATAAAGTAAATGAGGAGCTGTAAGAATTTCTGTGCAGCCATGGATAATCATGTTCATTTGGCGCGCCATATAATCCGCCTGTTGTGGCGGTTCTTAATTCTACAGGTAAAATAATTCTTACCTCATCCAAATAAGCCTGGGCTTTTGCCGAAAATTCACGGCTCTTATCATGTGATGTAGTAGAAAAATTCGCAGCTATACCACGCGATTGATAATCGCTTTCAATAGAATAGGACCCTGTTAAGCCAACTGATAAACCCTTCTTCTCATTTGTAATGGTATGTGTAAGCGACGGATAAAAACGGACATCTTCATGCGAAGGTGATGAAACCGTGTTAGGGTCAATATTATCTGATGAAGCAGAAGTATAATAATCGATACCGATGTTTGCATCCCATTCGTGCTTGTATTTATATTTATCGTACTTGCTTAATTTAACTTCTAAAATATTTGCATAATCGTGCAGACTCTCTATTCCTATACCTCCTGTCACTGCGGAGTTATTGCCATCCTGATGGTAGTAACTGGAGACAAAATTTATTTCGTCAATCTTAAGTTTTCTGGTTTTGTAATTAACAGAATCCGGTGTTTGCGAAAAAGCTGCAAACAGGTGTATATATATTCCAACAACAACTAAACAAATTTTCTTCATAAATTTTCTTTTAGTACCAGGATGATTGTATCATGTATCAAGAATTTTATCTTGTTACCAAGATCCTGCGACTTGCGACTCAGTTACAACCACAGCCTCCACCTGTTTTTCCGCCATTGGCGCCGGATGCACCTTCACGATAGGATTGAAAATTTTGTTCGGTCTTTTGTACCTGTCGAGAGGATAGTTCCATCTCTCCGTCATTCAATCTTGATTTTTGGTATTCTCTCACCGGTGCACATGAATAAAAAGCAATAATAGTTGCAATGATGACAATGGGAGTTCGACTATTTTTTAAGATCATGTCAATGTAATATTTGCAGATGTATAAATTTTATTTTGATCATCAATAATAATGCAGGCCAATCCTTTTATCTGGTTCACCATATCTAACCCCACTTTAATTCCCATTATCATTACCGGTGTTGCCATGGCATCTGCAATTTCAGCATTTTGGTTGATGATCGTAACACTTTTAATTCCGCTAACGGGCAATCCCGTTTTAGGATCGATGGTATGAGAATATTTTTTACCGTTGATGACAACGAATTTTTCATAATTACCTGAAGTAGCTACGGCTATATCAGTGATGTTAAATGAAGAGAAGGCATGCCGTGCAGCTTCCGGATCAGCAATGCCGATCGTCCATGGCTTTCCGCTAGGCTGTGTGCCCCAGGTAGTAAGATCTCCCGCTGCATTAACAATGCCACTTTGTACACCTTTTTCTTTTAGCAATTGTTTTGCTTTTTCCGCTGCATAGCCTTTACCAATTCCTCCAAAACCAATACGCATTCCTTTCTCTTTTAAAAAGACAGTGTTGTTTTCTTTATCAAGCAATACATTTTTATAATTGATCAGTCGTACCAGTTCCTTAGCAGTTTTCTCATCGGGTAAAGCTGTCATCTGTTTATCAAAGTTCCATAAACTTTTATCTATCGACCCATAAGTAATATCAAAAGCACCCTGGGTAAGCGACGATATTTTTAACGAACGTTCTATCAGATCAAGTACTTCTTTGTCAACTTTCACCGGTGCAATACCTGCGGAGGCATTTATTTTATTGGTCTGGCTATCATCCCTATAGGTGGTGAGTAATTTTTCGATACGGCTGATCTCTGTTATCGCGGCATCAATACATTCATTGGCCCATTGTTCATTATCTGATACTACGCTTAATTCAAAGCGGTTACCCATCAGGCGTAATACTTTTTTATGTATCGTTGATATGGAAGCAGCCATATTATTTATTTGCATCGCAAACAGATTTTATTGCGGCAATAAAACCGGTAGGTGTTTCATTGGGGAAGCCATCCCATTCTTTTAATACTTTACCATCTGCATTTAGCAATAATGTGTAAGGGAATTTCCCTTCGGGATTATATTTATCGGCTATTGCATCATTCTGTTTTGTCTGATCTTCGGATAACCTGTTCTTTTTATTTCTTGGAAAATCTGCGTTGATCAATACCAGGTTTGAATCTGCGAAGCTTATAAAAGCAGCCGTTTCAAATATTTCTTTTCGTAAGCGAATACATGGTCCGCACCAATCTGAGCCGGAGAAGTTTAATAAAATAAGTTGGTGTTTTTCTGTTGCTGCTTTAGTTGCTGTATCAAAATTAGTTAGCCATCCGTTAGATGATAGCAGAAACGAACTAAATAAAATAAGCAGTATTGTTTTCATAACAACCTTATTGATTTACCACTTAGCAGAAAATGTTTTAGCAAAATCTACAAAGCTTTGTGTTTTATAAGCCCCACTGCCAAAATAAGTTAATGGCGGTTCAAATTCTGCCGGTTTTAAATAACCCTGTAATGCTGCAGGCTGCGCATTAATGTCTGCTATAAAAACCGTTGTAGGAAAACTCATTTGTCCGTTCAGTATCATCGCCGCAAATTCATTGGCTTTATATTCTGCTTTATACCCGTATTTTTTTCCTCTCCATTCAACTGAATCTTTCGTTTCGGCATCGATCCTTACCGCATAGTAATGCTCATTTATATAATTGGCAACACTATCTGTAGAGTAGGTTTGTTTATCCATTACTTTACACCAATAGCACCAACTGGTGTATATATCAATTAAGAATGGTTTAGGATTATTTTGATAGGCAGCCTGAGCCTGATCTATGGTGAGCCAATGCACAGCATTCTCTTTCGGTGATGCAATAAATGATCCCGAAACCAACACGATCAATGCCAGAATAAATACACCCGCAATCTTTTTCATACAGCAATTGTTTAGTAGCTTAGACAATAATTTAAGCACAAATTAATGCATAAAATTGTTGTAGCAATAACAGGGGCGAGTGGGGCTATTTACCCTAAGGTATTATTGGATAAATTAATGGGTATAAAGAGCCAGTGGAGCGAACTTTCTGTTGTTTTAACCGAGAATGCCAAGTTGGTCTGGGAAACGGAGCTGGACAATAAACTCTATCAAAATTATCCGGTTACATTCTATAGCCAACAGGATTTCACGGCGCCATTTGCTTCTGGTTCGGGGCAGTATGATACGATGATCGTAATACCATGCAGTGTTGGCACATTGGGCAGGATCGCTTCGGGGATCAGCAATGATCTTATTACCAGGGCCGCAGATGTTGTATTAAAAGAAAGAAGAAAATTAATATGTGTGGTAAGAGAAACACCTTATAATCTTATCCATATAAAAAATATGGAAACGGTTACGCTGGCAGGAGGTATCATTTGTCCGGCAACACCTTCTTTTTACAGCAAACCCAAGACCTTCGAAGAATTAGCAGCTACAGTTGTAGACAGGGTTTTAGACCTGGCAGGATTTACAATTGATACTTATCGGTGGAATACTTCCAAATAAAAATCGGCAACATTGCTGCTGCCGATCTGAAAATATTTTCGAGTAAAATTATCTAAGATCTACAACATCCGTTCCTGGATATTTTTTCTGGTCAAATACAAAAATATCATCCGCTATAGGCGTTGTTGTATTCATGTTGCTAACTGAGTAAGTATATCTTTCACCTGTTTTTTCGAATATTTTAGTACTTACAATTGTTTTAGTGGCTTTGTCCACATCAATTATCACTTTAAAAAACGTCTTCGTTTTATCTAAAGGAGTTAGCTCAACTTCTTGCAAGGTTTTTCCTGCAACTACTTTATCATCATTTAATTTGTACAGGTATTCTTTATCATAAGAATCATCTGCAAATATTTTTTGTGGTGTGAGCGTATTAGCTGATGGATCTACTTTTGTAACAGTTAACTCTTTTGATGAAGCATCGTAAGTAGAAGTAGTAGTGCCATCAGAATATATTTCCTGTCCCGTGATATTGATCCTGTATTTTAAACCTTTCATATACAATGTACCGGATTTAGAACCCAGTGTTTTTCCTGCGGCACTTTCTATTTTCAATGTAAATTTTGCCTGTACAGATTTATAGGTCTTAAATTTGGCTGTAACTGCATCCAATAATTTTTTCGCATCAGGATCATTTTTACCTTGTGCAGAAACTGCTGAGTTTATTGCGATCGTAAGAAACAATAGACTGTAAAGAATTTTCTTCATTTTTATTTGTTTGATGAGGTTCCCTTTTGTTCAGTGGCAAAGATAGTAGAATAGCTGAGTTATGTAAAAGTATTACATACTCATTCTATAAGGGACTGTTAATATATGAAGTGAGATATAAGTTATACCTCACTTCTAAAGATTTACGATATTGTCTCGTTCTGTAAAACGGCTGTTTTTGCTTTACTTCTCTGCTCTGCAAATTCCTTAGCCGCCTTAATAAAGTTAACGAATATTGGTTGTGGATTTTCTACTGTACTTTTTAATTCAGGATGGTATTGAACACCGATAAAGAATGGATGATTAGGTAATTCAACCACTTCTACCAAACCGGTTGCAGGATTTTTTCCGCTGGCGATCATACCGGCATTTTCAAACTGCTCCAAATATTTATTATTAAACTCCCAGCGATGACGGTGTCTTTCGCTAATAGGAGAGTGGCCGTAAATTTTATAAGCCAGGGTGCCCTCTTTCAAAGTACATGGATAAGCGCCTAAACGCATGGTACCACCTTTCACTGTTACTTTTTTCTGTTCTTCCATTAGATCGATGACAGGATTTTTCGTATCCGCATCCATTTCTGTAGAATGCGCATCTTTTAATCCCATTACGTTTCTTGCATATTCAATTACTGCCATTTGCATTCCCAAACAAATACCGAAGAATGGTAATTGATTTTCTCTTGCATATTTTACAGCAATAATCTTTCCTTCAACACCACGCATACCAAAACCAGGAGCAACTAATAAGCCATCAAGGCCGCCTAGTTTTTCCGAAACGTTTTCGTCTGTTATATATTCACTATGGATATTTACAATTTGTACTTTGCATTCATTCATCGCGCCTGCGTGAACAAAAGATTCTAATATTGATTTATAAGCATCTTGTAATTCAATATACTTACCGATCAATCCAATATTTATTTTGCTGGTAGGATGTTTTAATTTTTCTAAAAATTCTTTCCACTTCGTTAATTCAGGAGCTGCGTAACCATTGATCTGTAATTTTTTTAGTACGATAAGATCCAGGTTTTCCTGTAACATTTTGATAGGAACCCTGTAAATACTGCTGGCATCCATTGCTTCGATCACTGCTTCAGTCTTTACATTACAGAATTGAGCGATCTTTTTCTTAAGATCAGCGTTCAAAGGCCTTTCTGTTCTGCAGACAATAATATCCGGATGTATACCATTTTCGCTCATCAGTTTTACACTGTGTTGCGTTGGTTTCGTTTTTAATTCGTTGGCGGCTTTTAAATAAGGGATCAGCGTTAAATGTACTACCAGGCAATCTTCTTCCGGCATTTCCCATTGTAACTGGCGAACTGCTTCTATAAAAGGTAATCCTTCAATATCACCTACCGTACCACCAATTTCTGTTAATACGATATCGTATTCGCCTGTCTCGCCAATGGCTAATATTCTGCGTTTGATCTCATCCGTTATATGTGGGATAACCTGAACTGTTTTACCAAGATAAGCACCTTCTCTTTCCCTGTTAATTACGGTTTGATAAATTCGTCCGGTTGTTACATTATTAGCCTGAGAAGTAAATATATTTAAGAACCTTTCATAGTGACCAAGGTCAAGATCCGTTTCTGCGCCATCTTCTGTCACAAAACATTCGCCATGTTCGTATGGGTTTAGTGTTCCGGGATCAACATTAATATAAGGGTCTAACTTTTGGATAGTAACCCTTAATCCTCTTGCCTGTAATAATTTAGCAAGAGATGCAGCAATAATACCTTTACCTAACGAAGAGGTAACGCCACCCGTAACAAAAATATATTTAGCCATAATAGATAAGTTTCAATTTCTTTATAACCTTTCGGAAAAATAAAAAACAAAATATGCCACCGTCGTTGTTTAAATAGCAACGATTAGACAGGCAATTCGAAAAAAATCTTGTTAATTAATTTTAACCCGATATTAATGACCAGCGGAACTCAAATACTCGGGAAGAATAGAAAAAAATCCGTGCGGTCATGTAAAGGTACAACGAATATTTCGGTGGATGAAATTTCCTTGCCCCTTTGTTGAAAAATTGGGGAAAGTGCTCCAAAAATCTGCCTTATTTAGTATTATCCAATATCTCAAATTCCCGGGAAATGGATTCCCCATTTTCGTCTACCAAAGTGATGATATGCTTGCCTGGCGTAGGACTGACAGCTATCTGGTGGAAATTAGTGGTGGTCGTAATGTACTCATCATCAATACTCCAGAATATTTTTGTAGAAGCCCTTCTATGCGCAGCAGAAAAAACGGTTTTTCCCCGCTGACCATTTATTTCTAGGGGTACATAAATTTTGGCATCCGGCTGCGGGTAAATGAGCTCCATTTGCTTTCCGGTTTCCGAAAAACTGCAATTGGAACGAAATGGCGGAAGCGGTTTATAATCGTGATTTTTTTGTTTGTAATACCATTCCATCGATGGCGTTAAGACATACCAACTTTTGTTGATCATCTTCGAAGGTGATTCGCAACTTTCATTTACCTGGTAATTTCCTGTCGGATCTAAATGGATCATTTTATGGTAATTGCATAACGGCGCTTTGTAGCCATTTATGGGAACCATGATGGTGTCAACATCCGGACAATCAATATTAGCGCGATAACCGCTTTCATGGCAGACGGGAATAAAAGCAAAATTATTTTCGGGTGATCTGAACCAGGGCGAAGCAGGCAGTTGTCTAAAAATATCGAACATGATTGGCGCAGCAGTTTGTACACCGATCAATCCAGGGCGTCCTTCACCTTCTGTATTGCCAACCCAAACAGCTACTACATATTTAGGTGTTACGCCAATTGCCCAACCGTCCCTGAAACCAAAGCTGGTGCCTGTTTTCCATGCTACTTTTTGTGAAGAATTAAATTGTTGCCATAACCCCTCTTCGCCCGGCCGCATTACTTCCTGCATTGCCTGGAAAGTGAACCAGATAGAAGTGGCATCAAAAAAATTCAATGCAGTATTTGGAATTTGTAGTTTGTAATTTGTTTTTTCTGCCAGGTAATTAGGCGGATGAAAATCATCCGACATCGCCAATCCTTTATTTTTATTTTGATGATTTACTGTCCTGGCCATACTTGCATAAATGCCGGCGATATCCCACATTTTCACTTCACTACCGCCGAGTATTAACGCTAATCCATAATTATCTGCGGGCTTATCTAAAGTAGAAATGCCGCATTGTTTCAACACATCATAAAAACGCTGGTATTTATATTGCTGCAATAATTTTACTGCAGGGATATTTAAAGAACGCGCCAAGGCCTGTGATGCAGGCACGGCGCCATCATACCCCAGATCAAAATTCTTTGGCGCATAACCACCGATCTGTGTTGGGATATCGGGAATGATAGAATTAGGAAGAATCAATCCGTCGGTCAGGCTCGCTGCATATAAAATTGGCTTTAATGTACTACCCGGACTGCGCGGTGCTTTTATCACATCCACATCACTTTCCATATCCGGATTTTGCTTATCGATCACATTGCCGACATAGGCCAAAGTGTTGCCTGTTTCTACATCAAGAACCAGGGCGCAGGTATTATTGATGCCATTTCCTTTTAAAACATTGTGGTGCTGGTTTAAGATATTGATCACATCTTGCTGCAATTCAAGATCGACCGTTGTCTTTATTTTT
>Ga0206961_1096_pt1 | contig 20808 bp, 15 predicted proteins | sample Alteio_BWOrgHeat_30_FD_153238 | JGI IMG/M metagenome (GOLD analysis project Ga0206961, IMG submission 153238) | Enriched cells from forest soil in Barre Woods Harvard Forest LTER site, Petersham, Massachusetts, United States -... | ecosystem: Environmental > Terrestrial > Soil > Temperate forest >...
TCACTTACAGTTTGTATCTGCATGCTGTCCGTTACGTCGTAACTGAATATTCTTTGTGGAATCAGGCTGGTGAGAACCAGTGTTCGCAGACTGTCCGGCGATATGGTGTTCAGATCGGCCGGCGAATTATATCCGAGCATTCTGAATGCATCGTTGTTGGGGGCCAGCAATGTAAAAGGTCCACCAGTAGCCAAGGTATTACTTAACGTATCCGGTGAAGGAGTTGCCAGCATCACCGCCTGATTAAAAAAAGTCAATGATGTATCAGTGCTTACCATTTGCGCCAGGTTCATCGTCGGGGGAATCAAAACATAAGGCAAAGCCAGCATCGTACCATTGCTGCCGGCAGCCTCTGAATTGATAAACTCATATCCGTTTACGAATGTCCTGTTTGAATCACCAGACACAAAAACGGAATCACCATTGGCCATGATCAGCTTCTGTTCTTTCTTCCCAATAAAGGATTCAAATGTCAAAGCTGTTCCCGCGTATGTCTGATACAGTACCCATTGTCTGGCCTGGTCCGGAGTGAACGCGTTCACAACGGTCGGCGTAAAGCCCGACTGATTACATGCCTGATCATTTGGAACAAAAAGTGTAAATATAGCAGGGCCGGCGAAAACAGAATCCAAACCGGCTTTTACAACCGCTGCATTGAAAATCGTGGTATTGGTACCGTTGGCCAGTATATACGACAGGGAAGAGGTAGATGGATTGATGGTACTGGTCTCCTGTTTATTACAGGCGCCAAAAAAAAGCATACCGCAAAAAATCAGTATTGGAAGTTTTCGGGTATCAGAAAATAAGGTCTTCAACATTGCCCGGCTTAATGTGTGATTGTAAAAAGTTTTAGGCTTTCAGCTTTCCGCCTTCAATACGTTTAAAACGGGATTCTGGTATGCAGATTGTTTCATTTATTCCATGTTAAAGCTTACCCGGCCATCTTTCTCATCTTTCAGAGAAATACCCAGCTCCAGTAACTGCTTCCGGATGCGGTCCGAAGTCTGATAGTCCTTTTTCATTTTTGCTTCCTTACGAATGTCGATCAGCAGACTCATGATTCCGCTGATTTTATCGGTGCCGGATTTGGCTTCATCCTGCAGGCCCAGTACATCCTCCAGATAAGTTTTGAACTGGGTCTGAACATAAGACAGGGTTTCGGGCGAAAGGGTTGTTTTTTCCAGGTCTCCGCTTCGGAAGGAATTGATGTGATTCACCAGCTGAAACATATTCGCCAGCACTTTTGCTGTACTGAAATCGTCGTTCATGAAATCGTCCATCTCTCCGCAAAGTGTTTTGAACTGATTTTCCAGTGGCTCACTGATCAGTTTCGATGGATCCGATTTCATTTTCAGCAGCTCCTTATAAGCATCCCAAAGTCGCCTGAACCCTTTTTCAGCTGCCTGTAATGCTTCATTGCCAAAATCAAGTGTGCTTCTATAATGCGTTTGCAGAATGAAGAACCGGATGGTCATCGGATGGTAAGCCTGTGCCAGCAGTGGATTATTTCCGGAAAACATTTCGGTGAGCTTGATTACATTATTGTAACTCTTACCCATCTTTCTGCCGTTGATCGTGATCATGTTGTTGTGAATCCAATAACGGGCGGCCAGCTGATGATTACAAATCATACTCTGGGCAATTTCACTTTCATGGTGCGGGAACATCAGATCCATCCCGCCACCGTGAATATCAAACTGGGTTCCGAGATATTTGGTGCTCATCGCGGTACATTCAATATGCCAGCCGGGAAATCCTTCTCCCCATGGACTGGTCCAGCGCATGATATGTCCGGGTGGTGCAGATTTCCAAAGAGCAAAATCCTGGCGGTTATGTTTCTCTTCCTGATTTTCCAGATCGCGGGTGGTCTCCAGCAGTTCATCCAGCTTGCGGCCGCTGAGTTTTCCGTAAGGATATTTTTCAGCGTATTTTTTTACATCAAAATAAACCGAGCCGTTCACCGCATAACCATATCCCGCTTCAATAATTTCCTGGATCATGTTGATCTGTTCCACAATATGCCCCGTGGCCGTCGGTTCGATACTTGGATCCAGGTTATTGAACTGATGCATGGCCCAATGGAACAGGTTGGTGTATTTCTGTACCAGTTCCATCGGTTCCATTTTCTCGATCACCGCTTTTTTTGCAATCTTGTCTTCCGCTTCCCGGCCCTCTTCCTCGAAATGACCGGCATCGGTGATATTCCTCACGTAACGCACTTTATAACCCAGGTGAAGCAGATAGCGATAAATTACATCAAACGTAATGTAAGGCCTCGCATGACCCAGGTGGCTCTCCCCGCTAACAGTGGGTCCACATACATACATGCCCACATGGTTTGCCGTAATGGGTACAAACGCTTCCTTTTGTCTGATGTAAGAATTATAAACTTTTAGATTACTCATGGCTCGCCCAAATATAAACATTTATCGCTTTGTCTCCCGAAGCCGGAGGTCGGTGAGCATGGCGTGGTGATCTGAATAAGGGGAGGTTAGTTTCATGGATTGTACTACTTCGAAATCTTTGGACGGAAGTATAAAATCAATCCGGAGCGTTGGAGAAATATTGATATAACTTCTTCCGATACCAAAAGACTTTTCAATAAATGCATCCTGTAAATTTCCGCGTATATGAAAATAGGTGTAAGAATTGGGTACGTCATTAAAGTCGCCGCAGATAACAAGGGGTGAACTGCATTTATCAAGTTGCTGACGGACCGTATCGGCCTGATAACCGCGAAGACCGAGTGCTCCTTTTAATTTCCTGGCGAGCGAGCGCGAAGCCTGCAGCATACTGTCTTCTGCATTTCGAATGATTTCCACGTTCCGGAAATCTTTTGTTTTGAATAACACAGATTGCAGATGGGTCGTATAAATGCGAATGGTTTTACCCCGCACATCAATATCTGCGGCAATCAGGCTTTCCGTTTTTGTACTCGTATCCGCTGTAAAACGCCAGAGATAATTTGCGAGAATCGGGAATTTTGAAAAGATGATTACGCCATTCTGATATTTATTGCCGTGATAATCCCTGGAGAAAAAATAATATGGAAAATGCAGCTGATCCCGGATATAACGGATATTCGATTTCGTTGTATCGGTGGACTCATAGAATTCCTGGAAACACAATATATCCGCCTGCTGCTTATCAACCAGGTTCAGCATAGGAAACCGATGTCCAGAAGAGCCCGCTTTTTTTGTACTGAATTCATCCCAGCTGCGCACATTCCAGGTCATGATCCGGATGCTGGAAGAATCTTTTTTGGAAAAATCATGGGCTGCCAGACTGAAACCAAAGAAGGCGTGGATGTTCCGCCAGCCGATCAGCAGGCAGACAATTGAAATCAATACATATCGCGGATGAACGACGATCCAGAAGATTAAAAATATCAGCAGCAATATCAGAAACAGCGGAAAGAAGAATGCCAGTAAAGAAATAAACCACCATCTGTCCGGATGTAAAAACGCATTGCAGCAGGTAAGCAGAAACAGCACGGCAACGACAATATTCAGCAGAATAAAAAAGCGCAGGGTAAATGTCCGCAATGTGGTCATGAAGAAGAATCTTTGAGTTTACAAATCATCTTCTTCAGCAGCCCTTTTCAGAATTTCCTTTTCTTCGCTGGAAAGAAAACGATATCCCTGCTGGTTGATCTTGTCGAGTATTTCATCGATTCTTTTCTGGGTAATATTGGGAATTTTCTTATAAGGCTGCGTGCCGGAAACATTGTAATGAAATTCGTCTTTTTTATTTTTTGGTTTTTTCTTCTTATCAGGATTGAAGAGATTTCCGAACCAGTCAAAAAACTGGTTTATCCAGAGACTTCCATCCCTTCCGCGCCGCAACTGGTCAATAAAAAGAAATCCCGATCCCGCACCTGCTGTATATGCAAGATAGGTTGGCAGGTCCCCGTTATTAACACCGGCAAAGCTCAACAACAGGAAAACCAGCGTGAGAATCCACAGGGGAATGCCACCACTGATCATCGGAAATATTCTGTAGTCCGGCGATATGACGGTTGTCGCCACCGCCACCGCGGCAATGGAACAATTGGCGCCATATAAAAAATCAACATCGGCCAGGGCATGAAAACCCGGAGCAATGATATGCACCATCACATATACAAAAGCGCCGGCAATGCCGCCATATAAATAGATCGGAATGAGTTTCCGGTTGCCGGTCAGATCCTGCAGGATATATCCAAAACTCCATAACCAGAACATATTGGAAATAAAACGAAACAGGTCCTGGTCGGTGAACATGAAGCTGATGACCGTCCACGGACGCCAGATTATTTTTTCGGGATTGGCCGGAAGCACGAACCAGTTAAAAACATGACCGAAGAAAGAATCCCTGGAATTACCCGTAGCAATAAAAAAAACGAAAACAAATTTCAGTACCACGAACAACACAGCATTCAGCACCAGCATCTGCACCAGGGTGTTGCCATCCTGGCCGAGGCCCATTCGTTTCCGGTAATTTTCTTCTTTTACATCCATATCATTCTTCTTACTCGTCTGAAGCAGATTCCCGTGCTGCTTGATTAACACCCGGATGGCTAACAGGTTCAATAGAAATTCTTTCTATCTGTCTTTCTCCAGTAAAAAACCAGCAGCAGACCAACCAAACCTCCACCCAGATGAGCCCAGTGCGCCACATTATCGCCCGCGTTGTTCTGAACCCCTAAAAACAATTCATAAACCACGTATGCCAGTACGGCCCACTTTGCTTTAATTGGGATGAGTGCATAAATATAGATCAGACTGTTCGGGAATAACAGTCCAAAAGCAACCATGCATCCAAATATGGCGCCCGAAGCACCCAGGGTGGCTGTATTTAATTCCGATTTCGGGTTAAACTTCAAAACATCCTGATCGTGCAGGCCATAGTTGCTGAGGCTTTCGTAAAGAGGTGTCAATTCATGATACACTACCAGCAAATGCAAAACAGCTGCGCCAATACCGCAGACAATATAAAAAGTGAGGAAACGCTTGGGCCCCCAGAAATTCTCGAGAATAGACCCAAACATCCAAAGGATCAGCATGTTCCAGAAAATATGCATCAGGCCGCCATGCAGAAACATGTAGGTTATGATCTGATGGGGCTTAAAAAAAACAGAACGGACATCATGAAGGGCAAAAAAGTTTTCCATGAAGGAAGAGCCCCGGTTTTCAAAAGTCCACTGGATTAAAAACACGATGACATTAATAATAATCAGGTTCTTGATTACGGGCGGAATTACCTGCGAACGCCCAAAACGGAAATCAGCCATATTTCAACAGAAATTACTGCCTGCAAGTTAATGTTTTAAGAAAAGCGCAGTGACATTTTCAATGTGAAGGGTATGTGGAAACATGTCCACCGGCTGAACAGCCGAAATGCTATATTTTTCTGAAAGCAGGCTGAGATCACGGGCCTGCGTAGCCGGGTTGCAGCTCACATAGATAATTTTTTCGGCAGCCACACGCAGCAGCATCGCCACTAGTTTATCCGACATCCCCGCACGCGGAGGGTCCGATACGATCAGATCGGGCCGGCCATGTGTTTCAAAGAATGCGTCATCGCAGATTTCTGTTACGTCTCCGGCAATAAACGCTGCATGATGAACCTGATTTAACAAAGCATTCTCTTTTGCGTCTGCAATGGCTTCAGGAATCAGTTCAATGCCCACCACTTTTTTCGCGTGATCACTCAGAAAAATACCGATGCTCCCCGTGCCGCAGTAAAGATCATACACGGTTTCCGTGCCTTTCAGATCAGCAAAACTGCGCACGATCTGGTACAGGCGCTCCGCCTGCGCGGTATTGGTCTGGAAGAATGATTTCGGTCCGATTTTAAAGGAAAATCTCTCCAGGGTTTCGATCGCATAACCCTTGCCGAAAAATACAACCGGATTCAGATCGTTTAAACTATCATTCCATTTGCGGTTGATGGTATAAAGCAACGTCGTTATCTGTGGGAAATGATGCTGAACATGCGTGAGTAGTTCCTTTTGAAGCGGCTCGTCTTCATATCCTAAAACAATATTTACCATGATTTCTCCCGAGCGGCATAGGCGCACCTGCACATTTCGCATGAATCCTTCGTGCTTCTGAATATCATAAAAAGACACTTCCTTTTCCAGAGCCCATCTTTTAATTTCCTTTCGAATCTCATTGGTTGGTTCATCCTGCAGATGACAAACATCCACATCCACTACCTTGTCAAAGATTCCCCGTGCATGAAAGCCCGCTGCATTGTGTAAAGCAGAAATCTGCGGATCGGCCAGTTCCTCCCTCAGCAGGTATCTTCTGTTTGAGAAGGTATATTCCAGTTTGTTCCGGTACCGGGTGGTTCTCTCCGAACCCATGATCGGCAGTATTTCGGGCAGTTCCAGTTTACCGATGCGCGTCAGACTCTGCAACACCTGATCCTGTTTATAGGCCAGCTGTTTTTCATAAGGAAGCATCTGCCACTGACAGCCCCCACAGATGCCAAAATGCTTGCAAAAAGGGGTGATCCTTTCATCAGAATACGTGCTGATGCGGATAACCTGGGCTTCTGCCCAGTCTTTTTTATTTTTTATCAGCCTGACTGTAACAATATCACCCGGAACGGCGTTCTCCATAAAAATAACCTTGCCCTCATGTTTGGCCAGGCATTTGCCTCCTGCCGCGTACCCGGTGACCAGCAGGTTCTCTAAAACGATATTTTTCTTTTTGCCCACGGCGGCAAATGTAGGATTATCCTAATTTAGCATTCCTATGATCAACCCTTTATTAAAAAAGACTTTTATAGCCTGGGGATTTCTGATAACCGCCCTCTGCGGATATACACAGGGATACGAAATCCATCTCACCTTAAAACCTTTTACGAATGCCAAGGTTTATCTCGGTTACCATTATGGTAAAGTAAAAGCTGTGGCAGATTCTGTTCTCCTGGATGCCAATTCAATGGGTGTTTTTAAGGGCAAGGATAAATTAGGCGGTGGCATTTACTTCGTCGTATCGCCGAAAAAAGAAATTCTTTTCGAACTGCTCATTGATCAGCAGCAGAATTTCTCCATCTACGCCGACTCGGCCCATCTGCCCGCAAGCATTGCTTTTACGGGTTCACCCGAAAACAAAACTTTCCTGGAATACACTGCTTTCATGGGAAGCCATGGGAAAGAACTCAATACGCTGCAGGAATCATTGAAAACGGCTAAATCGAAAACAGATTCCGCTGTCATCAAAGAAAAGATCCGGAAGCTGAATGAAGAAGTGAAGACTGAGCGCGACGAGATTGAAACCAAATCACCCAATTCTTTACTGGCTACTTTACTGCGCGCGCTGAAAGATCCCGTCGTACCTCCCATTTCGAAGCTGGCCAACGGAAGGCCCGACAGCACCTTCGCTTATCGTTACTACAAAGAACATTATTGGGATAATATTTCCTTTACCGATGAGCGGCTTATCAGAACACCCATATTTGAACCCAAACTCGATCGCTATTATAAAGACCTGGTTTCTCCGGAACCCGATTCCATTAACCGCGAGATCGATCATATGCTCTTATTTTCCCGCACAAATAAAGACATGTTCAAGTTTCTGCTGGTTTATTTCACACAGAAATACATCAATCCGGAATTCATGGGTCAGGATGCAGTGTTCATTCACATTTTCGATAAATACATCAATACCGGGCAGGCAGATTTTTTTACGGAGAAGTATAGAAAGTATGTCGACGACCGCGCGTACAGCATCATGGCGAACCTGATTGGTCAGCCGGCGGCCAATCTCGAAATGACCGATTCATCCGGGAAAACAAAATCGCTCTACGAAATACCCGCTAATTTTACCGTGGTGTGTTTCTGGGATCCGACCTGCAGTCATTGTAAGGAAACCGTTCCCAAGCTCGATTCCATCTATCAGGCGAAATGGAAATATCAGGGCGTTCAGATTTATGCAGTGATGGTGGATGGAGGTCAGGAGAACTGGCGCGAATTCATTCGTGCCCACAATTTGGGCGACTGGACAAACGTTTATCAGACCACGGCGCAACACGATGCGGCTGTTGCCGGAGGCCGGCCCGACTATCGCCAGTTATATGACGTGTACCAGACACCGGTGCTTTATCTGCTGGATAAAGAAAAAAGAATCGTGGCGAAAAAACTTACTTATCAGCAGGTAGATGAAGTCATCAGCCTAAAACTGAAAAAGGTCAATACTCCCTGATATGAAGAATATCGTTTTAATTTTTCTGCTTTCTCTCTGTTCTTATTCGTTCTACGGTCAAACGCTGGTTACCTATGGAAATAAATCTATTTCCCGCAGCGAATTCCTGATTGCTTTTCGAAAGAACAACACAAAAACCAAAGCCACCGAAAAGGCTTACCGCGATTACCTGAATCTTTATATCCGGTACCGGTTGAAAGTACAGGCTGCAGAGGATTTAAAACTCGATACCCTGTCCGGACAACTGACGGAGTTAAAAAATTTCAAAAGTCAGATTGTGGATCAGTACATGAATGACGAGCTGAGCCTGAATCAAATGGCCAAAGAAGCATTCGTCAGAAGCCAGTATGATTTGCGCATCTCTTACATTTTTGTTGCTGCACCAAAGAATGCATCACCGGAAGACACGCTAAAGGCCTGGAATAAAATTCAGGAAGCCTACAGTGCCCTGAAGAAAAATAAAGACTTTGGCGAAACGGCTGTGCTGTATTCAGGTGATCCGTATGTAAAAGAAAATCACGGCGACCTGGACTATATTACTGTTTTCGATTTGCCTTACGCGATGGAAACGGTTGCATACAATACACCGCTGGGAAAATTCAGTCCGGTGTTCAGAACCAATGGCGGGTATATTATTTTGAAGAAAACAGGCCAAAGACCGGCAGCCGGTCTGATCCGCATTGCGCAGATCCTGATTATATTTCCTTTTGATGCGAATGAGGCGGAACGAATCAACACCCGCATTCGGGCAGATTCAATTTACGAGGCGCTTAAGCATGGCGCTGATTTTGGTAAGCTGGCCAGGAAATACAGTGGCGACAATTTATCTTATCAGCTGGACGGTGTGTTGCCGGAATTCGGAATTGGAAAATATGTACAGGGTTTTGAAGACGCCGCATTCAATCTAAAAAAGGATGGCGACATAAGCCAGGTATATGAATCACCATTTGGATTCCATATCATCAAAAGAATCGCACGTGACCCCGTGTCGCATGTAGCCAATCAAAAAACGCTGGATAAACTGAAGGAGAAAGTGAAATCCGATGCGCGTGTTTCTTTGTCAAGGCAGCAAATGACGCAGACGATTCTAAAACAAACACAGTATAAACAATTGCTTCAGCCGGATCAACGCTTATGGGATTTTACGGATAGTCTTTTGCAAAATAAAACGCCAGCCTCCCATGCAGGTATCACGGAACAAACACTGCTTTTCCAGATCGGCGATAAAAAATATACGGTAGGTGAATGGATTTCCTACCGGAGAAGTGTCCGGCTAACGCCCAATCTGATAAATGGTAAAACAGATTCAGATATCATGGACATGTACCGGCAAATGGTTGCCTTTGAATATTACAGGGACCATCTTGAAAAATACAATCCGGCCTTTGCCGCCCAGGTAAATGAATTTCGTGACGGAAATTTATTGTTTGAAATCATGCAGCGGGAAATATGGAATAAGGCGGCGGCAGATTCTGCCGGTCTGAGAAAGTACTATGATGCGAATGAAAAAAATTACTGGTGGAAGCCCGGTGCCGAGGCAATTCTCTTCAATGCACCCAATGCGAATGCAGCGGCTAAACTACAATCTGAATTGTCAAAGAATACAGGCAGCTGGAGAAAAACGGTGGATGATTATGCCGGTCAGATTCACGCCGACTCTGGTCGTTTTGAACTGAAGCAAATTCCGGGTAATCTACCGGTAGCTGCCGGCAGGTTTACATCGCTGATAACGAATCCCGATAAAACGGTGCAGTTCGCTTATATCATCCGTCAATATAATTCCCCCGCTCCCAGAACCTACGATGAAGCCCGCGGACTGGTGATCAACGATTATCAGACGGAGATGGAAAACAAGTGGATCCTGGAACTGGAAAAGAAATATCCGGTGAAGGTGAATGAGGTGGTATTTAAGACATTACCTAAATAAGCCGAAAGCCTAAAGCCCAAAGCCTAAAACCAATACAGGCCGAAAGCCTAAAGCCTTAAGCCTAAAACCAATACAGGCGGTCAACCGTCAACGAATTTCGTCCAGCATATCCAGCACCTCTGAATCAATCTTCACATCAAACTTCCGGGCGAAGAATTTATCGGAAGCCAGTAGCAATTTAAAATCTTCCGCTCCCAGCGTTTTGGGACTGGCGCCTCCTTTCGACCAGTCGATATAATAGAAATTATTATTAAATACAGTCTCTTTAAATTTTGAATTCATAATCAGCGTGGGGATCACAAACTCATCAGCACCCCAGGTAAAAGTCAAAAAATTTCTTAGCCTTCTATTTGATTCGACAGCATCCACCACATAGGCAGCGCAATCGGCGGACAAGGTCATGCACATAGCGCGGGGACCTCCGTACAGCGTGTAGGGCAACGGAAATTTTCTTTTTGGCAGAAGCGCATTTAAGAAATATTGTAACCGGTATCTGCCGCGAAAACTGAAATTTGTGAAATGATATTTGTTGATGCGGGTGATGGCCCGGCTCCACCAGATGCCATCGTCTTCGTAGGAAATAAAATTCCTGCCCTTTTTTTTCTCAAGAAAATACAGAATCTCTGCAGCAGGTTTGATGGGATAATCCTGCCCGCTCATGATGCTGATGAACTCGTACGATATGCCGTTGTCCAGTATTTCTTTTATAGATTGAATTTCTGCGTAGAAGAAGTTATAAGAGGCCCATTTAACGCGAATTCTGTTTTTTATAAAAGAGACGCCGTGAAGCCTGCCCAGATAATCGAACGGCGCCCGGTCAATTTTTTTATCCAGGTGAATATAGAAGTCGAAAGGAAGAGAAGAGAATTTTTTTATGAACCGCTCAATCTGCTGAGGTTCTTTGTGGGCCATTATAATACAGGCTATTCTCATTTTATCTTATTATGCCCAACGCCCAACGCTGAACGCCTAACGCCAAATCAATTCGATATTTTAATTATCAACCCTGAGCTTTAAGTCATGCTCTGAACTTGTATTGGCTTTAGGCGTTCGGCGTTGGGCGTTCAGCGTTGGGCTTTTACAACTTTTGATATAATGCTCTCAGCTTCTCCCGCGTCATAACTTTTTCCCAGTCCGGCCCCAGCGCGTTTTCCCAAAGGGGTTTCATGCCCAGCGAAACATTGATCATCGTATCAAATTGTTCGTCACTCAGGCCTTTGGTAATATGCCGGGGGATTTCTATTTTATTTTTCACTACCATCTGCTTGAATTCCTTCACGCCCTCCGGATAGTATTCTTCCAGTTTGTCAAACACAATACAATTGCCGATTCCGTGTTTGGTTCCGAGCAAATAACCGAGACCATAACTCACTGCATGGGCAATGCCCACCTGCGAATAAGCAATGCTCATCCCGCCGGCATAAGAGGCCATCATCAGTTTATCATCATGCAGCGGTCCCCATTCACCATCGCCGAGAAAAACTTCCTGGCAAAGGGTCAGTGCCTTCTCGCCGTACGACTTACTAAATTCATTTAAAAATGTGCCGGTTAAACTTTCAATACAATGTATATAGCAATCCATGCCTGTGTAGAATCGCTGATTCACAGGTGCATTGGCAGTGAGTTCAGGATCCAGCACGATCTGATCAAAAGGCGTGAAGTCAGAATTCATGCCCAGTTTGCGCGTTGGTCCCGTGAGCACGGTGGTTCTAGATACTTCTGCGCCGGTCCCGCTCAAAGTGGGTATGCCGGCTTTATATACACCCGGATTTTTCACCAGGTCCCATCCCTGATAGTCCGCCGAAGACCCCGGGTTGTTCATCATCAGCGAAACGGCTTTAGCAAGATCCATCACAGATCCGCCGCCGATACCGATCACACCACTCACGGTTCCGAACTCTTCTTTCAGCTGCTTGGCCAGCGCATCTACCTGTTTTGTTTTGGGTTCATAGTTTACATCGGCGTAAATAATTTTATCTTTTCCCTGAACCGGAATACGGCCCGCCAGTGGCTTGTTTTCAAAAAAATGATCCAGTAAGAAGATCATCGGCGCATCGCCTTTGCGATGTGGTTCCAGAATTTCATCCAGCTGGTTGAAACTTCCTCTTCCATAAACCACGAAACTGACCATTTTGAAATTTCTGAATTTCATATTTCTATTCTTAAAGCCAGAGGCCCTGTTATTTAATTATTTTGTGTCAATGCCGCCGCACCAAATACACCGGCACTGTCGCCGAGTTCAGGTCGGATCACGGGCACGTCACAATAGTTATTAAAAATAAAATGTTTTAATGATTTCACCCCCTCTGTATAAATCTCGTCGATATTTCCGACACCGCCGCCCACCACAATGATATCCGGATCAAGCATATTCGTAATCGAGGAAACTGCCTTGCCAAAGAAATGACTGAGCCGGTCCAGCGTATGACGGGCATAAGGATCTGTGTCTCTCTGCATCACAATTTCCTTCAGCGATTTTTTTGTTCCGGCGATGGATTCATAAAACCTCTGTAACGAAGGGCCCGAAATTATTTTTTCCACGCATCCCACTTTGCCGCAATAGCAGGGGCCACCCGATTCATCCAGAAAATTATGTCCCCATTCTCCGGCGATGCCGTGATGTCCTTCCCAGATTTTTCCATCTATTACGAGCCCGCCGCCAACGCCGGTTCCCATAATAATTCCAAAGACCATGCGCGCGTTTGGCGCTGCTTTTTTTACGCCGCCCCAGGTCGCTTCTGCCAGCGCGAAACAGTTTGCATCATTGGCCAGCAAAATGGGCAATTGCAATGTTTCTTCCAGATCTTTTTTGAGTGGCTGGTGATTGAGTATCGTTGTATTCGAGTTCTTCAACGTATGTGAAATGGGATCGAGTATGCCCGGTGTACCAAATCCGATGCGCGTGGGCGTTAGTCCCGACTCCGCTTTCATTTTATCCACCAGTTTTTTAATCTGACCGATCACATGATCGTATCCCTGGGCTGCTTCCGTATCAACCCGGGTTCTGATCAGCGTCTCGGGATTGGTATCGCCCCGGAGAATAATACCCTCGACTTTGGTTCCGCCCAGATCAATACCCCACATGGTTTGTTTCATATAGCAATCGTTTTATTAATAAATATCATCCCAGTTTTTGTATGGCCAGCTGAAGATCCTCCGGTGTATCTATTTCGATGCCCATATATTCCGTCAGTACCATTTTTAAAGGTATACCATGCTCGAGATATCGCAGGCATTCGATTTTTTCTGCCGCTTCCAGAGCGGTCATGGGCCATTGAGTGAAATTCAGTAACGCCTGTTTCCGGAATGCATATACACCAATATGTTCGTAGTAGTTAATAGCGAGTGACTGATCACGCGGGTAGGGGATTACACTGCGACTGAAGAAAAGTGAATTCATCTGCAGGTCCACCGCCACTTTTACATAGTTCGGGTCCGCAATGTTTTTTTTATCTTTTATGATCTGCATCAGCGAGGCCACCTGCACGACCGGTTCTTTCCGAAACACTTCCAGCAATTTTTCCAGGGGTGCCTTCTGTACAAAGGGTTCGTCGCCCTGCACGTTCACCACAATATCAGTCTGAATATTTTCCACCGCTTCAGCAATCCGGTCACTGCCGCTTTCGTGGGATTTGATACTCATCACCACCTCACCGCCATTTGATTTGATTTCGTCGAATATCACGGCACTGTCGGTTACCACGATCACCTGGTCAAAGAGTCCGGTTTTTACGGTGTTGTCGTAGGTATGACGGATCACCGTTTTGTTTCCCAGCAATTGCATCAGCTTGGCGGGAAATCGGGTGGAGGCATATCTGGCCGGGATCATCGCGATGCAGTTCATGGAATCTTTTTTCAAAAATAATGATCCACACAGTCAGACCTCGCAGATCAGATATATTTTTCTTCTGAAGAGTTCACTCAATTTCGGTGTTCATCTTCGTTCATGATGGACCAAAGCAGATCTTTCAAAGCCTGGATGCCTTTCTGCGTCGCGGATGAAATAAAAATATTCGGTATGTCCGCAGGAAGTTCTTTGCGGATCGCAACCGTCAGTTCTTCATCCAGCAGATCCGATTTGCTGATGGCAATTACAAAACGTTTGTCCAGCAGTTCGGGATTGAATTGCTCGAGTTCACTGCGCAGAATCTCAAATTCTTTGCGGTGATCGGGACTGTCGGCCGGGATCATAAACAACAGCGCCACATTTCTTTCTATATGTCTCAGGAAACGATGTCCCAGCCCTTTGCCTTCCGCGGCGCCTTCAATGATTCCGGGCAGATCGGCAATGCAAAAACTTTTTCCGTCCCGGTATTCTACCATGCCCAGCTGGGGTACAAGTGTAGTAAAAGCATAATCGGCGATTTTTGGCGTGGCGGCGGTCATCACGGATAATAACGTTGATTTACCAGCATTCGGAAATCCCACGAGCCCCACATCGGCGAGCACTTTTAGTTCAAGCACCTTCCATCCTTCCACCCCTTCTTCTCCCGGCTGCGCATGTTCCGGTGCCTGATTGGTGGGTGTCGCGAATTTTGCATTTCCCTGTCCACCACGACCACCTTTCAGCCAGATGATTTCCTGACCGTCTTCCAGAATTTCGCCTTCCACCAAACCAGTTATTTCGTCACGTGCAATGGTGCCCAGGGGCACGTCGATGTAAACATCCTTTCCAAATCGTCCGCTGGAGTTGTTGCCACTGCCGGCTTCCCCGTCTTCAGCAAATACGTTTTTATAATATCTCAGTGAAAGTAATGTCCAGGTATTTTTATTCCCGCGAAGGATGATGTGTCCGCCTCTGCCGCCATCACCGCCGTCCGGTCCGGCGAGGGCATTGTATTTCGTACGCATGAAGTGTTTGCTTCCGGCTCCGCCATGGCCACTCTTACAATAAACCCGTATCTGATCTACAAAATTGCTTTTTTCCACGTTAAATTTATTCGGGTTGCAAAGATAGCTGATTCAAAAGCTATCTGATTTTTAGAAGACGGGCCACCAGCCCCGTCCAGCCTGTCTGATGGGAAGCACCCAGGCCCTTGCCGGTATCGCCGTGGAAGTATTCAAAGAACTGGATATGATCCCTGAAATTCGGATCATTCTGAAAAAGAGGCTGATCACCATAAACCGGACGATGGCCATTCGCATCGCGCGTAAATAAGGATATAAGGCGTTCTGCCAGTTTAGCCGCAATTTCCTTTAGCGTAAACAGATTGCCCGATCGCGTGGGATATTCAATTTTAAAATCATCTCCGTAGTAATCGTGAAAACGTTTCAGTGCCTCTATCAGCAGATAATTCACCGGCATCCATACCGGGCCCCGCCAGTTGGAATTGCCACCAAACAAAGTCGTATCCGATTCGCCCGGCGTATAATGAATCGAGAACCACACATTTTCTATCTGCAGCACATAAGGGTTCGCTTCGTAATATTTCGACAAGGCACGTAATCCGTGATCACTCAGAAATTCATTTTCATCCAGCATGCGGTAAAGTATGCGTTTCATCCGGTGACCGCGTAAAAGCGATAGCAGATGCTTGGCGTCTTTTCCTTTTTCACCCCATTTGGCCACCAGGCTCGCCAGCTTGGGCCGGTGACTCAGAAACCAGTATAATCGTTCGGTAAATTCTGTCTGACTCGTGAGCAGTTCATCCTCCAGAATTTCCACCGCCAGCAAAGGGATCAACCCCACCATAGAACGGATTTTTAATTTCTGGTCCATGCCATTGGATTTCTGAATGGCATCATAATAGAATTCATCTTCGTCGTCCCAGAGGCCGGTGCCTTCGTCGCCATCGGCAAACATCGCGTGTGCGATCCACAGAAAGTGTTCAAAGAATTTGGTTGCCATATCCTGGTATACCGGATTCGTTTGTGCCAGCTCCAGCGCGATGCGCATCATGTTCAGCGAATACATACACATCCACGAAGTGGAATCAGATTGTTCCAGCACAGATCCATCCGGCAATGGGGTGTTGCGATCAAAGAGGCCGATATTATCCATGCCCAGGAAGCCGCCTTCGAAAATATTATTTCCCTGCTCATCTTTCCGGTTCACCCACCAGGTAAAGTTCATCAGCAGTTTCAGAAATATGGTTTCCAGAAACCGCGTATCGGGTATGCCCGTGGCGGCTTTATCCATGTTATAAACTTTCAGCGTGGCGAATGCATGCACCGGCGGATTCACATCAGAAAACGCCCATTCGTATGCAGGCAATTGACCATTCGGATGCATATACCACTCATGCGTGAGCAGCGTCAGCTGATTTTTTGAAAACTCCGCATCGATGTCTGCAAAACAGATACAATGAAATGCGAGATCCCAGGCAGCGAACCAGGGATATTCCCAGCTGTCGGGCATGGATATAATATCCGAATTGTTGAGATGCAGCCAGTCGTGGTTTCTGCCTTTTTTTCTTTGGGGCGGTGGGGGCGGACCAGCGGGATCTCCGTCCAGCCAGTGTTCTATATTGTAATAATAAAATTGTTTGCACCAGATCATGCCCGCATAGGCCTGCCGCTGTATATTTTTCAGATCATCTTCAGCGAGATTGGATTGTATCTCTGCATAAAATTCATCCGCCTCTTTAATTCTTTTGATAAATATATTGTCAAAGTCATCGAAGGGTTTATCTGTTTGTTCCGGCCGCATGCGCAATCGAAATGTTTCCGACTGCCCGGGCTGAATTATTTTTTTGAAATGAAAGGCTGCTTTCGTTCCGCTCTGGCCCGGGTTAACGGTGTTCGCCCCATGCACGATATAGTCATTGATTCCGTCTTTATAGTAACTGCCGGTTTTATCGGGAACCAGATAACATTTCCGTTCGTTGGTTTCATTGTCACAGAAAAGCACCTGATCCGGATGATCCGCATACAGCGTGCGTTTGCCGAGTTTATCATGCTGTATAAACAGGCTGTCGTCTGTAAGTCGCTCCAGCGAAGGTTTTGGCGGATTCGGATATCCCAGGTTCCAGGTATTTCGAAACCACACATTCGGCAAAATATGTATGGGCGCGGCCACCGGCCCCCGGTTGAATACGGTGATCTTTATCAGAACATCTTCAGTTGTTTCCTTCGCATACTCTATAAAAACATCAAAATATTTTCCTTCATTGAATATGCCCGTATCCTGAATCTCGTACTCAGGGTCTTTTTTTCCGCGCAATGCATTTTCCGCCAGCAGCTCTTCATAAGGGAAAGCCGCCTGCGGATATTTGTACAGCATTTTTAAATAAGAATGCGTGGGCGTGGCATCCAGAAAATAATATATCTCTTTTACATCTTCTCCGTGATTGCCCTGGTTCCCGGTGAGCCCGAAATATCTTTCTTTCAGAATGACATCCTTCTCATTCCACATACTAACGGCCAGGCATACCTGCAATTTGGTATCCCCGAATCCGCCGATGCCGTCTTCTCCCCAGCGCCAGGCCTTGCTGCGTGCCATTTCATGGGAAGTCGATTCCCAGGCCGCTCCGTCCGCACTGTAATCTTCCCGCACGGTACCCCACTGTCGTTCGCTGAGATAAGGACCCCAGGCTTTCCAGGCGGGATCTTTTAATCTTTTACTTTCTTCGGTCATATCAGCGAATTGAGGGGAGCGGGAACTCAGGAGTAGATCTTATCAATGTAAGACTTAAATTTCTCTGTGATTATTTTTCTTTTGATGCTCATTTTGGGCGTCAGTTCGCCGGTTTCCACGCTCCAGTCTGCCGGCAGCAGCTCGAATTTTTTTATCTGCTCCACATGGTTGAAGTTCTGATTGAATTCATCCACCAGTCCGGTATAGAACTTTTTAACGGCCGGATTCTGAATCACCGCTTCGCGGGAAGTGAATTCAATGTTCTGCTGTTTACACCAGTCCGTGAGCTGTAGAAAAGAAGGTACAATGAGGGCGCCGACAAATTTCATTTCAGATCCCACCACGATCACCTGCTCGATGAAACGGGATTCTTTTAATTTATTTTCAATCGCAGATGGCGCTACATATTTCCCGCCACTGGTTTTAAATAATTCTTTTTTGCGATCGGTGATGCGAAGAAATTGTCCCTCTTCCAGCACGCCGATATCGCCGGTATGCAGCCATCCGTCTGTTAAAGTTTCCGCCGTTAAATCGGGACGCTTGAAATATCCTTTCATTACACTGGGTCCTTTCACAGAGATTTCGCCGTCCGTTTCCAGCCGGAGATCTACACCATTCAATACCGGACCGACTGTGCCGAAGCGCGTAAGTCCTTTCCCGCGGCGGTTTACAGAGATCACGGGTGAATTTTCTGTGGGTCCGTATCCTTCATAAACGGGAATGCCCGCACTGGTAAATATGCGCAGCAGCCGCTCCTGACAGGCGGCGCCTCCGGTAACAATAAATTTGAGGTTGTTGCCCAGCGCTTCCCGCCATTTGCTGAAGATAATTTTATTGGCCAGTGAGAGCTGCATATTGTACCACCAGCCCTGGTCTTTGTTGTTATCGTACTTTTTTCCCAGCTCAACGGCCCAGAAAAACAGGGACCGTTTAATGCCTTTTTGTTCCGCGCCTTTGGCCATGATCCGTTCGTAAACTTTTTCGAGCAGACGTGGCACGGTGCAAAATAAATCGGGTTTTACTTCCAGCAGATTGGCGCCGATGGTCTCCAGACTTTCTGCATAATAGATTCCATTGCCGCTGAATAAATAAATATAGCTCACCATCTTTTCGAAGATGTGATTCAGCGGAAGAAAACTCAATGCTTTAAAATCGGGCCTGTCTTCGAAGGGAAAACTTTCTTTGGACAGCATCACGTTGCTGAGAATATTTTTATGTGTGAGCATCACCCCTTTCGGCGTACCGGTGGTGCCCGAAGTGTATATCAGCGTTGCCAGATGATCCGGCAGAATCTGCAGACTAATGGATGCGAGTGTCGCAAGATCCTGCTCTGTGGGGGTTTTCAGCAGGGTTGACCAATGACTGGCGCCCGGTATCGGATCGAATGTAAATATGTTTTGAATGCTGGGAATATTGGGCCGCACCTGCTGAACCTTGGCAAATAATTCGGGGCTGCTTACAAAAACATATTTAACGCCTGCATCGCGAAAAATAAATTCTATTTCATGATTGCTCGTTGTTGGATAAACCGGAACCAGCACAGCTCCCAGTTTCTGGACGGCCAGATCGGTGATCAGCCATTCGGGCCGGTTATTGGCAATGATGGCAATCTTATCCTGCTGATCCACGGTGAAATCGTTTCCCGAAACGCCCAGACTTCTCAATCCGGTGGCCAGTGCGTTCACCGTTTCTGAAATTTCTTTGGTGCTGTATGTTCTCCAGACGCCTTTCTCCTTTGCAGCGAGCATATCGGGCTTTGGAAATTTTTCCATCTGGTAAGCGATACAGTCAAACAATCGTTCAGGCTTCATGATAAGACTATTTGGTGCTCAGATTTCTGTAATTCTGTCCGGGTGGTATTTTAAAAATTCTTCCTTTTTGAAAATTAATAAAACGGTTATAATCATCCGTATGCTGTGCCGTCCAGCTTTGAAATGCGGGCAGTCCCATGGCGGCACCAAAGGCCCATTCATTGTAGGCATCAAACATGCCCTCTTTCAGCAACTGCCGCTGGTAATCAAAAAGCCGGAACGGATATCTATCTCCGTATTTTTCAAACCACTCTAATATAAACTTACTTCTCAACACACTCAATGATTCCGATGTTACGCCGAGGTTAACGGCCGCCGACTGATCGTTCATCACCGTCTGAAATGCTGTAGAAAAAGGATTTTTGCTTTGGAACTTTGGCGACTTGAGATCTGTAAATAGTTTTTTATACCCCTCTACCAGCAGCGATTTGATCTCCGGCGTGCGCTTGCTGTAACTTTCGAGGTTGATGAACATTTCTCCGTAAATCAGGCTCCAGACTTTGTCGTAGGTAAAATAATAATAGCGGCTCGCATTGTAATAATTGGAAGAAAAATTCGGATCCACTTCGATTCCTTTCTCCCAGAAACGAATGGCTTCCGCATCTTTTTCAGCCCAGAGCATTTCTCCATATTCATTATACAACTCACCGCTGGCAGGGAATTTTTTAATTCCCTGCTTGTACATTTTATCCGCCTGTTTTTTCTCGTCGATTGCTTTATACGCCATTCCGAGAATCTGATAGCATTGTTCATCGGCATCGGTTCGTTCTATAAGCTTCCTTCCGGCTTCAACGGATGCGCTGTAATTTCTCTGGAGATAATATGTAAACGTCAGGTCCTTTTGCAGTTCCAGATTATTCGGATCCTGTTTGAGGGCATTCGTCAATACGATCACGGCATTGGGATAATCCCCCGTGCGCATAAATTGTTTGGCGACCCGGTGCAGGGAATCTGCTGCCTGCGAAAAACAGGCGTTGACTGACAGAAATAAACCAATGACAAACAGAAGTTTTTTCATGTATTGAATATAGGCCGGATTTATGAAACGGTCAGCCGGCTGAATAATTGTTCCAGCAAAAATACCGCTTATCTGATGAGATGTGTTAACAGGCCGTCGCGCAGTTTGGGCTCAAACCAGGTGGACTTCGGTGGCATGATCTCACCGCTGTCAGCAATATCAAACAACTGTTCCATACTCACCGGATATAAACTGAATGCCGCTTTCATCTGGCCGCTGTCGACGCGTTTCTCCAGTTCTTTCAAACCCCGGATGCCACCGACGAAATCAACCCGGGTATC
>Ga0206961_1097_pt1 | contig 20672 bp, 18 predicted proteins | sample Alteio_BWOrgHeat_30_FD_153238 | JGI IMG/M metagenome (GOLD analysis project Ga0206961, IMG submission 153238) | Enriched cells from forest soil in Barre Woods Harvard Forest LTER site, Petersham, Massachusetts, United States -... | ecosystem: Environmental > Terrestrial > Soil > Temperate forest >...
TTTTTTGTAAACGATCTGGAGCATCCCTATACACAGTCAAAACCTTTTGACTGGATCCGGGGATATCATGTGGGTGGCAGAAGCCTGATGTGGGGTCGTCAGTGTTATCGCTGGAGTGATCTGGATTTTGAAGCCAATCTGAAAGACGGACATGGCGTGGACTGGCCGATCAGATATAAAGACATCGCACCCTGGTACAGCTATGTAGAAAAATTCGTTGGCATCAGTGGTTCCAAAGAAGGATTGCCTCAGTTGCCCGACAGTGAATTTCTTCCGCCGATGGAAATGAACTGTCTCGAAAAACACATCACCTCCCGTATCCACGATCAGTTTACAGACGGCCGCCGGATGATCATCGGAAGGGTGGCCAATCTGAGTAAGGGCCTGAATGGTCGCGGACCCTGTCAGTACAGAAATATGTGTGATCGTGGATGTCCGTTCACCGGATATTTCAGTAGCAACGGCGTGACGCTGCCGGCAGCCTCTGCAACAGGCAATCTAACACTCAGACCGTTTTCCATTGTAGTAGATGTGATTTACGATAAAGATTTAAAAAAAGCGAAAGGCATCCGCATCCTGGATGCGAATACAATGCAGACGGAAGAATATTTTGCAAAAATTATTTTCCTGAATGCATCTACAATCGGCACTACCTCGATACTGATGCAATCGGTTTCTGATGCCCATCCGGAGGGTCTTGGAAATAACAGCGGCGTGCTGGGCCGACATTTAATGGATCATCATTATCATGTAGGGGCGAGTGCCAGCTATGAAGGATTCCAGGACAGTTATTTTTTCGGAAGAAGGGCCAATGGCATTTATATTCCACGTTTCAGAAATATCAATGAAAAAACAAAACAGAAAGATTATCTGCGCGGATTTGGATACCAGGGAGGAGCCTACCGGGGAAGGGCAACCGATTTGGAAGGAATCGGCGAATCGCTGAAAGCGAAATTGACGGAAGCCGGCGACTGGTCCATGTGGCTGGGCGGATGGGGAGAGCATCTGCCACATCCAGATAACCGGGTAACCCTGAGTAAAGAGAAAAAAGATAAATGGGGACTTCCACTCATGGATTTCAATTGTATATGGCGGGAGAATGAACTGGCAATGCGGACAGATATGATGAACAGCGCGGCAGAGATGTTTGAAAAATCCGGGTTGAAAAATATTAAGACTTTCAACGATCCCGAAGCCAATCCCGGGTTGTGCATTCACGAAATGGGAACCGCGCGGATGGGCCGTGATCCGAAAACATCTGTACTGAATGCGCATAATCAGGTATGGGATGCAACCAATGTATTCGTTACCGACGGGGCCTGCATGAGTTCCAGTGCCAACCAGAATCCTTCATTGACTTATATGGCGCTTACCGCCAGGGCAGTGGATTTTAGCGTTACAGAATTGAAGAAAGGCAATTTGTGATCTTTGGCAGTTGGCATTGATAGTTGGTCATTGGGCGTTAAAAGTTGGGCGTTAGACGGCAATATTAAGCGGTTCAATTCGTTTTTAGGTAAATCCATCATATGCGAAAAACGGCTGCATTCGTAATTGTTTTAGCTTCTCTGTTTCCATTTATATCCTGCAAAAAAGATAACAACTCGCCTACGGAAAGTTCGGCTTTATCAGGCAGCTGGACATTTATGGGCATTCATGCCATTACTTCGGCGACTGCAGTTGATAAAGGTGGTGGATTCAATACCAGGGTTATTACAACTTCTGACTATACTACTACAGGCAATGCCGGAACCGTTGCCATATCCGGCAACACGATGACGGGAACCGGCATCACCTATTCATCCAATATCATCATGTTTGCGACAGAATATGAAGATGATATTTTACAGGACACATTTTCAACTGCTCTTCCATTTACAATCCCACCAACCAATTCAACATCCGGTTTTGAAGTGATCGGTAAAGATTCCATTCATTATACCGGAACGAGCCTGCTGGGTTCCGGTGGTGCGGGTATGCCTGCCGCAACAGGAGCAAAATTTTCGGTTTCCGGAAATATGCTGACACTTACTTCTTATGTGGTGCAGGATAAAGCGGTTGATGAAGGAAGCGGAGAAACAGTTACACAGCATGAAACGGCTACGGTCGTGTCGACGCTTCAAAAACAATAACGGTGAGCGCCAAACGCTCAACGCCCCACTGAACGCAATAAACTATTGATAATTACACCGTGATTGTTTTCCATTTGCCCTTCCGGAAATAATACCAGGCGACCAGAGCGATGATGGTTTCTGCAACGGGAATGGCGATGAATGCACCAATGGCATTCATATGAAAACCGATCGCCAGCAGATAAGCCAGTGGGATCTGGAACAGCCAAAAGCAAAAAAAGTTAATCCGTGTGGGCGTCTTTGTGTCACCGGCTCCATTGAGTGCCTGTACCATCACCATGCTCAATCCATAAAAGATATTAGCTGACCCCATGCACCGGAGCGCCAGGGTTCCAAACCTGACCACTTCTTCGTCGTGAGAATATATACGAATAATCGATTCGGGAAAAAACAGGAAGAGTATCATGACAGCACCCATCAAAACTGTGCTGTACTGAGCGGTTAAATTTACTGACTGTTCAGCACGCAGTGGATTTTTTGCGCCGAGGTTTTGCCCGACCAGCGTTGCCGCCGCGTTACTCAGTCCCCATGCGGGCAACATGAAAAATATAAAATTACGGATGGCAATCTGGTACCCTGCCGACGCAGCCGTTCCGCTTGTTTCGGCAACCAGCCTGGATAAGGCGATCCAGCTTCCGCTACCAATCAGAAACTGCAAGGTGGCGGGCCAGGCGATCGAGATGATGGACTTCAATAATTTCGGATCGTAATTAAAATGAATTCTGTGAATCCTTATAATGCCTTTGCCTTTGAATAAATGATAACATTGATAAATCACACCGCCCGTTCTGCCGATTACGGTTGCGATGGCTGCGCCTTTCAGCCCGAAGAAATGAATAAATAACGGACAAAGAATGATATTCAGCAAACTGGCCAGCCAGAGACTTTTCATGGCCATGGCAGCATCGCCGGCACCGCGGAATATTCCGTTGATCAGAAAGATCAGCATGATTACGATGCTCCCACCAAACATGATGCGTGTAAAAATCGCCCCTTCTCTTACAACCCGTTCGTCGGCGCCCATAAGCGAAAGAATATGACCGCCGAATAAAACACCGGGGATGCTGATCAGGATGGTTACAACGAAAGCAATCACCAGTGACTGGGCGGCGGCGTGGGCAGCGGCATCCGGATTTTTTTCGCCAATTCTCCTGGCAACGACGGCCGTTGCAGCGGTGCTGAGACCGATGGCCACTGAATAGACGAGTGTGATTACTGCCTCCGTCAATCCGACGGTTGCAACGGCATGTTCCCCCAGTTTGCTTACAAAAAATATATCCACCACTGCAAAAACACTTTCCAGGCTCAGTTCCAGGATCATGGGAATGGCCAACAGGAAGATCGCTTTGGAAATACTTCCCTGCGTATAATCCCGCTGTTCGCCGTTGAGTGACGTACGTATGATTCGAAATATTCTATGAAAAACTGACCGCTGGTACATTGAAAAGGAATCAATATAATCGATTTATTTATATTACAACCTGATTTAAAATCATGGAAAATATAAAAATCATCCGGGAAGAATTGCTTTCAGACAATTGGTACACGCTTAAGAAATATACTTATGAGATTTTAAAACGGAATGGCAGGCGACAGGAGCAGACAAGGGAAGTGTACGACCGGGGCAATGGGGCCGTTATTCTTCTGTATAATCAGGCATTGAAAACGGTGATCCTTACCCGGCAGTTTCGTTTGCCCAGTTTTGTAAATGGTAATGAGAAAGGTGTTTTAATTGAAGCCTGTGCCGGTTTGCTGGATCAGGACAAACCCGAAGAAGCCATCAAAAGGGAAACTGAGGAGGAAACCGGTTATCGTATTCATGAAGTGAGGAAAATATTTGAATCCTATATGTCGCCGGGATCTGTAAGCGAAATTCTCTATTTTTTTATTGCAGAATACAGTCCATCGATGAAGGTAAACGAAGGCGGAGGCATTGAACATGAACAGGAAGATATTGAAGTGCTGGAGCTGCCCTTTGAAAAGGCCTATTCGATGATCGAAACCGGTGAGATCCGGGATGCCAAAACGATTATGCTGCTGCAGTACATGAAAATTAACCAAACGCTGAACGCCCAACGCTGAACGCCCAACGCTGAACGCCCAACGCCCAACGCTGAATCCCCTGGGCTCTTAAGAAATGATTTTTCATTTTTATCCAAAGAGGATATCTTGGGTGGAATATTTAAAAACACAATCATATGGATAAAAAACTGGCGGGACAAGTGGCGATTATTACCGGTGCGAGCAGTGGCATCGGTGCGGGTACAGCCAAATCTCTTTCAGAAGCCGGAGCCACCGTTGTCGTGAATTATCCGGTTGCGGCTGTAAAAGACGCGGCAGAAGCCGTGCTGGCAGAGGTGGTGGCGGCGGGCGGTAACGGAATGACCGCCATGTGTGATGTAAGCAAGGAAGATGAAGTGATAAAAATGTTCGCAGATACCATCCAGAAATATGGTACCGTAGACATACTGATTAATAATGCCGGACTGCAGCGGGATTCGCCTTTTGAAAAAATGACGCTGGAACAATGGAATTTTGTTCTGGGGGTGAATCTGACCGGCCAGTTCCTGTGCGCCAGGGAAGCCATCCGGGAATATCTGAGAAGGGGCGTGGATCCGAAACGTTCATCAGCGGCTGGTAAAATTGTGCACATGAGCAGTGTGCATGAAGTGATCCCCTGGGCCGGTCATGCCAACTACGCCACCTCCAAAGGCGGCATCATGATGATGATGAAAACCATCGCACAGGAGTTTGCACATAAAAAGATACGCATCAACAGTATTTGTCCGGGAGCGATACAAACGCCAATCAACCGCTCTGCCTGGGATACACCGGAGGCGCTGAATAAGCTGCTTACCTTAATTCCCTATCAGCGCATCGGTGTGCCGGAAGATATCGGCAAAGCGGCGGTATGGCTTTGCAGCGATGACAGTGATTATGTAAACGGGGTTTCTTTATTTGTGGACGGAGGGATGACATTGTATCCGGGTTTTACAGAAAACGGATAAAGGAGAATAATTGCCGGATTTATTTTAAAATTAAAAAAGCCACATGACGGATAGTCCCGATTCGCAGCAGTCTTTGAATATTAAGTCAAAGCAGATCATTCATATTACACTTCAGCTGCTCGCACTGGCTTTCCTGTTATCCTGGTGTTTTAATATTCTGGCCCCCTTCCTTACGCCCATCATGTGGGCGGCCATCCTGGCTGTTACACTTTATCCGATGCATCAAAAACTAAAGAGAAAGCTGAATGGAAAAGGCGTACTGGCCGCCGTGCTGATTACTGCCATGATTTTTATTTTATTTTTTCTGATCGGCGGCTGGCTGGGCGTGCGAACCGGCACGGAGATCAAAGCAACCATCATCAGTTATCAGGAAGGAAGATTAAAAATTCCGCAACCACCGGAATCGGTAAAACAATGGCCGGTAGTTGGAGACAAAGTTTTTACTTTCTGGTCGCAAACAACCACCGGGGCAGATTCCATTATTCAAAAATACCCCGAACAGGTCAGATCCTTTGCTACCACCGGCATTGAGTTGCTTGCGACGACCGGCAAAGGACTTTTTGTTTTTGCCATATCCATACTGATCAGTGGAATATTTCTGGCATATGCTGAACAGTCTGCCGCTTTCGCCCGTACTGTTTTTAACCGTTTAATCAACAGCACAAAATTTGATATGGCCAGTATTGCAGCGATCACCATCCGAAATGTGGTCCGTGGTATCCTGGGTGTTTCCATCATTCAGAGCGTATGTGCAGGGCTCGGATTTGTGGTGGCTGGCATTCCATATGCCGGTATCTGGACCCTGCTTTGTCTGATTCTTGCCATCATCCAGATCGGCATCTTTCCCATTGTATTGGGTGTGTTAATTTATATCTGGACAACGGATCATACCACCACCGCCATCCTGCTTACCATTTATATGATTCCTGTGGGGCTTCTGGACAATATCCTGAAACCACTGATGATGGGCAAGGGAGCACCGGTTCCGATGCTGATCATTTTCCTGGGATCACTGGGAGGGTTTATATATTCCGGTTTTATCGGTTTGTTTACCGGGGCCGTTATACTTTCCCTTGGATACCGGCTTTTCGATGTGTGGCTAAAAGAATCTGAACTTTAAAAAACATTTGTTGGCTAAGATTTCAGACAGATTAAAAAAATATTGGAATGACCGGCGCAGGTATAATTTTTTACTGCCTGTGCTGTCTGCCTATATTTTTGTTTTGATGCCGTTGCTCAATCAGGATCTGATCGGGAGAGTCCTTTTTTACATTTATTACTTTCTCCTGTTATCCAGTGGAATTCCTTATCTGATCGCTCACAAAAGATCTTTTATTCTTATTCTCCTGCTGATCTCGCCGCTCATATTATTGTTTTCTGAATTTTTTTCCCATTCGGTTATTCTCATGATATGCGCTGATTTATCTATGGCATATTATTGTGTTTGCCTGGGTGCTATTATTCTGATCCGAACGTTTACACAAAAAAATATTACCATTTACCGGGTACAGGGCGGTTTGATCGTGTATATGCTGATCAGTTTTTTATTCGCCCTTTTGTATCACATGGTTTTCATCATATACGGCAGTGCTTCGTTTAATGGATTGACGATCGGCATGCGTACGGATTTTATGTATTTCAGTCTGAGTACATTAACTACGGCGGGTTATGGAGATATTACGCCGGTGAATTCGTTGGCAAGATCTTTAGCCAATCTGGAATCTCTTACGGGACAACTGTTTCCTTCCATATTAATCGCCAGGCTGGTTTCACTACAATTTCTAAATCCCCCTGCCAGTCAGGAGCCCCACTAAAGCCATTTAACTGATAAATGAGCGGCTGGAGAAAATATTTATATTTATAAAGATATCTTTATATCAAATAACCCTGAGATGTCTTCCAACTACACCCGGTTGCTGTTTTTTGTAATGGCCCTTACTGGCGGTAGTTCCTGCCATAACGAGGAAGCAGCGAAGCCTGTTTTTTCTCCTGAAGTGAATGTGGTGACCGCGGGAAAAGAAAACCTCCCTGTATTCAGTGAATATGTAGGTCAGATTTATGGATTATCTGATATCACCATCCAGCCCCGTATTGAAGGCTGGATAACGGGAATGTATTTTAAGGAAGGCTCGCTCGTTCAAAAAGGCAGTTTGTTATATACCATTGATGATGCGACCACCGTCAATCAGGTAGATGAAGCCAGGGCGCAGCTGGCCAGTGCACAGACATCGCTGGTAAAAAACAAAGCTGACCTGGATCGCGTGAAACCGCTGACGGAAATGAACGCGCTGAGTCAGCGGGACCTGGATGCTTCGGTGGCGAACTATGAAGCTTCAAAAAATCAGGTCACGGTTGCAGAAGCCCGGCTGGCAAATTCCAAAGTGCAGTTAAGTTATTTTAAGATGACAGCTCCTATCACAGGTATCATCGGAATCTCCAAAGTGCAGGTAGGCGACTACGTTAGTAAAATCTCTTTACAAAATGGCATTAACCAGATCTCATCACTTGGAGAAGTGCGGGTTCGTTTTCCCGTTTCTGAAAATGATTACCTTGTTTTTATCAGGAGGTATAAAAAAGATCCGAAAGCAACCAACTTTTACACGATTCCGGTGGACCTGATTCTGGGTGACGGAAGTGTTTTTGGAGAAAAAGGAAATTTACAGTTAACCAACCGCCAGATAGATCCGGCGACGGGTTCTATATTGGTTCAGGCGGTATTCAAAAATACGCTTGGAATTCTGCGGCCCGGTCAGTATGTACGGGTTCGATTTCAAACAGATGAATTTAATAATGCCGTTGTTGTTCCGCAACAGGCGGTGAATCAGCTTCAGAATATTTACCAGGTATATCTGCTGACAGACAGTAATAAAATCAAGCCAACCATTATACAGGTGGGAGCACGCGTGGGCAGTAACTGGATTGTGAATCAGGGATTGAAAGAAGGGGATAAGCTGGCTATCCTGGGTAGCCGGGTCATTACCCCGGCCATGGTCGTGAAGCCAGTTGAAATGAAATGGAATTATGATTCCACGTCAAAAAATTAGAGAAGCGAGATTAAAGTTTCCTATCCCAATTTATGAGCGAGTTTTTCATCAGGAGGCCGATTGTCGCGATGGTAATATCTGTATTTACCATTATACTGGGTCTGCTCACATTAAAAGGTGTGCCCATTTCCCAATATCCGGATATCACGCCGCCCATGATCAAGATCACGGGTACTTACAGCGGAGCGAATGCCATTAATGTTGAACAGGCGGTAGCTACGCCCATTGAACAGCAGGTGAACGGGGTGGAGAATATGTTGTACATGCAATCCATCAATGCCAATGACGGAAGTACCACCATCCAGGTTTCGTTTGATGTGGGAACCAATCTGGATAATGCGAACATGCTTACGCAAAACAGGGTGGCACAGGCCAATCCTTCTCTGCCTCCTTCCGTAAAAGAACAGGGGATCAACACAAAAAAAGCACTTGCTTTCCCCATGATGCTGGTATCTCTTTATTCTCCGAACAATACCTACAATGCAGAATTCATAGGGAACTACTCATATATCAATGTCGTTGATCAGATCAAAAGATTAAAAGGTGTTGGTGACGTTACGGTATTCGGAGGAGCACAATATGCGATGCGTGTATGGCTGAATCCAAATAAAATGAACAGCCTCGGTATTTCAGTGGATGATGTGAAAACGGCGATGGGCATTTATAATAATATTTATCCCGGCGGCTCTTTCGGAAACAATCCGGCACTCCCGGGCATACAGAATACGTATACAGCACAGTTGCAGGCAAGGTTAGTTACGGTTGAATCATTCAATAATATCAATATCAAATCGAGTTCCAGTGGAGCGCTGGTAAAACTGAGTGATGTAGCCAGGATTGAACTGGGAACACAGAATTATTCCCAGACCTGCCGTTTCAATGGAAGAAATGCTTCTGCCATTGCCATCTATCAGGTTCCGGGTAGCAATGCGCTGGCGCTGGCTGCGAGCGTTAGAAAAACCATGGAAGGACTGAGTGAGAATTTCCCGGATGATCTGAAGTTCACCTATTCTCTCGACACGACGCTGGCGGTCAGTGCAGGTATTGATGAAATCATTCATACGCTGGTGGAGGCGCTGATATTGGTGATACTGGTTGTATTTCTTTTTCTGCAGGAATGGCGGGCAACGGTAATTCCACTTTTAACCGTGCCTGTGTCTCTCATAGGTACATTCATGTTTTTCCCTCTGTTGGGATTTTCGGTGAATGTATTATCACTGCTGGGAATGGTGCTGGCGATTGGTTTGGTGGTAGATGATGCGATCGTAGTGGTCGAGGCCGTCATGCATCATATTGAAAAGGGTTTAACCCCTAAAGAGGCGACCAGTAAGGCAATGAAAGAAGTTGCGGGACCGGTCGTAGCCATCGCTGTTGTATTATCTGCTGTTTTTATTCCGGTTGCACTGACAGCGGGCATCACCGGGCGACTGTATCAGCAGTTTGCCATTACCATCGCTGTTTCTGTTTGTTTGTCGGCCTTTAATGCGCTGACACTCACGCCGGCCCTGGCAGCCATGTTGTTGAAACCAAAACCGGAAGGAAAGAAAAAAAACCTGCTGGAACGTTTTTTCGATTCATTTAATAAACGGTTTGACAAATTCACGACGGGTTATACGCATGTTGCAGGATTCTTTGCCAGAAAACTCGTTATTACCCTGATCATTCTGGGCGTGATTGCTTTAGGTGCCGGGTCCCTGTTAAAAAAGGTACCTGCCGGTTTTGTTCCGGAAGAAGATGAAGGATATTTTATGATGGCAGGTCTACTGCCGGATGCTGCTTCTTCTGAAAGAACAGATTCAGTAACCCGCCGGATGGAGCAGATCCTTCAGCAATTGCCGGAAATTCAATCCTATACCGTTATTAATGGATACAGTATTCTTTCCAGTACGAACTCGAATAATTCAGCAACGGTTTTTGTTCAGCTTACGAAATGGCATGATAGAAAAAAAACAGCGGCTGAGGTGATCAAAGAAGTGAATCAGTTATGTGCGGTGGGCATAACAGAAGGAACCGCGATTGCGGTGAGCCCGCCCCCGATTCCCGGACTGGGTAACGCAGCAGGCTTTACGGTGGAGGTGCAGGATAAAACCGGGCACTCACCGATATACCTTGCCCAGCATGCACAGGAATTTATTGAAGCAGCCCAAAAGCGTCCGGAAATTGGCAGTATTTACACCTTGTTCCGTGCAACCGTTCCTCAAAAAAATATTTCAGTAGACAAAGATAAAGTTGAAAAACTGGGATTGAATCTGAACACGGTGAACAGTACCATTTCCACATTACTCGGCAGTGCATTCGTAAATAATTTTAATGAATTCGGAAGGCAATACCAAACCTATATAATGGCCGACGCTCCATTTCGTATGACGCCGAACGATCTCAGCCAGTTTAGTGTGCGGGATATTTCGGGCAATATGGTTTCACTGGCAACGCTGGCCAGGGTTACGGATACGGCGGGACCACTGTATACAACCCGTTTTAATTTGTACCGTTCTGCTGAAATTTCAGGATCGCCTGCAGACGGTTACACCTCTTCACAGGCGCTGGATGCATTGGGTGAAGTGGCAAGGGAATCACTTCCACCCGATATGGGATTTGCTTATAGCAATATGTCCTATCAGGAAAAAGCAGCTGAGGGGCAGGGCGGTATTGTGTTTGTGATGGCGCTGGTTTTCGTATTCTTTATTCTGGCTGCCCAGTATGAAAGCTGGAGTTTACCTTTTAGTGTTTTATTGGGAACACCCTGGGCCATCATGGGCGCGATGGGCGGATTATTTTTAGGCCGTTTGTTTTCTGAAACTTATGTCAATAATGTATTTGCACAAATTGGTCTGGTGATGCTGATCGGACTGAATGCAAAGAATGCCATTCTGATTGTGGAATTTGCCAAAATGAGACTGGAAGAAGGCGCTACGGTGATGGATGCGGCCATTGATGCAGCGAGGCTACGCTTCCGTCCCATACTGATGACATCTTTTGCATTTATCCTGGGTGTGGTGCCGCTGCTGCGTGCTTCGGGAGCCGGATCACAATCCAGAAAAGTCATGGGCATGGCGGTGTTCAGCGGCATGATTACGGCCACTGTACTGGGTACCATTTTAATTCCTGCGTTTTTTGTATTAATTGCAAGAAATAAGAAAAAGAATGCTGGTGCCGTACTGTCAGATTCACCAGAAATCAATCCACCTGTTTAACGTGATATGAAAAATATTTTATCATATTTTTTTCTTGTTGTTATTCTGGGCTTATTTGCTGCCTGCATGGTCGGTGGCAAATATGTGAGACCTGCGGTTTCAACTGCCATCACCTATCCTGATCTCACTCATACGGATACAACAGCCATCGCCACCTGGTTTAATATTTATCACGATACGGCATTGCAATCGCTGATCAGGCAGGCGATAGACAGTAACCGGGATCTGCTGGCAGCTGCTGCCCATATGCAGGAAGCATTGGCGCTTTCGGGTGCCGTGAAAGCCAATTTGTATCCGCATCTGGGATACCAGGCAGAAGCTGGCGGGGGAAAGGCGGGAGCAGATGCCAAATCGGTTGCGGCCGGCGTTGATGGTGGCCTGTTCAATGTATTTGGCGTATTGAATTGGGAGATCGACGTCTGGGGAAAACTAAGACACCAAAGCCGCGCATCCATAGATGAATTTTTAGCCAGTAAGGCAAACCGCGATGCGTTGCAGGTAAGTCTGGTTGCAGAAGTGGCCACAGATTATTTTCTCCTGCGGGATTTGGACAATAAACTACTCATATCCCAAAACACGTTGGTCGGAAGAAAAGAAAATACTAAAATCAATAAGGAAAAGTTCGACACAGGCTATGTATCTGAACTCGATCTGTTACAGGCACAACAGCAGGAAGCCATTGCTGCTGCTTCCATTCCTTCCTTCCGTCGCCAGATCACACAAATTGAAAATGCCATTCGTGTATTGATCGGTCTGGGTCCGGGTACGATCATCCGGGGTGAAAGTAATTATGATCAGATATTATCACCCGATATACCCGTCGGTCTGCCATCACAATTGCTGGAAAGGCGACCGGATATTATGGCTTCTGAATTTGCCATGGAGGCGCAGTTTGAGCGGATTGGTGTGGCGCAGGCCAATCGTTTTCCCAGTATCAGTTTAACAGGTGCGCTGGGTTTTGCGAGTCCGCAGTTATCTTCGCTGATAAGCAGTAAAGGATTTGTGGCGAATGGATTCGGATCGCTGACCGGACCGCTTTTTAATTTTGGGCAATTGAAAAATCTGGTTGAAGTGGAGCGAAAACGAACAGAAGTACTATATTACCAGTATCAGCAAACGGCTCTAAACGCATTTGCCGAGGTGGACAATGCGCTGTCCGCCTATAGAAATCTGGAGGAAGAATATAAGCAACGTAATTTGCAGGTAAAAGCGGCAACCAGGGCACTGGTGCTCACACAGGCACTCTATGACAATGGATATACTTCTTACCTGGACGTGATTGTTATGCAAACCAATTTATTTGATGCACAGCTGCTGGAATCAACGGCCATGCAGCAAAAGCTGAATTCTATTGTTTCACTTTATAAAGCACTCGGTGGTGGATGGAACTAATTTAAACGTTTATATGCAACCAAATCATTTTGATTTAATTCCTGCTTTTTATCTGGCGATCCCATTTTTCTTCCTGCTGATATTTATAAACTGGCTGGGGTACAAATTCAAAAATTATCACACAAAAAGACTCGCAGTAAAGGAACATGTGGGTATCGGTCCAACGGAAGGCTCCCTGCTGGGTTTGACGGCCCTTTTATTATCTTTTACGTTTGGTATGTCCGCAACAAAGTTCGAAACTCGTAGGCAGCAGATTGTATCGGAAGCCAATGATATCGGAACGACCGTACTACGCTGCGATATGTATCCCGACAGTGTCAGAAACCTTTTGAGGGCAGATTTAAAAAATTATCTCGAAACCCGGATCGATTATTATGCGGTCGGGGACGATGAAGAGCTGATTAAAAAATCACTGGAAAAAGCAGATTCCATTTCGACCATTATCTGGCATACAACTGCTCAATTATCGAAAGACCTGAATAATCGGGTAGCGTCTGAACAAATGATTCCTTCTGTTAATTCCATCATAGATATAATTACCACCCGGGAGGCGGCCCGAAGGGCCAGTGTACCAAAAATGATCCTGGTTGTACTATGTCTGTTGATTCTGGTATCTGCTTTCTTATCCGGTTATGGCAGCAAAAGCCTGGAAAGGAATAAAGTGCTGGTATTTGCCTTTGCTTTTATTACTACACTCGCATTATACCTTGTAGTGGATCTGGATAAACCCCGGCAGGGATTTGTAAACCTGAATTCTACCGAAGAATTGCTGGTAAACCTGCGTGGCCTTTTTGCCGAAACTAAATAACGATCCGTGCATGGAACTTATTCCTATTCTGGAACATGCGGAGGACAATGCCGATTTTATCCATAACCCTCTTTGCCGGGAAAACATTTACACGTGCATTGATTTTTATAAAAGAGTGGGTTATTCGCCTCCCTGGATTTGTTATTACGCCATAGAAAATGGCGAACTGATTGGTTGCGCAGGGTATAAAGGCAAACCCATAGGCGGGAGCATCGAAATATCCCGAAGACGGAGTTGTCTGGGAATGGGAATTTCCCCGTAAACTTTATACATTGAATGAAAATGCAAAAGGCAAATAAAAAAACTTTGAAAAATAAAATCAATCTTTTACTGGCGTTGCTATCAGCCTGCCTTTGTTTTTTTACTGAAAACGTATTGGCTGTTTCAAAAGATACACTGTGGTCAAAGGATCTGAAACCTTATGGAAGGTTTACTCAAAATGCTGACGGCAATCTGGAACTGATCAGTTCAGCCGTCCATTTTGGGTTCCGTTTTACAGGTTCTGACTGTGTGGTATTTGCTTCCTTGTCTGCTCCTGATATTCATAATTATCTTCAATACACGGCAGATGGCAAATATGTAAAAAGAATCAGGATATCGGGAAACAGTTCCCAGCCTTATGTAATCAGCGGGTTGGGAAAGGGAATGCATACGATCTGGATTTATAAAGCGACGGAAGCCAGTACCGGCCCCATTTTTTTGCAAATGATTAGGGGCGGGAATGTATCTGCCATCGGGGTCCCGAACATTCCACTGGTAGAATTTATCGGGAACAGCATTACCTGCGGCGCGGCCGCCGATCCTTCGGAAATTCCCTGTGGAAAAGGTGAGTATCACGATCAGCACAATGCATATTATGCTTATGGACCGAGGGTGGCAAGAGCACTGAATGTGAATTTTATTTTAAGTAGTGTAAGCGGAATCGGAATATACCGGAACTGGAACAGCCTGGGTCCTACGATGCCGCAGGTTTATGAGAATACTGATTTTCAGGAAAGCAGTATTCGTAAATGGGAGTTTAAGGGATATAGTCCCCGGATTGTGAGTATTGCCCTGGGGACAAATGATTATTCCGATGGAGATGGTATTAAAACCCGATTGCCTTTCGACAGTGCCGTATTTGTGGACAGGTATATTGAATTTGTCGCGCTGGTGAAATCAAAATATCCGAAAGCGCGCATTGCGCTGCTGAGCAGCCCGATGTTGAATGGAACGAAAAGGGAAACGTTGCAGCACTGCCTTACGGCAGTTAAAATAAAAACAGATCAGAAATATCCATTGGATAAAAAAGTTGCGCTCTTTTTTTTCGAGCCCATGCAGGCCCGTGGTTGCGGCGGTCATCCCAATGTTGAAGATCATGCGATATTAGCGGAAGAGCTCGAACCTTTCTTCAGGTCGCTGTTATGATCAAACGGGTTTTGGTGCTTGTTTCGCTATGCGGAAGTGCGCTTGGGGCTTTTAGTTTTTATTTCTTTTGAATGGTTTTCTTTTGCCTTCCATTTTACAATTTCGGCAACGAGTTTAACAGGTATGGGTTTATCCAGAGGAAACTGAATGGCTCCCTTTGATGTTTTATAAAGTTTCAGTTTTTCCCGGAAGGCAAGTATGGGACCCGGGGTAGGATAAAAACCATAATGATTTTTTGCTGCAGAAAAAAACGCCAGCATACCGTTTAACTTGTATGCCGGCATTTGGTAACTGATCATTTCTTCTGCTTCAGGTGCTGTTGTTTTGATGGTTTTTCTCAGTAGTTCCAATCCCTTCCTGACCGGACCGGGATGTAATGCGATATATTCATCAACGCTGGTAAATTTTCCTTTGTCCTTCATTGTGTTGAGAAATCAGTTCAGCAACGTTTTATGATGGAACAGCTGGTTCGTAAAAAACTTAAAAGAGAACCCTTTAAAATTCAACATTCTAAAGGGTTCTGCTATAAAAATAAAACTTATTTTGAAAAAAGGTCCAATAAACCTTCAGAAAAATAATTTAATTAATGTCCTCCGAAATCAAATACGAGACCTCCTGTGAAGCCAAACTGCAGAATGGTTGCATAGGTTGTGTAAACATATCCATAATAAAAAGCATTACCGGTTGCCTGTGCACTGCCAAGCAACTGCGCTCCGATTTTTATTCCAATGGCATCTGTAGCTTTGAATTTTACACCTGCTTTCAGATCCCAGGCAAACTTTGTTCCTGAAGTAGATCCCTGCGTAGTTCCTTTATAAAAAGCAGCTCCCAGACCAATTCCTGCGTAAGGCTGAATTTTTGGATTATTCATCAGGTACTGTTCGAAATTTAGCAGAAGGTAAGAAACAACCGTATTGTTGTTCGAAGCAATCTGGTTATTCTGGGGATAGCTGTAAACAGGCACGGCAGTATTTTGATACTGATAGAGGAGTTCAATACCTGTTCCCTGCGCATTGACACCTTCGACAGAGGCACCCCACATACCACCGCCGTTCAGGTAAGCATAAGCGGAGTTGAAATTTAATCTGTCCCGAAAGGTATAACCACCAAAAGCATTGACAGATATATGCTGCGAATATCCTGCTGCAGCCACGAAAAGAATTGCGATAGATACGATTAATTTTTTCATAATAGTTAATTGGGTGTAAAATTCGGTTAATTAACAGTAGTACAATTGTTTTTGGAGTGTTTTACTGTTAAACGCTGGTAAAATTAGTACAAATTCATTTAAAGCCTAAAGCTGGAAGCCCAAAGCCTAAAACAATGACCTTATTAAAACTTCTGATTTCTTATTTCTCTTTATATTTTTTTTCTTTATCCAATAAAATAAAACGGTTTTTAGGCTTTGGGCTTTAGACTTTAGGCTTGAGCAATTATTTCGCCGGAGTGATTAATATATTCCGGAATTCAATCGGTCCGTGATCGCCCTGCATCATGATCGGTCCCGGCTCACCTTCCTGACTATTTAATGCACCTCCGGTGATGCCCGGGATTTCCTGGCTGCAGATGACTGTTTTTCCATTTACCGCCAGGGTTACCAGTCTGCCGATCAGCGTAACATCGTAACTCTGCCATTCGCCTGCATCTTTTGCCAGCATTTCGTGTGGCGCAATAAAACCATAGATGGCACCGAGATAATCCCTGGTAGCTTCCATTCCCTTACTGTCCACAATCTGAATCTCATAGCGGCCTCGCAGATAAACTCCACTGTTACTTCCTTTGGGATATCTGAATTCGATATGTAATTTAAAATCATTGAATGCCTGGTCACTGATAATATTAGATCCGGAGGCCGGACTTTTCATTATACCATCTTCCACTTTCCACTGATTGATTCCACTGGCATGCCAGCCTTTCAGATCCGTACCGTTAAATAATTTATACTCTTTTTCCCATACCGGCTCAGTGGTTCTCCAGAGAGACGGAGCGCGTTTTCCTGTCAGCGTGAATTTTTTTCCATCCGGCATGGTGAGGCCGCCGGCTAAACTATCACCCTGGAAACTGGCTTCAAAAACAAGGTCGTTGGAAGCGGTGTCCCATTGGGGCGGTATGGAAAAACTGACCGTATTATTTGCAAAATTAATTTTCGAGATCGGTCTTGCGCTGCCTCCCTGGCCAACATACTGACCTACCAGTGTGCGGGTGCCTGAGTGCATGACCTGCAGCCAGGCCGGATAATCCTTTCCCGCATTGTGCAGTGTGAGATCCCATTTTCCTTCCAAAGGTGATTCGTAAAAAAGATTATTTTCACTGAAAGAATAAAAATTGAGAATGAGCAGGCAAACGGATAACAGAGATATTTTTTTCATACGAGCTATTCGCTTTATTGATTGAGAAAATTAAAATTAGGAAATTCTTTCCCACCAGTTATCAAATGATTGTTCCAAATCGAGATTTACTAACTCTCCAATCATAGGATGGAGCAATGACAGATTCCTGTTTGCTGCTTCTTTTTTAACGCGTAGGATGGGTTCATTCCAGGCATGGTTAGACAGGGAAAACTTTGCCCAGTGAACAGGCAGCAATTTTTTCGCACGCAGATCCAGGGCGGCCTGAACGGTTTGTTCCGGCATCATGTGGATATATTTCCAGTTCCTGTCATACTGACCATCTTCCAGTATCGCCAAATCGAATGGACCAAATTGCGTTCCGATATCAGCAAAATGTTTGTCGTAACCCGAATCGCCCCCGATAAAAATTCTTTTGTTTGGAGTGGTGAATACAAATGAACTCCAAATGCTTCCGTTTCGTTTTAATCCACGTCCCGAAAAATGTCTCGCAGGCACCGTATTTACGAAGAATCCTTCGTCCAGAATAATTTCCTGGTTCCAGTCTTTTTCTTCTATTATTTTTTTGTCAAATCCCCAGTAGGAAAAATGGGCAGCCACACCCAGCCCGGTGATTATTCTCCTGACTTTCGGTTTGAGTTTCAAAACTGTTTCATAGTCCAGATGATCCCAGTGATCATGGGAAATAAACAGATAATCAATTTCCGGTAAATCAGCTGCTGAGTAGACATCAGATCCCGCAAAACTTTTTGTAGTGAAATGAACGGGTGATGCATGACCGCTGAACACCGGATCGACCAGGATTTTCTTACCATCAATCTGCATGAAATAGGATGAGTGGCCAAACCAGACCAGTATATTTTTCGAAGGGTCGAGTTGCATCAGGTTTGTTTTTACAGACGGCAGTGGAGCGGACGGTATTTTGCCTTTGTTCTTATTGAAGAAAAATTCTTTAAAAACACCAAAGAAACTGGCGCCCTCAGTAAGTGACGGTGTGTGACTTAAATTTTGGAAAGCCCCGTCGCGGTAATGGGGTGACGCCTGCATTTTAATCAGGTCGTTGATGGTTGGACGAGAGCCAAACGGGGAACTGTTCAGAAAAAACAACAGCGCAGCTGTTATAATTAAAAGAAGCATTGCGGCAACCAGCATAGAGTAAATAGATTGCCCTAAAGATATCTTCTTCCGGGCGAATCTATTTATTCCGGTGAAGCAGGCCTTTGGTCATTATGAACTTAACATTTGGCGACTGGTGGACCTGATGAATGGATCATAAAATGAATTATATTCATATTCGTTACAATCCTTAACCAATAACCAATTGATTGAAGTATTTCCTGGTCATATGCCTGCTGCTGATAGGCGGTGAAGCAGTATTTGCTCAGTCTTCTTCAGAAATAAAGAAAGACAGCATTGATAAGTCGCCGGTCAAGGATAGTCTTTCGAGGTCTTCTTCAAGAAAAGACAGTCTGACCGGTTTCGACCGCTTCAATAAAAAAGCTGAACACTTATTTACCATATTGCCGGTGCCCATTTATTCCTATTCCCCGGAGGCCGGTAATATATACGGGCTTGCGAAATTCAATGTGATCAATCTTTCCAAAAAAGATACCATTTCAAAAGCCTCCAAATTGTCGGAAGTATTCACCATGTCTACACTGGGAAGGGTTAATGCGTCTATTTCAACCCAGCTGGTATTTGATGAAAATAAATACGTGATCATCAGTTATGTCAACTACAAAAAAGAACCGGAATATATCTGGGATATCGGTAATACAATCACCGATGATCCCGAGGAGGATATTGTTAACCGTTTTGTGTTTGCAGGTACCGCGCTGCGCCAGGTGAAAAAGAATTTCTATGTGGGTGTTCCCTTCGACGTATCGGATTATTTTGGAATTTCAGCCGACAGCAGCAGTTTTCTTGTTAAAGACAGTGTGACCGGTTTAAAAGGGGGAACCAGTATAGGCGTTGGTCTGGCTGCTGCCTATGATACCCGTGACAACCGTTATAATCCCCGACATGGTTCTTATATTCTCGGTACGGCTGTTTTTTATCCCGGCAGCTGGGGACCTTATGCTTTTTCCAAATTTGCATTGGATGCGAGAAAGTTTCTTCCCTGGAAGAAAAATGTCATCGCTGGTCAGGTAACAACCAGTTATGCCAATGGCGTGGTGCCATTTTATGAGTTGCCGGAAATGGGCGGCGACAGTCAGATGCGGGGTTATTACGAAGGCGGATTGCGCGACAATGTACTGGTAGATGCGCAGGTGGAGCTGCGCCTGCATATCTGGAATATTTTTGGAATCGTTGGATGGTTTGGGGTAGGACAGGTGCAAAATTCTTATAGTCAGGTGGCGATGGATCAGTTTCATTTATCGTATGGTCCCGGGTTGCGCATCAAAGTGGATTCCAAACACGATACCAACCTTCGTTTTGATTTTGGATTCGGTCCGGGTGGTATACAGGGCTTCTATGTTAATTTCGGGGAAGCATTTTAATGAAGCATGGTAACTTTTGAAACGAAGTGTTACGAAAATGACTGGGAGTTTATTCTGAAAGGAAGCTATCTGCGGCAAATGATTGCGCGTTGTAATTATCCATTTTCGCATCGGGTTGTTATGATTAACAATGTGCGTAATAAATCAAAAGTCTGCAGATATGCAGATAAGAAAATAAGAGAGGGGGTTATTGACGCATATTATATCGTGGATGACTATGCGAAAACTGCGCTGGAGTTTTTCGAAATTCGTCCAGGTTCTTTTCATGGTGGCTATTATTACTCCATCGCTGAGCTGGTTTCTATATACCTCTGTAACACGGAATATTTAATTCACTTTTCAGGCGATTCTTTCCCTGATGATAATCAGTCAACCTGGATTTCAGACGCCATCAATATATTCAGCGAAAGATCAGATATAGTGGTAGCCAATGCAAACTGGGATAAAGAATTTATTTTAGCAGCGGAAGAATCATTTGACAGCATTAATGATTTTTTTCTCGGCTTCGGTTTTTCAGATCAGTGTTATTTAATCAGAACAAAAGACTTCCGTAAGCCAATTTATAATGAGCATCACGAAGTATCGGTCCGATATCCGGAATATGGGGGAGAGTTATTTGAAAAAAGGGTGGACAGTTACATGCGTAATCATAACCTTTATCGACTGACCAGTAAAAAGAGCAGCTATACGCACAGAAATTTTCCAAATAATAAATGGGAGCGTTTACGGGTCAAATGGAATTTATTTTTTGCAGGAAGAAGATCTCTCCCTAAATGAGATTTTGGTGATACTTAATCAGATGTTTTCAGAAAACTTTCCCGGAAATGGAATAAAGGCGATT
>Ga0206961_1098_pt1 | contig 20668 bp, 16 predicted proteins | sample Alteio_BWOrgHeat_30_FD_153238 | JGI IMG/M metagenome (GOLD analysis project Ga0206961, IMG submission 153238) | Enriched cells from forest soil in Barre Woods Harvard Forest LTER site, Petersham, Massachusetts, United States -... | ecosystem: Environmental > Terrestrial > Soil > Temperate forest >...
GACCGGTCAGATCAGTCTGACCCTGTTGCAGCCTGGTGCGGGCATAGTTCATTTTGTGTTCATCCACATATTTCATTACGGAATGATCAAAGAGCTGTTTGAAACCCTGCTTTAATTTAAAACTGTTGATAAAAAACTTACGCGTAAGCTGATGCATGGAGGCCACTTCCAGGTAGTGCTGATCGAGGTAGGTTTTAATTTCGTTCAGCAATTCAATATCCATCTTACTGAGCCGGGTAGAAACTTCTGAATGCTTACAGGTCTCTCCGGTAAAGGCAGCCAGCTGATGAATAAAGAGATTGAGAATGATATTGTCTCTGTAAGCGGTACCCAGGGCACCCGTGTACGGACAATTCAGATAGTCATGAATGCACTGGTATACGACTGGTTTGATTACCTGCGGTGCATCCAGTGTGATAAAAGGATCTTTTCGTTTGCAAAAAAGAACCAGCGGATTATTTTCATCATCTTCCTGCAATTGCTGCAGCAGCAGGTCCGGAAATACTTTTACACAGAAAAATTCTTCCACCGTATGACGGGGGATGCGGGTCGTGAAACGGAAAGCAGGAAGGTAATTCAGGGAATGCAGCTGGCTGGTTACCCGTACATGGGTGTTGCTGCTGAAGGTGGAGGTTCCCTTCAGCTGAAAATACATCATGATAAATGGGGTATTTCTTCCGGCTGAAAAATGGAGATCCTGGTTCACGTTGCAAAAGATCCCGTTTAAAACAACATACCATTTTTCCGCAGCCGTATGTATGCGAATCAGTCCGCCTTCTTCATCTTTCAGCCGCAGCCGGTTGTTTTCTGCTTTGCTGTAGATGCCATTCACCGTATCTATGATTTCGTCCAGGTTGTGCATCGGCTGGTAAAATATTTATCAGTAAACTATTTGTACTGCTTTAAAAAATTCTCCAAAACGAAGTTGGGGTTTTTTATGGCCGCCTAAATTAAATATTATTCTCCGGGTGGTTTATCCCCCGTTACGGGTGAATATCCGGGACGAATGGCAAACTACAGTCCGGGTATAACCTTTGAACTGGTTCACCACATCATAAAAATTTTTAGACTATGCCGAAGCAGCATCGGGCGCTTCCATTTATCTGACGGTTTTATTTTCTTCATTTTCCTGCACGGACATTTTTCCTTTTTCCTGTTCCACCTGTTCAACGGCCACTGCATAGCTGGCTGGTTTGATCGGATCACCCAGGAGCACGGCATAATACTTCGTGAACTCGGCGCCGAAGTAAACGATCATGGCAGAATAATACACCCAGAGCAGCAATACAATCAGCGATCCCGCGGTGCCATAGGTGGAACCGATATTGATTTTGGAAATGTAGAATGATATCAAGAATTTTCCCAGCAGAAACAGGAGTGTCGTCGCAATCGCGCCCACCCATACATCCTTCCAGTTGATGTCCGCATCGGGCAGCACTTTGAATATGACGGCGAAGACGAATGTGGTAATGCCGAGGGTGAACACAAGATTGATGAAATAAATCAGTACCACCGATGTGCCGGGGAAATGATTTTTCAGATGCGTTCCAAACAGCTCCACCAGCGCAGAAAGACTGAGGGAAACGAGTAGTAAAAATCCGAGGCTGGCAATGATGGAAAATGAAAGCAGGCGGTTCTTTATAAAAGCCTTTAACCCGGAAGAAGGTTTTGGTTTCAGTCCCCAGATCATGTTAATCGAATCCTGCATTTCAGAAAAAACACTGGAAGCCCCGATGATCAGCAATGCCACACCTACGATGGTTGCCAGGGTATTTTTGCCACTGATCATGGCGTGCTGAATAATCTGCTGCAACTGGATGGCGGTATCCTTGCCGACAAAGGCCTGAAGCTGGGCGTATACTTTCCCTTCCACGGCGTCCCGGCCAAAGAATATGCTGCACATGGTAATAATAATCAGCAGGAGTGGCCCCATGGAGAAAACCATATAGTATGACAAAGCGCCGCTCAGCTTCATCAGTTTATCATCGATGAATCCATTGGATGCTTTTTTGATGATTTCCCAGAGTGTTTTAATTGAAAATTTCTGCTTTTTTTTAGTATCCGGCATGCTGTGCGTAGATTTATTTTTTCAGTGCATAAATACAATGATCATACCCTGCCTGCGGGGAAATTATTCCCTACCACTGCAGATAGCGGAACCGGCAATGCCATAAAGTTTACATGAACTTTCCCCTGAAGCGGAATATATGCAGGATGCAGGGAACAACATTGCATTCCGGATGGCGGTGATCATACCCTGAAGATTTCTTAAAACCCCATCGACTTCATCGCATGCAGTATACTGTTCACCAAAAGCGGTTCGTTGATGAAGGAAGATATATAAAAGTTCAGTTTGTTTTCAGGAAAAGGGAAATGCTGCCGGATATAGGCGGCTTTGTTTTCTGCAGACAGGGAATCGTCCAGATAAAAATAACATACCACTTCCAATATATGTGTCCAGGGGATGTGCTGCATGTTGATTTTTTTGGCCCAGATCAATGCCGCTGCATAGTTTGCCTGATGAATAAAATAAAAACACACCCCGGCATTCAGCCACCATTGATAATAGGGATTCAGGGAAATGGAATCATGCAGCATGGCGTATCCTTTTTCGTATTCGCCGCAACAGATCAGGCAAAATCCGATGCCGCCTTTGATACCGGAAGCGCCATAAGGCAGGGACAACCAATTGTCCGCAACCTTCATCACTTCTGCTTTCTTATGTAAAAACAGGTTGGCCAGCGCGAGGGTCTGATAAGCGTGCTGGCATTGCGGATCCAGCCGCAGACTTTTTTCTCCGCAACGGACCGCATCTTCCAGGAGGTTTTCTGTCTTGGAACTCTGATATCCCATGAACCAGGCTGCTGTTTTTATTTCACCCAGCACCGCCCAGCCCAGCGCATATTCCGGATCAGCCTGCAGCGCCTGATGCAACGCGTCTTCTGCCTGTATAAATAATTCTTCGTTTGTTTCACTCACAAAATGATAATACCAGAAGATGGCGTTGTGAATTTTCGAATCTTTGTTCGTCTTCCGGGTGCTTCTGATGAGGTTGCGAAAGATAACCCCATAGTGACCTGCGACCTGGCTGATTACTTTCGTCGCTATCTCATCTTCGAGTTCCATCAGGTCCTCTGCGGTATATATCCGGTCGATGGTTTTTGCCCAAATTTGTTCATTTGTTTTGGTGAACACCAGACTGATCCTTGTTCTCAGGTGTCCGGGCTCGGTATGCACGGTGCCGGTGAGAATAAAATCGGCTTTTAATAATTGCGCCACTTCATTCATGTCAGTCATTCTGGATACCAGACTTCTGCAGGAATAATAAGAGATCACGGAAAGTTCAGGATATTGTGTGAGGTCGGTACTGATGTGATCGGCCAGCCCGTCTGCAAAAAACACATGGGGCGATAGTGGATTGATATTTCGAAACGGCAGTACGGCGATCACGGGTTTTGCCTGCAAGGCAAAATCATTCAGCAGGTTGGAAGAACCCCCGTGGAAGCGCTGGGTAAAAACAGGTACGTAGGAACCCTTCGGAATGGAAATCATCACCGGATCCTCATTGCCTTCTTCCCTGTAATAATCTTCCAGTGCACGCCGAAGCCGCCCGGCATTGATGCGCACGATCGGATCAAACTGCGGATTAAAATCTACCGGCTTCGACAAGGCGCTTACGGCAATGGCGTATTCTTTCAGGTGATCCTGTCGTCCTTCCAGCGTTTCCAGCACAATGAATTTTAAAAAGGAACTGATGGTAGCGGAGTGAATAAAATAACGGCTTTTTAAAACGGGTTCCAGCATGTCCTTTACTTTAGAAACCTGCGCATTTTTTAACTCTGTCTCCGCCATAGGGGAATAAAAATTTTTGTCGCTGATCAGCTGTTACGGTATGTTACTTATCCCGGATGTTTGTGAAGGGTAAATTGCGTCCCGGATAGTAAAAATAAAGTTAGGGAATTTAATAAATTCCCCCGGCTTCTCATTTCATATTGAATATCAAACGTTTGCCAGATTTCAGCTATATATAAAAACGATTATGTCTATTAACTGCTTTCGCGTTCTCGTCCTCAGTTTCCTGGTGGTTCTGTCATTTCAATCCAATGCCCAGGAGACGGCAGCGGCTAATAAAAGAATATTATTAAAACAGGCCATTGATTCAAAACGGTTTGTTTTTCAGGCCCAGTCGGCCAGGTCGGCAAAGGGGAAAACCGTCACCTTAACCGGGGGGTATCATTTTATTCTGGTTGGCGACAGTCTGGCGATGGATCTGCCCTATTATGGGAAGAGCTATACATCCACCACCTATGGTGAATCGGATTTGTCCAACCGATTTCAGTCCACCCATTTTTCCTATACGGCCGACACAACAAAAAAAGGTGGGTGGCAAATCAAGATACTGCCTGTAAACGAATCAAAAGCAAGCCGGATTTATTTGTCTGTGGAATCAAATGGATCCTGTTCCCTGAATGTGCAGAGCAGTACGCGTCAGCAGATCTCCTATTATGGATCGGTCGAAGCGCTTAAAAATTAGAAGCACTTAAAACAACAGGCAAGCCCCGTTTTTAAATCCTTATTCTTTACAGCCGGTGATCAGATGATGATGAAATGTTTTTGGGGTGATTTTCAAAAATTGAATATGTACCAAAGATTTTGGCGATCAGGTTTGTTTGGTTTTTGTTTTTTGTTTACGATGATGGCAAATGGTCAGACGAGCTGGCCAAAAACAGTCGAATTGAGTGCAGCTGCTTCTGTTACGGTTTATCAGCCGCAACCGGAAAAGCTGGACGGCAATCTGCTGACCGGCCGGTCAGCTTTTTCAGTGAAAAGAAAATCGGGTGACGAACCGGTATTTGGTGTGTTGTGGTTCACTACGGAGATCGAAACCAACCGGGATAACCGGATGGTTCTTTTCAACACAATGACCATAACACATATTCGTTTATCGGGTGCAGCCGACACGGCAGAATCGTCCCTTATAAAAAGCAGACTGGAATCGGAGTTTGTAAAATGGAAAATTAAAATCACCCTGGATGATCTCGTGGCCACCATGGAACAGGAGCAAAAGCAGGCAGGAATACCACTGAATAACAATCCGCCAAAAATCATCTTTACCACTTTGCCGTCTGTACTGATAAATATCGACAGCATGCCGGTTCTGAAAACAGACGAGAAACTGGGTATGAAAAAAGTAGTGAACACCGCTTTTCTGATTGTTCAAAATCCTGGCGACAACCAGTTTTATCTTTATGGCGGAAAATACTGGTACAGCTCTCCGAAAATTCTGGAAGGGTGGAAATACATCAAGACCCTTCCCGCTCAAATTCAGTCACTCGATCAGCAAATAAAAAAGAGTGAATCTGAAAATACAAAAACAGCATCTGGGGATCCTGAAAATAATAGCAATCCACCATCATCGGTCCTGATCAGTACGGTGCCCGCCGAACTGATACAGTCAGCGGGCGAGCCTCGTTTCACCACGATTGCCGGCACCGGTCTGCTGTATATATCCAACAGTGAAGACGATATTTTTAAAAGCCTGACGGACAACCAATATTATATTTTGCTCTCTGGCAGATGGTACACCGCTGTTTCGTTGCAGGGCCCGTGGACATTTAAAGATGCGGGCGGGTTGCCGGCAGATTTTTCAAGAATCCCGGAAGGCTCTGCGAAAGACGATGTGCTGGCCAGTGTGCCCGGCACGGAGGCCGCAAACAATGCCGTGATGGATGCGCAGGTTCCGCAAACAGCCAAAGTGGATAAGGCTACTGCCAGCTGTTCAGTGAAATATGATGGCACACCCGTATTTGCGCAGATTGAGGGAACCCATTTATTCCGGGCAACCAATACGGTCAGTAAGGTCATTCGCGATGGCAGCAAATATTACTGTGTGGATGCCGGCGTATGGTATCAATCTTCAGCGCCCACAGGACCCTGGAAGGTTTCGGAAGACCGGCCCGCGGAAGTGAACAACATTCCGCCTTCCAATGAGACTTATAACGTCAAATATGTTCAGATCTATCAGGTTACGCCAACTTATGTTTATGTAGGCTATACACCGGGTTATATGGGCTGTTATATAAATGGTGCCGTAGTTGTTTATGGAACCGGGTATATGTACTATCCCTGGTATGCGGGATATTATTATCCCAGACCGGTTACCTATGGATTCAGCGTAAGATACAATCCATGGACGGGCTGGAGTTTTGGTTTCCATTACAGTACGGGATATTTTAGTTTTCATTTTTACACCGGCGGACATTATGGCTACTGGGGTCCGCGTGTTTATCATCCGGTGCACTATCCCGTCTATCGCGGTGGAATGTATGGCGGCAACAGTGTTCATATCAATGGCGGTGTGCATATTCATCAGGGAAATAATATCTATATCAATCAGCGGGGCGTACGTACCAGCGACATCAAACGGAACCCGCAGCCAACGCCCTATAATAAAAAGATAAGCAACAATAATATTTTGTCTGATCAGCAGGGAAATGTTTTCCGTTCAGAAGGAAAAAGTCAGTGGCAGCAAAGAAGTCAGAACAACTGGTCGCCTGCTGAAAATTCCCAGAGAACCCAGCTGAACAGGGATTTAAATAATCGTCAACGCGGTCAGACGATGGACAATAGTTATATGGATCGCCCGTCAAAAAGAGGCAAAAAATAGCACGTTGTTTGTAAATTAGTCGATTGAAAGTGAAATTTACGGCGAGTTGAAACCTGTGATTGTAAAAAAATAAACATTTAGAAAAAAATGAAAAGCAGAATTTTTTATTTTGTGCTGATCATCTTCTTTGCCGTCTTCCTCGGCGGATGTGAAACAAAAGAAAAAAAGCAGGATGAGAAACAGGCAAAACCCAATGTGCTCGTCATCGTGGCCGATGACCTGGGCTTTTCGGATATCGGACCCTTTGGCGGGAATATCGGCACACCTGTTTTGGATTCGCTTGCCAGAGAAAGCAGATTGTTTTCAAACTTTCATGTGCTGCCTACCTGTTCGCCCACGCGTTCTGCTTTACTCACCGGCAATGATAATCATGTGGCCGGACTGGGTATCATGGAAGAAGTGGATTATCCCGCATTACATCATTTGCAATTGCCTGGCTATGCCGGCTATCTCAGCAGCCAGGTGGTGACCATTCCTGAATTGTTAAGGGACAGCGGCTATCATACGTATATGACGGGCAAGTGGCATCTGGGTGAAGGCGCGGGCAGGGATCCATACTATCGCGGATTTGAAGAAACATATATTCTCGGTACCGGTGGTGGTAGTCACTGGAATGACCGGAAGCCGCTGGCGCCACCGCAAAGAGTGGAGTATACGAGAAACGGGATCAAAGAAGAGCCGCCAGCAGATTTTTATTCTTCGAAGAATTATACCGATTCGATGATTCAGTTTATTGACCGGAACAAACAGGACAGCAAACCGTTTTTTGCTTATCTGTCTTATACAGCAGTGCATGATCCCCTGCATGTTCCCAAAGATTATATTGAAAAATACAGGGGGCATTTTGATATGGGTTGGGATTCGCTGTGGGCCTTGCGATTCAGCAACCTGAAAGCACTGGGCATGGTGCCCGCGGATATGAAGGCATTTAAAAATCCGGCCATTCCGAAATGGTCCGCCCTTCCAAAAGAAATCAGGGAAGAATTATCCAGGGATATGGAAGTATATGCGGGCATGCTGGATTATATGGATATGAGTATTGGCAGGATGCTGGATTATTTAAAGAACCAGGGTTTGTACGATAACACGATGATCGTTTTTATGAGCGACAACGGAGCCAACGGCGCCATGGCCACATCGTATCCGGGCAACGGCGATCATGTTTACCTGAATGGCTTTAATAATAAAATGGAGAACCGGGGCCTGATAAATTCCTATGTTGAGCAGGGGCCGGGATGGGCGCAGGCATCTACCTCCCCATTCCGGTTTTTCAAAAGCTTTGCAACAGAAGGCGGTATCAAAGCACCGCTGATGATTAAGATGCCCGGGAAAACAAAAGACGCCGGTCAATGGAATCGCGGCTTTGTTCATGTTACGGACATCATGCCCACGATTCTGCAACTGGCCCATGTTGTTTATCCGCAGCAATACAAAGGCAAAAATATTCATCCGCTGATCGGGAGGTCCCTGCTGCCTGTTTTGTATGGTGATTCGCTGACTGTTCATTCGAATGACGGGATGGGATGGGAGTTGTTTGAGATGAAAGCCTATATCAAGGGCAACTGGAAATTGTTACGTCTTCCGCAGCCATTTGGAACCGGGCAGTGGCAGCTTTTTGATATTGTAAAAGACCCCGGCGAAACGACGGACATCGGTGCGCAGTTTCCCGAAGTAAAAAATGCCCTGATTAGCGACTGGAATCATTATGCGCTGCAGAATGAAGTGCATGATCACGGCGGTCACTTTGATTCGATCTACCGGAAGAACTACAGACCCGACAATGATGACGACTGACATTTTATGTAAAAATTGTAATCAGCCGGTACAAAATAAATACTGTTCTCATTGCGGACAGAAAACGTCGACTGCCCGGATTTCCTTTGCCCATTTATTTCATGAATTAATCCACGGCATCTTCCATATTGATCATGGGTTTTTATTTACCGCCAGGGAACTGCTGATCAGACCGGGCATCATGGTAAAAAACTACCTCGCCGGTCACCGGGTGCGGTATTTCAATCCATTTACATTTTGTGTAATCATTGGGGGTGTCAACGCGTATCTGCTGCAGAAGGTTCACTGGCAGGGTCTGTTTATCGATCTGGATATTTTGAATAAAAAGGATGTTCACCAGGAAGTATGGAATGTTTCACTGAAGTATTTTACATATCGGCTGTTGCTATCCATACCTTTTTTATCGCTTGTCACTTATTTTTTTTATTATAAGAAACATTATCTGTTTATCGAACACCTGATCGCCAACACGTATCTGCGGGCTGAATTCTGGTTGTTCATGATTATTTCCGAGCCCATGGAACTCCTGGGCAATGTGCATGAGATGGCAGTTGTTACCCGGCTGATATTTTTAGCGGGCGGCATCACGTATATGGGTTGGGCCTATGCGGGATTGTTTGGGGGACCGTTGACGGCACGGTCTTTCGGCAAGGGCATATTTGTGGCGCTGACCGGGACGCTGCTGGAAATGGCCATGATGAATATCCTGATCCGGTTTTTTTAAGCGATAACTCACAGGTTCATCGCAACGCGACGATTTCGATTTTCATGTAGGGATAATAGGGGAGCGTTGAAAGTTTTCTGTCTGCATCTTCTTTATCATCGGCCTTTAGCATCAGGTAGATTCCGGCCACTTCATCCTTGATATAAGAACCCAGCAATTCGCCGTTCTCCTCCCAATGTTTTAATATTTCCAGTTCTCCCGGCAGCAGCCTGGCCCTGGTTTCATTGTCTATACCCTGCAAGAGAATGTCAATCATAAATGTCCGCATGAATAACCGTTTTGTGTAAAACAAATTTGTCCTGTTTATTTGAAATGGATAAGTTACATACGGTAACATGTCTTTAAATTTATGACCAGGAACAAATAGATTGCAATGAACGATGAACAGGGTACAATCAGTAGTGGAACCGTAATTGCCTATGTGTTTATTATTATTGGAATTTTATTCCTGTTTGCGAAGCAGTTTTATCACCGGAATGGTATTCATGCAACGAGCCGGTTGCCGGGCATCCTGTTCATTGTGACCGGCGTTGTCATCTTGGTTATCAGAACCCTTCGTAAGGAGAACGAAAGATGAAACACAGAAATAAAGCCATTTTATTGATAGCCGTGCTGCTGCCTTTGCACTCCGTAATGTTTGGGCAAACTACTGTCCCAGTTTCGTTGCGAGCCGGTCTAAAAGATTGAGGCAAAAAATACCTGGGCGAATTTTTTGAGACTTTAAAAAACGGCAGATTCTACAAATCAGAAATCCTGAATCGCTGCGTGATCAGAGAATAGGAATTTCCAGTTACCGTTCACCGGGCAATTGTATAATAAACGCAGATCCCTGGTTGGTTTCGCTCTCCACTTTCAGCGTCCCACCATGTTCTTTGGTGATGATATCATAAGCGAGGCTTAAACCCAGGCCCGTTCCCTGACCGGTGGGTTTTGTGGTGAAGAAAGGCTGGAAAATCTTGTTAATCACGTTCTGGGGAATGCCGTTACCATTGTCTTTAATTTTTATTTCAATCTGGTCCTGAATTCTTTTAGTCTGAATGGAAACGAGGGGCTTATAATTTGGATCCGCCGTTTTCTGTTTTTCATTTACGGCATAAAATGCATTATTGAATATATTCAACAGGCATCTGCCAATATCCTGGCGAACGATATTTGCCATGCCCATCGTTTCATCAAAATCTGTTTTAAAATCCGCATTGAATGTTTTGTCTCTTGCCCGCAGGCCATGATAGGAGAGTTTCAGATATTCGTCACATAGGGCATTGATGTCCGTTGATTCTTTGATACCAGAGGTTTGTCTGGAATGCTGCAGCATACCCTTGACGATGCTGTCTGCGCGTTTGCCGTGGTGATTTATTTTTTCTTCGTTGTCTATTAAATTGTTTGCAAGATCTGTGGCAGCGTTTGCATTTCCCTGACGAACTTCTTCTTTTAATTCAACCAGGAGCTCTTTATTTACTTCGGAAAAATTATTGATAAAATTCAGGGGGTTTTGGATTTCGTGTGCTATGCCGGCGGTGAGTTCACCCAGCGAGGCCATTTTTTCTGACTGGATCAGCTGAGCCTGGGTGGATTTTAATTCGGTCAGGGTTTGTTCCACGTTCTCTTTTTGTTCGGCGATTTCCTGTTTTTGTTTTTCAAGTAATATGTTCGCTTTTTTGCGGGTTTGGTTATTCCTGAATAAGATGGAGGCGATTACTAAGCATACCGCGATGCCCGCCACCATGGAATAGATTTTAATTTTGTTATTTGTCTGAATGTCGGCTTCTTCCAGGTTTTTGAGCCGCAACTGTTCTTCCATGTTTGCATTCTGATAGGTAATCAGATTTTTTCTGTCTTTACTACTCAGTTGTTCACGCAAAGCAGCGCTCAGTTTTAAATAGGCAAAAGCGCTGTCAGTCATATTTTTTTTCTCGTAGGCTACAGACAACGATGAATCGGCATTGGCAATGCCGCCGGTGTCCTTAAATTTTTTATATGTTTCCAGGGCCAGATAGCCGTACAGCAGGCTGGAATCCGGTTTGTTGATGATCTTATAATATCTGCTGAGTGAAAGGCAGTTCATTCCGATTCCCGCGAGATTATTGTCCTTTTTCATGCATTGCAAAGCCTTTGAATAGGCGGCACCGGAAGAGTCATAATTTTTTTTCTCCAGATAGATGGCTCCGATCATACCGTAAATCCATCCAAGACCTGAATTATCAGTGTAAATTTCAGATGCCAGATGTAAAGCCCTTTGTTCATGAACAAGTGCCGAATCGGGTTTGTGCTGGTCCAAATAAACAGTGCCAAGTTTTAAAAGAGCATACATGGTAGTTGTCGAATCTTTCGCTATGGCGGACATTTCAATGGATTTCTCCAGACTTAGTTTTTGCTTTTCAATTTGGCCGGTATTGCCGTAAAGTTGCGCTATCGACTGATAGATAGCGCCCAGGGTAGCCATTCGTTCCGTATATGGGTTATGTCCGGGTACCATCCCCCAGACATGTTGTTCGCTGGCCGGATCCTCAGCAATTTTTAATGCCTGCCGGGATAATTCAAGCGCTTTGGGATAATCATTCCAGGCAAGGGCGTAAATCTGACCCGACATGATGCCCGCTGCATACATCCTTAAATTTAATTTCTCTGCAAGCGAAACGCACTGTTCCAGTAATAGCCGGGAACTATCGCCATTTACAGGCTGATAATAAAATCCCATTTGCCGCATCACATCCATGCGAATGGTATCGTTGGGCGCTTTCCGGAATTCAAAATACAGGCTGTCTATATAACTCCCATGTGATTGGGCATTCATATAAAAAGAAGAAACCAGCAGAATGGGTAAAATAATTTTTCTCATAAAAATTTTCCGCAGTTCAGGCAGCCAAAACAGCTTTCCCGGCTGGCCGTTTTTGCTGAAGTCTGTGAAAATTAAACATTTCAGACCTAAATAAGGGTTTTTCGGATGGTTTACAGGCTTAATTCCATAAAAGGGAATATTTTTTCGGTTACATTTTTGAACCCGGTGGTTACAAACCAGCAATACAACCAATATGAAAACCCAGAACCCCCAAGACCTGAGCCGCGAACAACATTTTATGGAAATGGCCATCCAGGCGATCCGTTTGAATGCCATTCATCACCGCGTACTTGCGGTCCGCTCCGATTTTGAGCAGGCGCATGCAATGATCCCGGTGGCGGGAAAAGCCGTTGTCCGGACCATGCATTTTTCAAAGGCTCTGCTGCGCATCGCAGCCGTAATGCTCATTCTGATCGGCTCTGCGGCCATTTACAAATATGAAACCGTGAATGGAGAATCCGTTTTCAACCGGCAGTTTACAGGCTACGAATTGAACAGTTTGCGGGGCGAGGAAAAGCCTGATTTGCAGGCATTCACTTTCCGGGAAGCCAACTGGCTGGATGTGGTTGCCATCAATTATTTAGCCCCTGTGAAAACGAATAAATCCTGTTTTCTGGCCGGTATGGCGCAGATGGAATTAAAAAAATATCCGGAAGCATTGGAATTGTTTCAGACCGTATTGGCCAATAACAAAGATGAAAGTTTCCACGACGATGCTGAATACTATACCGCCCTGGGTTATCTGGCTTCCCATCAGTCAGGTCGCGCACTGGAACTGATCAATCAGATCAAAGCCAATCCCGATCATAAATACTATTTTTTGGTGCGCAACATGTCCGCGCTTGACCTGAAAATCATCGGAATGAAAAAATAGTTCGATTCTATCGAACAGGAAAGGCAGCCTTTACAAAGGCTGCCTTTTTTATTTTCCTGGTATATATTATGGAATTTAAAGGGAGTTTTACGGAGTGCAGGCGGAGTGTAACTTGTTTTATTCTTGAGATTTGCTGCTTTCTACGGCCTTGGTTTTCGATGATTTTCCGCGTTTTGGTATTGATTAGAACATGTTTTCTTCGGGACCGCTTCGGGACGGCTCCTATAATTCTTCGCTTATTTCCCGAAGCGATCCCGAAGAAACAGCGAATCAGACAATAATCAAACAATAAGGAGCTCCGGAAAAATACCTGCGAACACTCCGTTTACACTCCGTAAAATTCGCTTCTTGCATATGCACCTTTGTGGAGACGGCGGATAGCCCGGTTGTTAACCATTTACTAATAAAAATACCTGCTTACATAAAGCGTCATCATACAGAAAACCGAAGCCTTGTTAATTTATTAAACTCTTATCTTTATTTTATCAATTATTACTCTGCTAAATAACAAGCCATGCGTACCCGGAAAAGATCTTTTGTATTCATCCTGTTCATTGGAATTCTGACGGCGATGCCGCGTTTAACATCGGGTCAGCAGGTCCTGCCCTTTCCACCCACACCATCAGCAAGTCAGGCAGGGCTGACCATTGCAACGTCTACCTATCAGAAAAGAGTTGATCCGAAACGACTTGCGGCAGACGCGCCAAATATTCTGATCATTCTGATGGATGACGTAGGACCGGCCACCGCTTCCACCTATGGCGGGGAAGTGAATACGCCAACGTTAAGCCGCATTGCCAAAATCGGTATATCCTATAATCGTTTTCATTCCACAGCCATGTGTTCCCCGACCAGATCGGCGTTGCTGACAGGCCGCAATCATACTGTAATTGGTAATGGTCAAATTTGTGAACTGGCAAATGATTGGGACGGGTTTAGCGGCACCATTCCAAAAACTTCTGCTTCTGTTGCGGAAGTGCTTAAGGACTATGGATATAACACGAGTGCTTTTGGAAAATGGCACAATACACCAGCAGAACAAACTACATCGAAGGGTCCATTTGATTACTGGCCAACCGGCTATGGGTTTGAATACTTCTATGGATTTTTGGCCGGTGAAGCTTCTCAGTATGAACCGAACATGGTTCGAAACACCACGTTGGTTGAACATCCACATACCAGTAGCGGACATAACTACTATCATTTAACTGAAGATATTGCTGACGATGCAATCCGTTGGCTGCGCGAACAACAGGCATTTTCTCCTGACAAGCCTTTCTTTATGTATTGGGCGCCCGGTTCAGCCCACGGTCCGCATCAGGTGATGAAAGAATGGGCCGATAAATACAAGGGAAAATTTGACGATGGATGGGATAAATACAGAGAGCGCAGTTTTGCAAGACAAAAACAAATGGGTTGGATTCCGCAAAATGCACAACTGACACCCCGCGATTCGACCATGGGTTCCTGGGAAAGCATTCCCGAGAGTGAAAAACCGTTTCAAAGAAGATTAATGGAAGTGTTTGCAGGCTTTGCAGAACATGCTGACTACAACGCGGGAAGAATCGTCGACGAACTTCAACAGGAAGGAAAATTAGATAATACACTTATATTTTATATCTGGGGAGACAATGGCTCTTCGGCTGAAGGACAGAATGGAAGCATCAGTGAACTGCTGGCGCAGAATGGCATTCCAACCACCATTCCGCAACAAATAAAAGTTTTGAATGAATTGGGCGGACTCGATGTCTTGGGTTCTCCAAAAACAGACAATATATACAATGCCGGTTGGGCCTGGGCGGGAAGCACGCCATATAAATCAACCAAATTAGTGGCCGCCCATTTTGGCGGAACGAGGCAGCCAATGGCGGTATCCTGGCCCGCGAAAATAAAACATGATGATATTCCCCGCCCACAGTTTCATCACGTCATCGACATTGTACCCACCATTTATGAAGCAGTAAAAATCACACCTCCCCAGGTTGTCAATAATTTCACGCAGGACCCTATTGATGGCGTAAGTATGGAATATACGTTTGCTGATGCTAAATCGCCGGGCACGCGCAAAATCCAATTCTTTGATATTATGGGCAGTCGTGGTATTTACTACGACGGCTGGTTTGCCAGTACGTTTGGACCACGAACTCCGTGGTTACCTGGTTTGCCAAAAGGTATCACAAACTGGAATCCTGAAAATGATGTATGGCAATTATACAATCTCAATGAAGACTGGAGTCAGGCGAATGATTTATCGAAAAAAATGCCGGCAAAACTGGAAGAATTGAAGAACATTTTCCTTGTTGAAGCCGCAAAGAATAAAGACCTGCCGATTGGAGGTGGACTGTGGTCTATGATCTATCATCCCGAAGATGCGCCATCTACTCCTTATTCCAGTTGGACATTTACCGGCCCCATTATCCGGATGCCCGAATTTGCTGCACCCAAGCTTGGAAAATTCAATAATACGGTCAGCATGGATATCACGGTGCCAGAAAAAGCAAATGGTGTTCTATATTCATTGGGAGCCTTTTCCGGCGGGCTGACCTGCTATATAAAAGATGGATATCTCTGTTATGAATATAATTTGTTTGAAATAAATCGCACGCAGATTAAATCCACTCAAAAATTACCTACAGGTAAGATCAATATTACGGTGGAATCAACCCTTGCTGCTGCGAAACCTGGTTCACCACTGGATGTAACACTTAAAGTTGATGGTAAAGTCGTAGCTCAGGGACGTGTGCCTATGACAGCTGCATTAGCATTTACCGCGAATGATTGTCTTGATTTGGGTACAGATCTTGGGTCACCTGTTTCACCCGACTATTATGATCAGGCACCATTTACTTTCAATGGAACCATCGGAACCACAAAAATCTGGTATCCAAAAAAGTAGGATCCGGATCACATAAGATTTCATTGGTTACCCATGATGTAATTGTTGAATTTCACGCGTTATGAAACACACCGGAAAATTTTACATAGCCTGCCCCTTCATACGGCCAGACTATTCCTGAATTATAACTTTCGAAAATTGTTTCGTAAAGCAGACCGGGGAATTTTAAATGCTGATTCGCGCGGCGCTTTCAGGCTGTTAGGATTTAAGTGGGACCTGCCCTGGAAGACTTTATCTGGTTCTTAATAACAGTTTTTTACCGATCAGAATAAAAAGGCAACCCACCACAAAAAAAATGAGCGCAAGACCTGCACTGTTTATCAGCGCCTGCTGCAATCCGATTTTCGAAACATTAATAAAGGGGTAGGGATAGAAGCCCGAAAGTTCTCCGCGTATCAATGCATAAGAAAGATAGCAGAGTGGGTATATCAGCCACCACTTAACCAGCCCATAGTTTACCGCAGCTTTGTCTTCATATAGATACCAGTAAATAATCACAAGCACCGGATTGAGCGTATGCAGTAATTCATCTACCACCAGTTGCATTCCGGTCGGCTGCCAGAGATGCCGCAGAACAAACTGGTAAACAATACCCACCATGAATATATAGGCCGTGATGGCCGTTAATACGCCCGGCTTCGAGGTAAAAGAAACATCGACGATGACTGCTGTAAAATAAATCGCAACCAGGGTATTGGTCAGCACAGTAAAAAAGCTGAAGAAACGAATAATCGTTTCGGGAACATCGGCAACCCGGTTTTGCAGCATGATGATGAATTGGGCGATGACCGAAAACCACATGATCACAGCAAAGAAGATTGCCAGTTTTTTACGCATAAAACGAAAGTATAAAAATATAGTCTGAATTGTACGGAGTGTAAGCGGAGTGCAACCCGTTTCATTTTTCCAATCTGCCGCAATTTTTTAACTGTTTTCCTATTGTTTAAAAACATGTCTGCTTCATTAGTTCTTCGGGGCCGCCTCACTGTTTCTATGCTGATTTAGAGAAGGGGTCTCGAAGAAACAGCTAATCTGACAATAATCAGACAATAAGAAAGCAGGGCAGAATATGCCCGGACACTCCGTTTACACTCCGTGAAAACGTTTGACTTTCACACATTTTTTCTGTAATACACTATACCGCTTTTATTCGGCCGGTAGATTTTTCCACTTTATTCTCTTAAATCTCTAACGTTTTCTGTTTACGACCCGTATATATGAAAAAGCAAAATCAGAACATGAAAAAATCATTGATCATACTATTAGCGGGCATAATCTGCACCGTTTCCTGTAACAAGGAGGAAAGTAAACTGGCTGGCACCGGCACAGGCAACGGGCCCCTGCTTGTCTCCGTAACTAATTCCGGTGGGTCTGTAAAGGTTACCGCTTCTGATTTCACGTCGGGTGACTCCATACCGGTTCAATATATCCTGCCCTCCGATACAACCATCTGGTGGGTGAGAAACCTGCCGACCGGAAGCCATGATACGATTATTTATCCAGGAGATACTTCTTTTATACCACCATATATTCCAACGGCAAGGGACTCCACCAGCTATACCTGGGATTCCGTTTCAACATCGCCGGCTATTCCGCCGGCTGGTAATCCGTCTCCCTCTCCGTCATACGGCGATTCAACGGGTTACCGGGGTGATACAACTGAAATATATCCTCCGGCACCTCCTTACAATCTCCCGACTACGATTGTGTTTCCCGTGGATTCAACAATAAACCATGCGGATACCCTTAAAGGAAACAGCGCGGTATTTAATCCGGCTTCGTCATCGAAGGCAAGTGGATATGGATTCACCATTCAGGGCAGCCGCCTGACTATCAAAATAAATGTATCAGGAATTTACAAAATATTGGCAGGTACCTATCGTCGGAACAAAGACGGCAGTTTCACGCTGACCGGTACAGGATATATCAATTTTTCCGCTAAATAAATATTTCATGGGGACCGATTTAAAATCCGGTTCCCTTTCTTTTATACCGGCTGATTTGGATGATTTAATGTTGATTCAGGGATGCCTGAAAAATGACCGCAAAGCACAATTCCAACTTTACAAAAACTATTTTGCTTTTGTATCGGGGATTTGTTTGCGTTATCTGCGGGTTGAACAGGAGGCGAGGGAATCGACGAACGATATTTTTTTAAAAGTGTTTACCCGGATATCTCAATTCAATCCATCTAAAGGCAGCTTCAGTACCTGGCTTCGCACCATAGCCGTGCGCACCTGCCTGGATAAGATGAAGCTGAATTCTTTCAGCCATTTCTACGCGTCACTCGACGAAGAAACAGATTTGTTTTCCATTCCTTCTGTTGAATACATCGAATTGCGGGATATGCTAAACCTGCTCAATGATCTTCCTCCAAGACAACTGGCCATTTTTAATATGTTCGTCGTGGAAGGATATTCACATGAAGAGATTGGCGATATACTGAATATTTCTTCCGGTAATTCCAGATGGTATCTGAATGACGCGAAGCAAAAACTCAAGAAGATATTTATTCAAAACGGACACGCAATTAAATGAAAGACAATTTTACATATCATTTCATCCGGAGGATTTTAAAAAAAGCATCCCTCAAACACGATAAATCCGACTGGGAGAAAATGAACTCGTTGTTGGATGAACATTTACCTGTCTCTCCGGGAACAGGTATGCCCAATAGCGGTCCAACGGCTTTTTATTTTACACTGTCGATCTATATTGGCGCGCTGTCAGTTGTTGTTGCGACCATGCTGATTGTCCCTCATGCAAAGAGGAAGATCGTAAGAAACTTACCCGGTACTTCTTTGAATAGGAAAGTTAACCAGGGGGCAACGAAATTTAAAACGAATCCGGAAAGGGTTGTAAACTTTAAAAACTTTAAAGAAAATGGGATTGCGACCGATTCTGCTAGGGGTACTTCTTCTCTGTCGCAGGCAAAGGGAATTGTGACAAAGATGATCCCTCAACTTGAAGAGACAAAAAATTCACTGACCGTTAACATCCACAGTAGGCCTCATAAAATCCACTCCAATATGTCGTTCCGATATAAAGATGAACCGGAGCCTGATGCTGTTTTGACGGCTTTGTCAAAGGGAATGATGAATACAAAAAGAATTTCCGGAAAATCGATGCATGATGTCGGAGTAATTATTTCTAAACAGGGCAAGGATTTTCAGATGGAATGGAAAACCGGAAAACTTTATTCGAATCCAATGACCACGGTTAAAATTTCAGATGCCGATAAAATGAACAAACAGCCAGACAGCGTGGATGCGAAGAATAATCCGACAGCAAAAAAACGTCTTGCATCAGTCAAGTCCCATTCGTTTCAGTATGGTCTGACGCTGCCTTTTATACAAATATATGATGCACCAGGGGTGCAGTCTGTGAAAGTAAATTATATACCGGGGATCACAGCCAGATATATGTTTAGTAAACACATGGGCCTCGGTATAAATATCTTGCCTTATCAGGCAGTAAATGTAAACAGTCGCGATGCTGTTTTTATGAGTTCACAGCTTGATTCCCTCAATGGATTGATGAAAACGAAGAAATATTATGTCTCCGGTTTAAATACTTTTAACGCCGGTCTGCATCTCATTTATCAGATGAACCAGCATCTGGGTTTTGAAATCGGGTTGGGATATCAGCATTTTTACAGCGGGAACGGCAAAGTCGTTGAACAGGATACGCTTTATTTACCAGGTATTTCGCAGGATATTAAATATTCAAAAAATGATCGAGCTTCAGCAAATATTGAAAAATCAAATTTCAACTATTACCTGAATGCCGTGTATTCGGTTAAACAATGGGATATCTTGCTCGGTTACCAGTTGAATTCAAAAAGCTGGATTACCACTTCACCGTCAAAACCGGTTGGCTGCTTTAATATTGCGTTCAGGTATTATTTTTCCAAACCCGGAAAGAAAGATGCCTCCACTTCGGGGGATGCTCTGCTGGAAAAGAGGATGTTTGCTCCCGGCAGGTAAAATTCTGGAAGACTTTGTATCAGGATGTTTATTTGCTTCAAAATTTTATCTGATCAAGTAAATATCAATGCAAATGGACGGATTACATTAAATTTATAGCATGAATGGATTGCTTAACAATTATATCATGAACTTTGTAAAATGTTGTTTCGCCATCCTCCTGATATCAGCAATTACTTCCTGCAATAACAATCCAACCCCCGTAGCAACAGATTCAGTAAATAAAACTTCAAAAGATACCCTGGCAGGAATTCCGGCACCCAACCCGGACAGGAATTGTTATTTCGGTGACCTGCATTTACATACATCCTATTCAATGGATGCGTTCTTGATGACGACCCGTACTACGCCCGATGATTCCTACAAATATGCCATGGGCGAGGCCGTGGAAGCGCTGGGGAATTCTTACAAGAGAAATGCGGCACTGGATTTTGAAGCGGTTACAGATCATGCGGAATATGTTGGTGTAATGTCATTGATACCGGATCCAAACGGGGAATTCAAAAATACTGACTGGTACCGGCGCTTTACCTCTACCAACAGGAAAACGATCGATTCCACCTATCTCATGCTGGTAGGTTCGTTGTTTAAAAACAAACCGTATCCCGAATTCATGAAACACGATATCATGAAAGCCAGCTGGCAAAAGATCATTGCTTCGGCCGATAAATATAACAACCCAGGGCATTTTACCACATTTGTTGCTTACGAATGGACTTCAGCTCCGGTATTTGACAAGGATAAACCTCAGAATCTGCATCGATGTATCATTTTTAAGGGAGATAAAGTGCCGGATCTTCCCTTTTCTTCATTCGATTCACCGGATCCTGAAAACCTGTGGACTTATCTCGAGCATGCCAGAAACACGGGAGATGATGTGATTGCGAT
>Ga0206961_1075_pt1 | contig 20597 bp, 20 predicted proteins | sample Alteio_BWOrgHeat_30_FD_153238 | JGI IMG/M metagenome (GOLD analysis project Ga0206961, IMG submission 153238) | Enriched cells from forest soil in Barre Woods Harvard Forest LTER site, Petersham, Massachusetts, United States -... | ecosystem: Environmental > Terrestrial > Soil > Temperate forest >...
GGGCTTTAGGCAAAATGTTATGAAATATTTGAAAGTCTTGTATGTGCAAGTGCTGATCGGTATCGCGCTCGGTGTGATTTGCGGCTGGCTGTTTCCTGCTTTCGCACCGACTGCCAAACTGATCAGTGACACGTTCATCAATATGATCCGGATGATCATCGCGCCGGTGATCTTTTGCAGTATCGTAACGGGTATCGCGGGAGCGGGCAGTATGAAAAAAGTGGGCCGGGTGGGAATCAAGGCACTGGTTTATTTTGAGGTGGTTTCTTCCCTGGCACTGGTGATCGGACTGGTGGTCGCCAATCTTATTAAACCCGGCGATCCATCGATGAGTCCATCTACAAACCATTTGAATCCCACCGGCACTTCGTACAAACGATGATTTAGTTTTTTAGTCACCCGGTCGATCATCCGGCTGCTCACCAGCGTTTTTCCGATGGCAATTTCGTTTTTCCAGTCCGGGCGATTTTGCAGCAGATAAAAAATACAGGTGGCCAGGTAGTGATTGGGTGGCACCAGTCCCACACTTTTTGTAACCACACTGTGACGGTCATGATCCGTATCGCAGGCAACTGAAATATCGTATTTGTCTTTCATGCCAATCAGCCTTTGCATCGCATAACTGGAAGAAGGATCCATCCTGATTTTTCCATCCCAGTCCACCGACATAAAACGAAATGTCGGATCGACAATATCACTTACTACATGCAGGTTCAGGTTATATTTATCCGCAATCGGCCCCCAATAGTGTACACCAGCTCCGCCCAGCGGATCAGCACCAATATTAATTTTCGAATCCCTTATAACATCCAGGTTGATCACATTCTTCAGATCATCCACATAATGATTGAGATAATCGAAGCGATGTGTGGTGGACGCCCGCAGGGCTTTTTCATAGTGCATACGGATCACCCCCTTGAGTTTATTTTCCAACAGTTCGTTGGCTTTTTTCTCCACCCAGGATGTAATATCCGTACCCGCCGGACCACCATGCGTTGCATTGTATTTGAATCCACCGTCATCCGGCGGATTGTGCGAAGGAGTAATCACGATACCATCCGCCAGACCATCTGTCCTTCCTTTATTATAAGTAAGAATGGCCTGCGACACCGCCGGTGTGGGCGTGTATTCGTTGTTGGCAGCGATCATCACCTCCACTTCATTTCCCGCCAGCACTTCCAGCGTGGTTGCCGCAGCAGGTTCTGAAAGCGCATGGGTGTCTATGCCCAGAAACAGCGGTCCCTTTATATTTTCCTTTATCCTGTACAGACATATGGCCTGCGTAATCGCAAGGATATGCCATTCATTAAATGAACAGTTGAGCGAAGAACCGCGATGACCGGAAGTGCCAAACGCCACTTTCTGCGCAGGCACGGAAACATCCGGCCGCTGTGCGAAATAGGCGGTGATCAGTCGGGGAACATTTACGAGTATGGACGGGTCAGCGGGCTTGCCGGCGGCGGAACTAATTTTCATACAGCTGTTTTTTAAGTTTTCGATAATCCCTTTTACAGAGACGCTTTAAAGTTCTAAGTTCCTGATTAAAAAACGATTTTACACAGGAATAAAAAAACAGGAAAATTTGAATTATTCGGATAATTCCTATATTTACGGCATTAACAATTGCTTTTGAGAAAGTCCGCGTCTGTTATTCTTCTGATCATTCTGCTGTTCAACATGGTTGGATACCGCGCCTGGTTTTACTATGCGGAGAAGAAAGCCGATGCCGCCATGGAAGCCCGTCTGAATCAGGACCAGTACGACGAAAACGACCTTATTGCGCTAACCGTTCCGCTCAACAATCCCTATCAGCTCGAACAAAAATCCTTTCAACGCGTAGACGGAGAAATCAGTTTCGAAGGAAAAACTTTCAAATACGTAAAGCGTAAAGTTTCTAACGGCAACCTGATCCTGCTTTGTATTCCCGATGCCCGCAAGATGGTTTTGAAGAAAGCAAAAACCGATTTTAGTAACACCTCCGGCGACGTAACCGGGAATGGAAAAAGCTCTTCCCGCAACAATACACAAAAGAACTTCAACGGCAACGATTACATCACTGATAACTGTCTGACGAACGTACCCACACTTCCAGACTTCCAGACTTCCAGACTCAATAGAGTTTCCCAAACAAAGCTCGCAACCCCTTACCTCGCCACCCCCGGCAAACCACCGCAATCAGCCCTGGCCTGATCCTGCGTTCATTTCCTTTTTTCTTTCTAAATATTGTCGTTTATGTCTCGATTATTGTTAATAATCGGCATCCTTCTGTTAATCGCTACAGAAATATTGCGCGTTTATTTTATCATGCCTTTCCCGGGCAGTCAGCATTCCAATACGATTGAATGGGCTTTTTATATTGAAAAATACAAATGGCTGCTGCGTCTCGTCGGACTGGCATTAATCGCCAAACCTGTATATCAGTTATTTCAGGCAAAAAAGCGCTGGCCTAAACTTCTTTTTTCTGTAGTCGCTATTTTCTATCTCCTCATCTTCTTCTTTTTCAATTTCAGATTCGAAGCAGATAAAATGTTTTATCAACCTTCGATCAGAAACTTTTCTTCCCTTGCCTCCAATTCCATCGACAGCAATAAACTGGTGATAGGCATTGATATCAATGGTGAATCCAGGGCTTATCCCATTCAGATCATCGGTTACCACCATCAGGTAAAAGACACAGTAGGCAACACGCCGGTGATGATAACATACTGCACCGTTTGCCGTACCGGAAGGGTCTACTCTCCCATCCTGAATGGAAAACTCGAAACATTCAGGCTGGTGGGCATGGATCATTTCAACGCCATGTTCGAAGATGAAACCACCAAAAGCTGGTGGCAGCAGGCTACGGGTGTTGCCATCGCGGGTCCGCTTACAGGTTCCCACCTGGAAGAAATTCCTTCCCATCAGTCATCACTCGCTTCCTGGCTGCGGCTCCATCCGAATTCCACCATACTGCAGCCCGACAGCAATTACAAACAAGACTATGCCGACCTGGCCGATTTTGATAAAGGCACCATTAAAAGCAGTCTGGAGAAAAGGGATTCTGCTTCCTGGAAGAAGAAATCCTGGGTAGTAGGAATCAAAACGAACGGCTTTGAAAAAGCTTATGACTGGAATGAACTCCTGAAAGAAGACATTATTCAGGATACCATTGGCAGGCAGCCTGTATTGCTGGTGCTGGAAAAAGATACGAGTACATTTCACGCATTCAGCCGCGTGTTGCAGGGACAGTCACTTTATTTCTCTTTAGACAGAACACAGAGTCTGCTAACGGATTCCAACACACATTCAGTGTGGAACATCAATGGCCTCTGCATAGCCGGAACTTATAAAGACGCACAACTGGAAACACTGGCCGCCTATCAGGAATTCTGGCATAGCTGGAAACAATTTCATCCAACTTCTACTCTATATAAACCTTAGGAATATGGCATACATCGAACTGAATAATCGTTTACCAGGCATCACAGGTCTGTTGGAAAATCGTACAGATACGGCCGCTCCCATTCGCGAACTCACGCAGATTCTTTTACGCGGTGAAAATACTTTAACGGAAATGGAAAGAGAACTGGTGGCTACCATTGTCTCTTATAAAAACCAATGCCGTTTTTGCACCAATGCACACGCAGCCACGGTAATCGCATTGGGCGGAACAAAGGAACTGCTGGATAAAGTATACCACGATCTGGAAAACGCGCCGCTGTCTGAAAAGATGAAAGCCTTGCTCGTAATCGGCGCGAAGGTGCAGGAAATCGGAAAGGCCGTTTTACCAGATCATGTGAAGCGTGCAAAAGCAGCAGGCGCGACGGATACTGAAATACACGATACGGTTTTGATTGCGGCACTTTTCTGTCTTTACAACCGATATGTGGACGGTCTGGGCACTTACTGTCCGGAGGATCCTGCTTACTATGAAAGACTTGCTTCGAGACTGGTTACAATAGGTTATGACAGACCAAAAGACGGACTGGCCAGAGTTGGAGAAGATAAATACAAATAGAAATATACAATGAACGCCACAGCAGACATGACGTTAACAAAACCGGTTGGGATTCATAAATACAAACGGGCATTATTCTGGATCTGTTTTTTCAGCAGCATGTTCGGAGGAACCGTATCTACGCTGATGTCAGTTTACCTGCCGGATGCCATCAAGGATCTTTTGCATGATGCCAGCGGACAGAGCACCGATAACATCAGTGCGACCATCAACTCGATTTTTATTTTTGGATGGACGGCCGGCGGAATCATCTGGGGAATTTTCTGCGATACACTGGGCAGAAAAAAATCATTTATCTATTCAACGCTTTTCTATGGCGTGTTTACAATTTTAACCGGTCTCTCACCCAGCTGGTTTATGGTCGTTGCCTGTCGCTTCTTCTCCGGATTTGGAATCGGCGGTGTTCTGGTGATCACCACTTTATTGATTTCTGAAGGATATAAAGACAAAAAAAGAGCGGTATTGCTGGGCATCTTGTCCATTTCCATTCCCGTCGGAATTTTCTCCGCCGGCCTGCTCAGCTATTTTGTTTCCAACTGGAGATATGCGTTTTTTGTCGGAGCCATCCCGGTGATTCTTTCCGGCCTCGCTGCCATTTTTTTTACTGAATCTGAAAAATGGGTGAGCGCCAGGCAAAAAGAAAACGAAGCCGTTTCCAATCTGCAGCAATTATTCAGCAAACAGAACAGTAAGAACCTCATTATGGGCTCACTCGTTTTCGGAGCCGCACTGATCGGCTTATGGGCCACTTTTTCCTGGTTGCCATTCTGGGTTCAGAACCTCGTATCGGGGAGCAGCGGTCAGAAGCAGCGTGGACTGGCGATGATGACCATGGGCGGCGGTGGCCTGCTGGGCGGGTTTATTTCCGGCTGGGTGGTGAATCGCGTAGGGCTGAAAAAAACCTTACTGATTTGTTTTGGTGCCTGCTTTGTTCTCGCATTCATATTATTCAAACTCACCACGTCGCTGTCACTCTGGGCTTATTTCCAGATTGCTTTTATAACAATATTTTTTGGAATGAGCCAGGGCGCCTTATCCATGTATATTCCCGAACTCTTCCCGGTTGCACTCAGCGCTACGGCAACCGGCGTTTGTTTTAATCTGGGTCGAATCATCACGGGCGTCGCTGTTTTCTTTATCGGTTCGCTGGTTGATATGCTGGGCGGTTACGGCAACGCCATTTTTTATTTTGACTTTGTATTTCTGATTGGTTTTTTCATTACCCTGTTCAACAAACAAGAGCGACATAGTGAATACACAACTCAATAATGTGAATGTGTTGAAATGAATTAATAATTCATGATTAATAATTAATAATTATAAAGTTGGCTTACATAAATGTAGAAGAAGGCGTCCCTGGCATCCGCAGTCTTTTTAATTTCAAACCGGAGACAGGCAAACCACTCTGCGAGCTCGCGGAAACTTTACTGCGCGGGCCCTCTTCATTGAGTTCTGCTGAAAGAGAATTGATTGCCGCCTATGTATCACACCGGAACGGTTGCATGTTTTGTATGAACAGTCATGCTGCAGCCGCGCGTTGCTGGTATGGTGATCAAAAACAGGTGGTGGATGAACTGCTGCATGATCACAGCTTCGATTCCCTTTCACCAAAAATAAAGGCCCTGTTGCTGATCGCGGGCAAAGTACAGATCAGTGGAAAATCTGTTACACCCGACGACATCGAAGCAGCAAGAAAGGCAGGAGCCGGCGATACCGACATTCACGACACCGTATTGATCGCCGCAAGTTTCTCCTTATTCAATCGCTATGTGGACGGACTCGCCAGTTATACACCAACCGGTGAAGCCGCTTACGAAGAAATGGGAAAAAGAATGATGAGCAGGGGATATCATATTTAAATGAACGAGATAAATAACAGAAGATAGAAAGCAAAATCTTTTATTAAACAACACCCCATTATTAAAAACTAAAAAGAATCAAAATGGCATGGATTGATTTTCAGAATGATTTGCCCGGCATCCGCGGTCCCATGGTGTATCGTCCCGATACCGGTGCGATTTTAAATGATCTGGCAGAAGCGTTGTTGCACGATGAGAACAATTCGCTGAGCCGCGGCGACCGCGAAATGATCGGCGCTTATGTTTCTTCGGAGAACGATTGTTTTTTCTGTCAGAATGTGCACGGCGCGATGGCCCAGCATTACTACCAGCGCGACATGCCATTCATCGACAGCATAAAAAAAGATTTTCAGCAGGCCGATATTTCCGACAAATTAAAATCACTGCTTGCCATCGCCGGCAGTGTACAGAAAGGCGGCAAAAATGTTACGGAAGAACAAATTGAAGCGGCAAAAAAAACCGGCGCTACTGACCGTGAAATTCATGACACGGTTTTAATCGCCGCCGCTTTTAGCATGTTCAACCGCTACGTGGATGGCCTCAATACCTGGGCGCCGAAAGACCGCCAGGTGTATGTGGAACGCGCACCGGTGCGGGCGGCAGAGGGGTATTCGCAGGCGGGACTCGTAAAGTAGTGTGGAAGTCTGGAAGTCTGAAGGGAAAAACCAGACTATCAACTTCCAGACTAACAAAATCGACTTTCAGACTTCCAGACTAAATAGTTCCAGACCTCCAGACTAAACGATTCCAGACTAACAAAATCAGACTTCCAGACTTCCAGACTAAAAAAGTTTCTTAATCTAAAAAAGTGAAAATATGCCCCATATCAAGGTAGACGAAAAACTCCCCGGTATCCGCTCGCTGATGGCCTTCCGCCCTGAAACCGCGGAACCGCTTGGCGTGCTGGCAGAAATATTACTCCGGAGCAGTGAAGGACTGAGCCCCGCAGACCGCGAACTGATCGCCACCCATGTTTCCCATCTGAACGATTGTTTCTATTGTGATCACTCACACGGTGCGATCGTGACCTGCTACCTGGATGGTGATCCAGGTCTTGTGAATGCCGTAAGGGAAAATTATATCACCGCCCCCATCTCGGACAAGATAAAATCGCTTTTACAAATTGCCGGCAAGGTGCAGAAGAGCGGAAAATCCGTATTGCCCGAAGACATAGAGAACGCAAGAAAAAACGGCGCTACGGATATGGATATCCATGACACCGTATTGATTGCCGCCGCTTTTTGTTTGTTCAACCGCTATGTGGATGGACTCGCATCGGTGGCACCACCCGATTTATCCACCTATCCACTCCGCGCCCAACAGATCGTGGATCATGGATATGGGACACATATATTTTCAAAACCACAACCTGTTTAAGGCAAACGATCATCGGTCATCGGTCATCGAATACCGCCAGCCGCCAACCGCCAACCGTCAACTATTAAATTAACCAAACCAACGTTCAACAAAAACTGTTATGAGTAAACTCAAATTAATCACCGCCTTTCTATGCTGCCTGGCAGCTCTGCCATTTATCAGCGTGGCACAGGTAAAACCCATTACAGGAACTGTAGTGGATGGTAAGAATCACCCAATTGCCGGTGCCAGTGTTTTACTACAGGGAAAATCACAGGGTACAGTAACCGACGAAGCAGGAAAGTTTAAACTAAATGGTCCGGACAATGCAACGCTGATATTCACCTTCACCGGCTTCCGCAGTCAGATTGTAAAATGGAACGGCTCTGCCGATATCCAGGTACAACTCGTGGAAGACATCGCGCGACTCGATGAAATTGTTGTCACGGGACTGAGCACCAGCGTCAAGAGAAGAAATCTCGCCAATGCCGTAACCACCATCACCGCCACCCAGCTCAACGGCGTGGCGCCTTCACAAACTTTCGATCAGGCGCTCAGCGGAAAAATCGTTGGTGCAACGATCAATTCAAATACCGGTGCACCCGGTGGCGGACAATCCGTCAAGCTTCGTGGTGTCACCTCTGTTTATGGTAATACGCAACCACTCTATGTGATCGACGGGGTTTTTGTTGACAACACAGCCACATCCGCCGGATTAAATTTTGTGACCGGTGCCCTCGCAGGAGGATCCCTCACTTCCAATCAGGACAATCCCTCCGGAAGAATATCGGATATCAATGCAGAAGACATTGAAAACGTTGAGGTGCTGAAAGGCGCTTCTGCTGCGGCGATATATGGCTCAAGAGCAGCCGGCGGTGTAATCATCGTAACAACGAAAAAAGGTCATGCCGGAAGAACCCGCATCACCTTCTCACAGGATCTCGGATTTATTAAAGTAAGCAAACTCCTGGGTGTACGGCAGTTCACTGCGCAAACGGCCGCAAGTTTGTCGAACGATAGTTTAACCGGTTTAAAATATGCAGCAGAATTCACTGCGGCCAAAGCCTCCGGTCAATTGTATGATTACGAAAAAGAAGTTTTCGGTAACACCGGATTCGCCAGAAATACACTCGTGAGTGTAAGTGGCGGAAACGATCGCACCACTTTTTATTTGTCAGCCGGCCAGAAAGACGAAGCAGGCATTGTAAAAAATACCGGCTACCGGAATACAAGCCTGCGTTTTAATATCGATCATCATATTTCCGATAATATCAAAGTGGGCATCAGCACCAATTATCTGAATACATCGGCGAACCGTGGATTCTCCGGAAACGACAATGCCGGTGTTACACTGGGCATTGCACTTTCTTCGACACCGCAGTTTGCCCAGCTGCATCCCGATCAGTTTGGCAATTATCCAAACAATCCATTCGCTGCGTCCAATCCTTTACAGACGATCGCCCTCATGCAGAATCATGAAGGTGTTAACCGCTTCATCACGGGCATCGGACTCGAAGCCGTGTTTCAGCGTTCAGAAAAAAGCGTTACGAAATTTGTAGGCGGAGGCGGATTTGATTATTACGGTCTGCAGACAAATGTATTGTTTCCCGGAACGCTGCAGTTTCAGTCTGTCAACAAGGGAACATCCGTTCAGGGGTTTACAGACAATCTGAACATCAACGCGATTCTTTCGCTGGTAAATACTTATACTGCTTCCAGAAATCTGATCCTGACCACCTCAGCCGGTTTCACCCAGGAAGATGGAAACTATAATAATTTACTGAATGCAGCGACACAGGTAATCTCCGGACAGAGCAATGTTGACCAGGCCGGATCATTGACCGCAACCCAGTTCCGTGCGCAATTCCAGAACCAGGGAATTTATGTGCAGGAAGAAGCCAGCATCATCGATGCGATCACCGCAACTGCTGGTATTCGTTTTGATCGTTCATCCAACAACGGGGACGCAACAAAATTTTATGCTTATCCAAAAGCAGGATTGTCCTGGAACCTCACACATAGTGGTGTGTTTGATCCCAATGGATTTTTCAGCAACTTCAAACTGAGAGCTGCCTACGGTGAAGCAAACAATACACCGGCTTATGGTTCCAAGTTTACCGCGATGAATGTTTCCAATATCGGCGGTCTGCCGGGCTCTATCATCGGACTTCAGGAAGGCAATCCAAACATCGAACCTGAAAGACAGGCAGAATTTGAAACCGGTATTGACTTCAGTGTTCTGAAAGGCAAACTGAGTTTCGAACTGACTTACTATAAGAAAAATATTTATAATTTTCTTATGCTGAGTAATCCACCTTCCTCTTCAGGATTCTCTTCCAGCTGGGTGAACGCAGGCGATCTGAAAAATGAAGGTGTTGAACTTTCTTTGAATGCAAGACCGGTTACCACCAGAAATATTACGTGGAACACAACATTCAATTTCTGGCTGAACCGCTCACTGGTTACACGCCTGATCACACCGCCCACACCACAGGGATCTTTTGGATATGTACTCGGTACCTTCCAGATTCAGCAGGGTGCATCGGCTACACAGATACTCGGCCTTTCACCAACCGGCATCGTGAAATGGGGTGATGCAGAACCCACCTTCCAGATGAATACATACAATGAAATTACTTTTCAGAATAAACTCAGCTTACGCTTTCTGCTTCATTGGAAAAATGGCGGACAAAACGTGAATCTGACCAACCTGGAAAATGATTTCGGCGGAACGAGCGCAGACTGGGATGCTCAGACTTTGAAAAAAGGCGTACCCAACGGCGCTTATCGCATCAGTCAGATCGGTACCAGTGCACAGGAGTTTGTACAAAACTCCGGATATGTAAAACTGCGTGAAATCGGACTTTATTATTCTTTCGCCACCACGGCAAATAATTTCCTGAAAGGATTGCGCGTCGGCGTATCCATGACGAACTTCTTTGTGTGGACGAAATATACATCGTACGATCCGGAAGTATCCAACTTCGGAACCGGTTTCTCCAGTGGTGTGGATGTGGATCCTTATCCTGCAACCAAACGTGCTGATTTTCACATTTCACTGGATTTTTAAACCCATTAGATCAACTATTATGAAAAAAATTATTATAAACAGTCTGCTGATTATCTCCGCGAGCACCCTCTTCATTTCCTGTCAAAAGGACTATGGAAATCTGAACGGTCCTTCGGTTGAAAGTTTTGTATCGAACTCCTCAGCGAGTGATTTGAATAACCTCGTAACGGGTTCGGAGTCCGGCATGCGCAATAACATCGCGCTTTATCTCGACGATGTCGGAACCATCGGCCGCGAAAACTATCGCTTCTCTGCATCAGAACCCCGTTATGTGACAGATCTGCTGGGTGCCGACAACGCCGTGTTGAGTAACAGTAATTTCTATATCACCAATACCTGGGCTTCCCGTTATCGTGTGGTGAAGAATTGCAATACACTCATACAGGCGGCTACGAATTCGACACTGATCAGTGCAGAGGAAAAATCCGGTTATATCGGATTTGCACAAACGATCAAAGCATATCAGTTGCTTTTATGTCTGAACCAGACTGATTCAAATGGTATTCGCATCGACGTAAGTAATCCCGCAGCGCTGGGGCCCGTCATCGGACTGGCTCCATCCCTGGACGCGATCTCTGCGTTGCTGGATTCAGGCAAAGCAGCACTGGCTACTGGAACCGTAGTGTTTCCGCTTTCCGGAGGCTTCACAGGTTTTTCTGATGCCGCAGGACTTATTGAATTTAACCGCGCTTTATCTGCACGCGTGCAGGTGTATCGCTCCAACTGGACGGCTGCACTCACGGCGCTGTCTGAATCTTTCTTCGGTCTGGCCAATGATTTTAACCTCGGTGTATATTCTGTTTTTGGAACCGGATCCGGCGATCAGCTGAACCCGGCATATATTCCGCAGAAACAAACAGGTGAAGTGCGCGTGGCCAATCCTTCTTATGCACAGGACATTCTGCCGGGCGATGACCGCATTTCAAAAGCAACCCTCAGACCGGTGGCATCACTAGATGGACTGAGCAGCGACCGCGATGTGTGGGTATATACGTCGAGTACAGCTCCCATGGCCATTGTTCGGAATGAAGAATTGATTCTCATTTATGCAGAAGCAAATATTCAAACCAGTAATTTTCCTGAAGCAGTGAAGGCGCTGAATGTGATCCGCGAGAAACATGGCCTTGCCGATTATTCAGGCCCGCTTACCAGCACTGCGCTGATCAATGAAATGTTGTATGAAAGAAGATATTCATTGTTCTTCGAAGGTCATCGGTGGATTGATGTAAGGCGTTACAATTTGCTGACCACACTCCCGCTTGATCGTCCCGGAGATAATGTTTGGGGACTATTTCCACTACCTGTTTCTGAACAATAACTTCTAACAGTCTGGAAAGTCTGGGAAGTCTGGATAGTCTGATTTTGTTAGTCTGGAGTTGAAAGTGAATTTTCTTTCAATTACCAGACTTCCCAGACTTCCAGACTTCCAGACTTTATAAGATCTCTTTTGACAGAAATATGAAATAGAGCAAAATCAACCCCAGTACAATCGTTAGCAACGATAGGGCGACCGCAGGATCAATCAGGAATTTTTGGTGGTGTTTTAGGCGGGCAAGTTTGACCGCTTTTCTATAATATAGAATAGTCACAACAATCATTAAACAGGTCCCGCTCCCGGTAATCACCAGTCCCGCCAGGTGGGCATGATTCACCCATGCCTGTCCGGATTCCACGCGTGCTTTATGTAAAGCGGCCAGGCCTTTGTCCACGACAAAGCCACCGCCGATCATACTGAGCAGGGTTCTTATCCAGGCCAGTTGTGTACGTTCCAGTGCCAGCTCTGTGCGCTCCACCGCCAGATCTGTTCGCGGATCCATCTCCTCTTCTGAATCTTTGCGGATGGAGGTACTGGACGTTTTATAATCAGTCATAAAAAATATTTTATACAGTATCAATTGTGGATTACACGATGGTCAAAGTAAAGATATTACCGTTAAATTCGTGGCATCTTATGTCCCTATCCATCGCATCACTCAATTCAGGAAGTAACGGAAACTGTTATTACATCGGAAATGGCGAAGAAGCCATTTTTGTAGACGCGGGCCTGTCCTGCAAGGAAACAGAACTTCGTATGAAAAGGCTGGGACTAAGTATGGACTGCATCAAAGCCATTTTTATTTCCCATGAACACAGCGATCACATCAGTGGGGTCAACCAGCTGGTGTCGAAATACCAGATACCGGTTTATGTGAGCCAGTCCACCTTAAAAGAAGCAGGTTTCTGGAAGATCCGGAAATATACCATTGACTTCACCGCCCAGCAACCGATTCCCATTGCAGGCATGCACGTGACCGCCTTTCAGAAAAAACACGATGCCTGCGACCCGCATAGTTTTGTGGTGAGCCGGGGAAAACTCAATATTGGGGTGTTTACAGATATCGGTGTTCCCTGCGATCAGCTGATTCATTATTTCAAACAATGCCATGCGGCATTTCTGGAATCCAATTATGACGAGGAAATGCTTGACAAGGGGCGTTATCCTTTTTTCCTGAAGAACCGTATACGCGGCGGCAACGGACATCTCTCCAATCGCCAGGCCATGGATCTTTATGTGAACCATCGTCCCGCATTCATGACCCATCTGCTGCTCTCCCATCTTTCTAAAGAAAACAATTCCCCCGAACTCGTTGAATCTTTATTTACTTCCCATCCCAGCGATACCCGCGTGATTATCGCCAGCCGGCATAAAGAGTCTGAAATTTATGAGATCGCCGCAGCGAAAGAAAACCCTTTTCGGCTGCTTCTTTCCAGGACGAAGCCGACGAAGAAGCAACAACTCTCACTTTTTTAATTATCAATTATTAAATATTAATTATAAGTTCAGTTTCCATAATCGTTATAAGACGTTTTGAAATCAGTTAACCCGGGTTAATAATTAGTAATTAATAATTTACAATTTCCTGATAAGCGCAACAAGCGACACAAGACACCAGCTTCCCTCCAGAATTACAAACGGAAAGTAATGAATCAGGTAACTCGCATAACAGGCGATGCCTGCACCGATGAGATTAAGTAAAGAATAAACCAGGCTTTCTGTCTTAATGATTTTCAGCATATTGAGAAGAAAAGCAATCAGCAGAATCGCCACACCCAGACTGCCCATGATATCTGAAAATGTCATTGAAAGGAATTCGGGCGAAATTAAATAAAAAGGTCTCCCTGAGAACAGGGAGACCTACGATTGCTAGTCCACGAGATAAAGTTCTAAACTCAAACAGTTTCCAGGTATACAGATCGGGATAAGGTAATGGTTAAAAAGGTTTGACTAACTAGGCCTTCAATAACAAACTTACGTTGGCTCACCGTGGTCAAAAAGGGGATAAAACAGGATTCTTATCCGGGTATTTCTCCCGGTGTGCAGGGGATAAAACCCGTTTCTTCCGATAATCACACAAGGCACTCAGATTCTACGTATTTTCAGAATCAAAACCTTACATATGACACATAAAATGGCTATTCCCTGCACTTTGCTGCTTGCTTCGGCTTTCCTTTTTTCATTTCGTACCCCCGAAAAAAAACTGATCACTGATATTCGAATGGGCAATACCCAAACAAAAGCCCTTTTGGATACCGGAAGAATCGTGAATGTCGATTCCATTCAGACCTGCCTGGACAACTATAAAATATTAATGGCCAATCATGCATTTACCGATCCCGGTGGCCAGCCTTTTACAAAGAAAATCACCGTCACAGATAAGCTCACGACAGGAGAAACTTTCAGCGGAAAAGACCTCCGTGCCTGGCTGGACGCAACCGATGACGAATATAAAAGTGAAGGCAAAATTCTTTCCGTACGCATCCAGTTTGGTGTGTACGACATGACTTACCTGAACAGATATGAACCGAATGCTGCCAGAAGGGCGAGGAGTAATAACCGGATCGCGGTGTTCCTGATCCCCTACGATGCAGCCTCTGGTGTTTCCCTGAAAAAACATGCGATGGCAGCTGCCAGTGCAACTCCGGCCGGTGGAAGTGGAAGCGGCGGCGGCGCCTATGATTTTGGCGGGCTTCAACCATAAAATAACTCAAGGCTTACCTATCAAACATATGAATAGCTTACCTATAAAACATCTGAATGGCTCACCTTTAAAACAACTGAAAGGCTCACTCACAAAACATTCGTCTGGTTCACCCACAAAACACCTGAATGGCCTGGTTTGAATATTTTGAATTGCTTGCCCTGATCATGGCGGTCTATTGCTGGCGGGGACTGAAAGCCTGCTCGCTGATTGCTTTCATTCCCCTGCTGGTGATCGTGAATGTATGTGAAATCGTCGCGGAGAATTATCTCAGCTTCGGCTGGACCTCCAATTACCGGGTCTATAATATATACATGCTGCTCTCAACCCCCTTCTTTTTCTACTTAGCAGGCAAAATGTTATTTTTAACCAGGAAGGAAGCCGTTGTGTTTTTCATTGTCTGTATTTTATGCATGATTCTGATGTGCATAAATTTCGCATTCATACAGGGACCCATTGCATTCAATTCATATTCCATGGGTCTGATGGAAATCATGCTCATTGTTTTTTCTGGTCTCTGCCTGGTAAGGCTGACCGTCTTTGACCAGAAAGAACTGAATTTTATGCGGGAGCCCTATTTCTGGATCAATTCCCTCAACCTTTTAGCCGGGCTGGTTACCCTGGTGGTACTTGGTCTGCAGTCCTATATCCTGATGAACAAAATCGAAATTGCCAATAAAACTTTATATCATGCCATCTTACCTGCTGTAACAGCCATCGTTTACGCGGGCTACAGTTATGCTTTTATATTATGCAGGACGCAAAGAGCCAGGTCATCTTCACTATCATAGCAGTTGTAATCATTCTGCTGTTTCTTGGCGTGCTGTTCCTGGTCATGTTGTTTTATTATAACAATAAAAAAGGTCAAATGAGTAAAGAGCAACAGCTCATGCGCGCCAGATACGACAAACAATTACTGGAATCCAAACTTGAAATACAGGAACAGACGTTCGACATGATCAGCCAGGAGATCCACGACAATGTGGGACAAATCCTCAGTCTGGCCAAGGTGCAGTTGAGCATCATGGAACAAAAACAATCGGTGGAAGGCGAATTGCTGAGCAATGTAAAAGAAAGCATCAGTCTGGCCATGACCGAACTCCGCGACATTGCCAAAAGTCTGAGCAGTGAAAGATTACAAAAACTCAGTCTGCAGGACAGTATCAGCCAGGAGATCCGCCGCATCAACCGCAGCGGTTTTATCAAAGTGAGTTCTGATGTGGAAGGTGCTGAAAAACATATTCCCGATCAGCACAAACTGATTGCCTTCCGCATCGTGCAGGAAGGATTGCAGAACATCATCAAACACGCCAGCGCCTCCGATGTAAAAGTTTCCATCAAATACCTGGAGGATTGCATGTTCATTTCCATCTTCGACAACGGCGTGGGATTCAATCCCGAGACGGAATTAAAAAAACGCGGCGGCCTCGGTCTGCAGAATATTCTGAGCCGTGCAACCCTCGTGGGTGGCAAGGCAGATATCATGAGCAAACCCGGCGAAGGAACTACCTTACAAATTCAAATGGCTTATGCCTGATCAGAAATATATTGCCCTGGTAGACGATCATACCATGTTTCGCAAGGGACTGGCCGTGCTGATTGGTTTGTTTCCCCAATACAAAGTGCTGATGGATGTGGGCAATGGCCGCGAATTCATTGACCAGCTGGATCCGGATCATCTGCCCGATATTGTTTTGCTCGACATTCATATGCCGGTGATGGATGGATATGCAACAGCTGCCTGGCTGCTGGCCAATCATCCCCAGATCCGCGTGCTCGCCCTGAGTACCATGGACAATGATGCGACGATCATCAAAATGATTCATCAGGGAGCCAGGGGATATATACTGAAAGATGCCGATCCCAAGGAATTGCAGATTGCTTTTGAAGAAATTCTGGCCAAAGGATATTATTATAATGAAATGCTCACGCGCAAGGTGATCCAGTCCATTCATTATGCCGGCGGCGATACCACCCAGGCCTTCCCGAAATTGACCGACCGCGAAATGGAATTTCTTAAACATGCCTGTAGTGAAAAAAACTACCAGCAGATTGCCGGCGACATGTTCGTCAGCGAGCGCACCGTGGATGGCTACCGCGAATCCCTCTTCAAAAAATTCAACGTCTCCAACCGCGTGGGGCTGGTGCTTTATGCGATTAAGAATCAGTTGGTGCAGCTTTAATCAGGCCTAAAGCCCAAAGTCTAAAGCCTAAAACCCACCCAACGCTCAACACCCAGCGTCTAACGATTAACGCCCACCGCCCAACTAATCCACCGCCAACCACCAACCGCCAACCGCCAACCAAATATCTTACCTTAGTTACATGGAATTCTCTCCCGAAAACAAAATAGTAAAGCTCTGCGCCGATGGAATGGCAGCAGAAGGCCAGGGTCGTGAGGAGGATGCGTTGAATTTATTTACTCAGGCCTGGAACGAGTCAACCGATGATTTCGAAAAATTCACTTCTGCTCATTTCGTTGCCAGGCATCAGCAAACTGTTGCAGACAAACTGAAATGGGATGAACTGGCCCTTTCGCATGCGGAAAAAATAAATAACGATTCCGTTAAAGGATCTCTTCCTTCCCTCCTGTTAAATATCGGGAAATGCCACGAAGACCTGAACGATTTTGAAAAAGCCCGTACCTATTATATGAAGGCACAACATTATACTCAGTTTCTTCCCGATGATAAATACGGACATATGATTAAGTCGGGAATCATTGCGGGCATTGAAAGGCTGAATTAAACGCGAAACGCTGAACGCCCAACGCTAAACGCTGAACGAAAATCCGCCAACCGCCAACCGCCAACCGCCAACCAAAATATAATGAAACGCAGACAATTTGTAAGAAACATTTCCATCGCCAGCGCCGGCATCGGACTGATCCATCCCGTTCCCCTTTTTTCAAGAACGCCTGTTAATAAAGTTCGGTTAGGCATCATCGGTACCGGTCTCCGGGGACAAAATCATTTATGGAACGCATTACAGCGTTCAGATGTGGACGTGGTGGCGATCTGTGATGTGGATGAACGCAGTATTACATCTGCAAAAGAGCTGGTGACGAAATCGGGCAGACCCATGCCGAAAATATTCACCGGCGACACACATGCCTATAAAAAATTACTGGAAGAAAAAGATTTGCAGGCCATTTTAATTGCCACACCCTGGGAATGGCATACGCCGATGATTCTCGACGGCATTGCCGCGGGCATTAAATACATCGGCACGGAAGTAGTGCTCGGCATCACACTGCAGGATCACTGGAACGTGGTAAATGCAGCCGCTGCGCACCAAGCCAACGTGATGATGCTGGAGAATGTCTGTTACCGCCGCGACATCATGGCCATCTTGCAAATGGTGCGTCAGGGCATGTTTGGCGAACTCATGCACATGCAATGCGGTTACCAGCACGATCTGCGCGGAGTAAAATTCAATGATGGCAAAACTCCGTACGACAGTGGCGTCGAATTTGGCGAGAAGGCTTTTTCAGAAGCGCGCTGGCGTACCAACCACAGCGTGCATCGTAACGGTGACCTGTACCCGACACACGGCATTGGCCCCGTTGCGGAAATGCTGAACATCAATTATGGAAATCGTTTTGTTTCGCTGAGTTCGTTCTCTACCAAATCCCGCGGACTGCATGAATATATTGTAAAGAAAGGTGGGCCGGATCATCCGAATGCGAAAGTCGAATTCAAATTGGGAGATATCGTCACTACCCAGATCCGTTGTGCGAATGGTGAAACCATTTTATTGCAACACGATACCAATCTGCCTCGTCCCTATTCACTCGGCTTCCGCGTTCAGGGCACCCGCGGACTATGGATGGACGTGAATCATTCACTGTATATAGAAGGCGTGAGCCCGAAGCCGCATACCTGGGAAGACGTGCAACCTTATCTGGACAAATACGATCACCCCGACTGGCAGCGATGGGGCAAGGAAGCTGAAAACGCGGGACACGGTGGCATGGACTTTTTTGTATTGCAGGCGTTCATTGAAGCAGCCAAAAGCCAAACCACGACGCCGATGGATGTATACGACGCTGCCGCCTGGAGTTCCATCACGCCACTCAGCGAGATGAGCATCGAACTCGGCAATCAAACGGTTGATATGCCGGATTTTACCAGCGGACAGTGGATGTATCGAGTGAACAAATTTTAGTCCTTGGCTAAAACTTATTCACACGCAATTATTAATTGTTAATTATCAATTTATTCCCAACTCAATTACCCGAATAAAATTGATCATCACCTTAATGGAATTAATAATTAATAATTAGTAATTAATAATTTTTCAGCGTATTCTGAACTTCATAGTAACCCCATAATTATAAGGGTCTCCCAATCGCGCAGCACCAAAATCATAGGCATAAGCGATGTAGCGCGTGTTGGTCACATTGCGCATCCAGAAGGAAATATTGAAGAATGAATAAGAAATGCCAATGCTGGTATTGAGCATCTGATAAGAAGTCTGTGACTGTGCATTGGCGAGATCAAAATATTGTTTGCCAAAATAAAACCACTCTCCCCGGATAAATCCGTTCACACCCAACAAGGGCAGTGCTCCTGAATATTCCAGCGCCACCATCGACGTCACATCGGGCGTAAACAACTGGTGCTTGCCATCGAGTGTAATCTCGGATCCATTGGATGATAAAGTTCCGCTGCTGAAAGTGGCATGCGTATATCCAAAATGGCCGGTCACCTGCAAGCCTTTCACAATCAGTCCTTCGAGTTCTGCTTCAAATCCCTTGCTCACCAGATTGCCCGCATTTTTGATAACAGTAATCGCATCCGGCAGTATCAGCGTCGGCACCTGCACATCGTGCACCTGGTTATAGAAAAAAGCAAGGTTGGCATGAAAACGGTTTCTAAAATAATTACCCTTAAATCCCACTTCATAATTATTACTATACTCGGGTTGATAAGGATACAGCGGCGGCTGTGAAGGATCGCTGGACAACTGTGTAAGACCACCGGTGCGATAACCCTGTCGATAACTGGCATATATATGCGCATTCTCACCGGCCCGGTATGAAAGCGAAAGCATCGGCGTCACTGCATGGTAGGAAGTTTTACCCGAAGTATCGGGCTGGGTCGGGAAACCACCCGATGCACCATCCGGCACATAGAGTCCGGACACTTCAGCATTCGACTGCTGGTAATCGTAACGCAATCCGCCTGCCACCGTCAGCTTCTTCAGGAAGGTATATTCCAGCTGACCATAAAATGCCAATCCCTTGTTTTTTATCTGTGTGGTATTGATGATGGTGTAATTACTATCGGGCGATCCGATCAGTGATGCGTCCGCTCCAAAATGTGTTCCCTGTTTATTCGGGGCCGTTTGTGCAAACAGATAAGAACCCAGCGCCCATTTCAAAGGTGAAACGGAAGCCGTGGGAGAAGTCAGCCGCAACTCTTCCGTCCACGCGCCCACTTTATTCCACTCCTTTCCATAATTGTTTACGATGCTGATGATATCGAGTGGAGAAAAATCTCCGTCCACCGGGTTTTTGTAATAGCGGTAATTCGACTGATAAGCCGTCAGTGACGAAAAATCCATTTTAGCACCGGTGTAACGAATCTGCAGGGAGGTATTCAGTGTATTGTCTACCATCTCTCCGATCGCATTCTGATCCAGATGATACGGATTGGCCAGCGCCGCCTCCGCAGATACATTCAGCGGGAATGCGCCATTGTCGCGGTTCCAGAGATTTTTCATATTGAATGTAAAAGACCATTTCGGACTCAGCAGATATTTGAGGTAGAAATTATCTGCCGTACGATACTGTTTATCAAAATTGCTGTTGTTGAAATCGTTGATATAATACCCGTCGGAACTCTCATACAATACAGCCGCACCCAGGTACAGTTTTCCTTTGATCAGCGGTGCACTGAAATTCAGACCGTAACGTTCAAGTCCATAATTTCCGGAACTGAGTTCAAATGAAACATGCACCTGATCGTCGGGCTGCCTGGTGAATATATTGATTACGCCACCCATGGCATTTCTTCCATACAAAGTTCCCTGCGGACCTTTCAACACATCAATATGATCCACATCGAACAACTGCGGAATATAAGTATCCAGCGTAAACTGCGGCACTCCGTCAATATAGGTAACTACGGCGGGATCATAGGAAGTGGAAGTGATGCCGCGGATGGAAATTACATTTCTTCCGTCGCCGGGATTGGCCGAATATAAATTGGAAACGATGCCTTTCAGATCCTGGCTGGCCCAGAGACGATAAGCCTGGATGTCCCGGGATGAAAGTGCCGTGATGCTGATCG
>Ga0206961_1092_pt1 | contig 20453 bp, 20 predicted proteins | sample Alteio_BWOrgHeat_30_FD_153238 | JGI IMG/M metagenome (GOLD analysis project Ga0206961, IMG submission 153238) | Enriched cells from forest soil in Barre Woods Harvard Forest LTER site, Petersham, Massachusetts, United States -... | ecosystem: Environmental > Terrestrial > Soil > Temperate forest >...
TGTAAGGCAAAGCTTTACTGAAAAAGATATTAATCCTTATTTGTCTCCGGAAGAATATGCAGAGGTGAAAGCAAGACTCGCTGTTTACGGACCGGGTCATTTGTTTTCTCCGCAATCAAAAAAAGGAACCATCGTTATCCCGGGTTTTGATGGTGGAGCGGAGTGGGGCGGACCGGCCGTAGATCCATCCGACGGAACTTTGTTCATCAATGCCAATGAAATGGCCTGGGTTCAGCAGATGAAAGATGTAGACAATGCCGCAAAGAATAATGAACCTTATCCAGTGGCTGGTCAGCGATTGTATATACAAAACTGTATGTCATGCCACGGCGCCGACAGAAAGGGCGGGAGTAATTATCCTTCCATCGTGGATATCAATAAGAAATTAAAAAAAGATCAGTTCATTGATTTTATCAGTGCGGGCAGGAGAATGATGCCTTCGTTTTCATTCCTTAAACCGGAAGACAAAGAAGCGATTGCTTCTTTTGTTTTAAACATTCAGTCCGATCAGAAAAAAATCTATCACCGGGAACTCAATGAAAGTGAAAAATTCAGACAGATACCTTATACCATTACAGGTTATAACAAATTCCTGACCAAATCGGGATTGCCAGCCATCGCCCCACCCTGGGGAACCCTTACGGCTATTGATATGAACCGCGGTGATGTGAAGTGGAAAATCGTGCTCGGCGATAACGACTCTGCTTTTGCAGGTAAACCACAGACCGGCACAGAAAATTATGGCGGTCCTGTTGTTACCGCAGGCGGCTTGTTATTTATTGCCGCAACCAAAGACGGAAAAATCCGCGCCTTCAATAAAAATAGCGGCAAACTTTTATGGGAGGCAACATTACCCAATGCCGGCTTTGCAACACCTGCAGTATATGAAGTGGATGGCAAACAATATATCGTGATTGCATGCGGGGGTGGTAAACTGAAAACGAACTCAGGAGACAGCTATGTTGCTTTCGCGTTGGAAAAATAGTAAGAGGTCTCAGGATTTGAGTTTGGGGCTTTGGGCTTTTCCTGGTTTAACAAATTGCCAGACCAGTGGTCCGGATATCAGTGCAATCACCGCGTAGATAACTGCCGGCGTATTTTCACCAGAGCCGGAAACAGACCCAACAAGAGCCATCACAAAAATAAAAGTAGGCGCCAGAAATAATAATAAAAGTCCGTATCTCCTCAATGGAATCCGGAAAGGACGTTGCATTTCGGGTTCTTTTTTTCGCAAGCTGATCAGGGCGGCAAACTCAAGTGAAACGCCACCGGTGTACAAACAGATATCCATCACGATCAGATCGGCCAGTGGCAAAAAAATCAACAGACTCACAATCGTGGCGCAGGCGATGATAGAAATATAAGGCGTTTGATATCTGGGATGTGATTTTGTAAACATACGTGGCAACAGATGATCCTTTCCCATGGCAGCGGGTACACGGGATACGGATAATAAAACTGCGCAAAAAATCCCCATCATGCTGGCCATTCCGCCAATGGATAAGATGGTTCCCAGCCACTTTCCTCCAACCAGTTCGCCGAGATAAGGAATTCCTTTGTCAGCGAATTCAGATCCGGATATGCCGGAATGCAGTGCCAGCCAGGTAATGGCGATATATACAATATAAATGCTGGAGAAGGCAATAAAAATGGCTTTCAGATAAGTACGTATCGGTTTATTAACCTCGCTTGCATATGTTGTGGCATTGTCCCAGCCGATGAAATTCCACATGATCGTAAAAATTGCCATGCCGATCGATTTCATGGCAGCGGGGTGATGTACCACACCAAAATCGGTGTGAATAAAACCAGTGAAAAACAATATCAGAAACGGACACATCACGGCAATGGTCAAAAACATGGCTGTCTTCCCGACAGGCACAATTCCGCGGATATTTAAACCGGCATTCAGCCAGATCATCAGCAGGGAAATGGGGATTTTATAATGATCGATTTCCGGGAAGAAGGAAGCATATTCAATAAAAAAAAACCGGATAAATTGCCAGATCAACAAATGTGTAAAGCCAGGTCCACCATCCCTCAAAAAATGCCCAGTGCAGACCCAGACCGCGCTTCACCCATTCATAATAACCGCCTTCCACAGGCATCATACTGTTCAATTCAAGCACAACGAGTATGGTTGGAATATCATACAGCAGGGGAGTGATCATCAGCAGGGGGATCGCATAAGATCCTGCGTAACCGATCAGCGGTTCGATGCCGTATGGACCACCTGAAACGGTAAAAAATATTACCGCCGATAATGGAATGAGTCCTATTTTTCGAAGTATCTGCGGGGTTGTGGTGGCCTTTGAATTCATCAGGTAAAAAACCACCGAACCTACAACAAAAATCACTGCCGGGACCTTGGCCGGGGGTTTTTTACTTGGGTTTTTTCAGTATATTTGCCGCCCTGAATGCCTGGAACTCAATCGTTCCGGTTCAGATGGCCCCGTAGCTCAATTGAATAGAGCATTTGACTACGGATCAAAAGGTTTCTGGTTTGAATCCAGACGGGGTCACAAAGCCCTCCGGCGCAGCCGGAGGGCTTTTCTGTTTTGAAGCGATGCGAACTCGTTCACCGGCTAAAAATAGAAAAGACCCAGGGCGCGAAACGCACTGGAGGGCTTTGGGTAAGGCCAATGCGAATTGGATCATCGTCAGATAATCCAGACGGGGACACTTAAACACACATTCACCGTATCAATTGTACTAACAGTAAATTGTAATGACCTGGGAATCAACCTCGGATCTTTCTTTTTGTAGAGCAGTCGATTACAACAATAGTTACAAATGCGTCAAACAAATCACCAATGACATGGGCCAGAAGTTTACCTGGAAAATATTCTGTCAATTTTCAATGGGGGTCATTTCACCGATATCGTTTATCCTTAGCAATCATATCCCAACCAGGACAATCAGGGAAGTTAGAAAGCGGTTTTCAATATTCTTCTTTTAGCTCATCAGGTTGCGGAGGACTGACATATTTCTTCATGCTCCATTTACAGGCTCCAAATCCAATGAAGTTCTTCTGACAATCCAATAACGAAAGTTTATTCGCCCCTCCAGAATGAGTTGGATCTTCAAGTTGTATATGATCACATCTTCCCAAAAGCATACCGGACAAATTCAATAGGAATCGTAATATTCAGTTTTAAGAGTTTTATAGCCGCAACAAGGACTAGTAATCTTACCAGAGTTCACTGACATACAATCAAGATATTGAGCCGTGAAATTAACCCAGAATCAGCTATCGATTTGTTTTAGGGAGCCTACCAATAGTTTTAGGATGTATCTACTAAATAATTATCGCGCCTTAAATCGCCTTAAAATAGGCTGGATATTCCGAGCAACGCGCTTCGATGGAAATCTGGATCAATCAGAAGGTCTGCTTAAATCTCAGGACTGAATGGTTGCATAAAGCAGCGATGATCAACATCAGCTTGTTTAAAGGCTCAACGTATCCTGTACCCGTCTGTAACCGGGTAGTAGTTTATTTAGGTCTAGGTAGCTTGAGCCTGTTTGAATATTTTTTTACCTTCACGGTACATGACTTTAAAAGACAACACTAAATTATTCGCAATTCTTACAGTCATATTTGTGGTTCTTTCGATATTTCCTCTTACATATTTATGGTGGCTAGAACTTAATTTAATATTATACATTGATAATTACTTATTCAAGGGTAACGAACTATTGGCTAAGCATTTTTATTTAGTTAACACTCTTGTAAATTTTATTCCGATAATTATTCTCTTATTCATCTACTTCCGAGTTAAGAAAAAAATTATCAAAACGGCAGCAGCTACGGCCATGATGATTTTTATGATATGCTTATTAACAATTTACACTCCCGCGCAATTTGATATTCCTTTCATCTTGTTGACCATGGCTCTCAGTATAGTCAGTGGCGCCATTCTGATTCTTGTCACCAATTTCATTTCAAGCAGGGCTAAGGGACTTTAGCGCAGCCTTCAAATTTTGGCAGTTTATTCTGTACAGTTGCATCATCAGCGCCCGGGTTTACAATTACAAATCTGACTCTCTGAATTATTTTTCAGATGTGTTGATACTTTTTTCATGATGATTATTTTTTTATTTCATGCAAGGTTTGGCAAGCTAGCCGACAAGAACGAACCATAAAACACTGAAGGCTTTGCGGTACAAACTTTTATCATGTCAATCTGTTCCCTTTCCGTTTAAACGATTCGAAGTGTGTTCGTGTCTATGACAAAGGATAACTTGAAATATTTTTTTTATCTTGGGGAAATGAAGTTCATTTTATGCTTCTTATTTACAATGGCGATTTTTAGTGGTCATTCGCAGGCTGTTAAAAAGGACAGGGTTATCACTGGCAGAATTTATTCAAATATCAATCCACAGTTTTACAATGTAGTTAATGTCTCTGTTATAATACGCTGCGACAATAAGCCGTTTGATACTGTTCAAACAAACGATAAAGGACAGTTTTTAGTGATAATCCCGCCTGACAAGCAAAAGGAAATAGACATCATTTATTCAGGCCTCGGTTTTGAATCTGTCTATCTTCGGCATCTGCATTTGCTTTCAGCAGATACAACAAATTTGCTATTTGACGTGGGTAAAAGTTATGAGAAAAATATTTTCGGTAAGGCGACCTGTCCAAAATGCAGCAAATCCGATAGGGTATATGCAATTAGTTACAGTGACGCCCCTGTTTTTTCTATTCGAGTGAGTAACAGCGGTGACACAACCTATAGCCCATTATACAAAGGTACATATCAAGCGGGCTGTCTTTCATCAGCGCAAAGTGCCCAATGGTATTGTGACAGAGATAAAATTCAGTTTTGATACATATTTAATACCGCCAACGGCTAGTATTACCGGTTGATTGTTGGTTACAGTCTCCACACAGCATTAATTGAGGGATTTTTACCAACAACTTTACTCGAACATTTTCTGTCATCATTTTTAAAAATGTTGTCCCCGATTGCGAAGAACGTTACCACTGCGTATCTATAAAACTAGATAGTTTTTTAAAGATAGTTTATTAGTTTTTAATTTTCAAAGGGCTCGGATTATAATTGTTCCATACGGTTTGGGCATCTGGCCACTCAATGACCGGTGTCTGCGTTTTTCATTACCATTTGTAATATATTCCAACCCTCTAAATTTGCTACATGAGCAAAGAACAAACAAAAGACATCGAACAATTTCTCGAGTCGTTTGACAAAGAAGTAATAGATATTGTCATGTGGCTGCGTGAATTTGCCTGGAAATTATATCCCCAGGCAAACGAGTTAATTTATGAAAACTACAATGCGCTTTCTTTGGGCTGGTCCGTGACGGATAAAGTCGGACACAATATTTGCTCTATTGCCGTTTACAGAGCAAATCAAAACGTGCATTTTGGTTTTTACTGGGGCAATGAACTGTCGGACCCGGATCATATTCTTTTAGGAGAAGGTGTTCAATACCGTTACATACTGGTGCCCGACAAAAAGAAATTTCCAAAAGTATATATTACAAAACTAATTCATCAGGCATACGCCAATGCACTCGCGAAGGTAAAAGACCCAAAACAAATTATGCAGGGGCAAACCATTGTAAAATCAATTGCTGGAAAAAAACGTGAAAAGACAAAACCCAAAATAGTAAAAAAATAAAGTATATTGATCTTAAGTGAGACAGATTAAGTTGACATCATACATCTGCGAAGCCCATCTGAAACTATTTTAAACACCAATTAAAAAGTATCTCTATGGCTGAATTAAAAACGAAAAAAACCGAACTTTCTGTTCCCGCTTTTATAAAAAAAATTCCTGATGAACAGAAACGTAAAGATGCGCAGGTCATTCTGGATCTCATGGAAAATATCACCAAAGCAAAACCAAAGATGTGGGGTACGGCCATCATAGGTTTTGGTGATCAAAGATTAAAATATGATAGCGGACGGGAACTGGACTGGTTCATCATGGGCTTTTCTCCCCGCAAACAAAACTTCGCATTGTACATAACTGGTGCAGTAAATGAAAAAGAACTTCTTAAAAAACTGGGTAAACACAAAACCGGTAAAGGCTGCTTGTATATAAACAAACTGGAGGAAGTAAGTCTGCCTGCCTTAAAAGAAATTATCGCGAAGGGTCTTACTAATAGATGATTAATCCGCCTTCTTTTTCTTGAAATAAGTAAAAACACTTAGGCCGAAAATTATAATGCAAAAGCCCGGGGGGCTACTCAAATAGCGTCACCCCAGTATATTCAGGGCACTGTCATTCCGGCAAAAGCATCCAAAACAGGGGAGTTTTTTTGTAATCTGACGGTAGGGTCTTCGTCTAAGGGCAACGAAGGCAGGACGAAGGCAATACGAACGCAGGACGAAGACTTCTGCTCTTATATCATAATCTAACCCTTATAAACCTAGAATGAATCCATCCGTTCGGAATATGCCATTTTTTCATGCCGAATTCTGAAAATAACATGTCCAACCCAATTGCAGCCAATTTTATGCCGCCTGTCGCATTTTTCGAAAAAAATATTTTTAAAAAAGTTTCCCGAACAACCTTAAAAACGGTATAAAGCTTGAGGAAGTCTTTGGTTGGTCTTTTTAACTCATATGCAATCTGAATAAATCGCCATTTCATTCAGATCGGCTTATCATATGTTTTACAGAAGACTGGCAGAAAATTTATAGTTCACAAAAATCCAAAACTATGGGAAAACTAAAGAAAGGTATCCTCGGTGGTTTCGTTGGCACGGTCGGCCCGGTGGTCGGCACCCAGTGGAAAGGCATCGATGTGATCAAAAGCAGACCGCCCCGAAAAAGGCCTAAGTCTTCTGAAGCTCAGTTAAAACAGCAGGCAAAGATGTCGTTGATGACACCTTTCCTGAAATCGCTGACCGGTTTATTGAACAGTACTTATCACAATGGTCTTGTTCAGATGACCACCTTAAACAAATCGTTGTCATACAATATGCGCAACGCGATTTCAGGTGAGTATCCCAACCTGAGAGTCAATTATGCCCGGGTGTTGTTGGGCATCGGCGATCTGTTAAATGTGGATGACGCAATCATCCATTCCGATTCAGAAGGCAAAGTAACTTTTAGCTGGATCGACAACAGCAATGAAGGCAGCGCGCGCACTTCCGACCGTTCTTTCGCAGCAATATATTGCGAAGAACTGGGCGAATGGGAATGGGGGATATCCGGTCCACAAAGAAATGCCGGCAGTTACACATTAGATGTACCTGCATTCAGCGGCAAAGCAGTTTATACCTATATCGGGTTCCTGTCTGCTGATGCAAAGTTTGTTACAACGAGCCTGTACACGGGTTCCATCAACATACTGTAAGCATACATATCTAATATGATCCTTCGGGGTTCCGGGGCCATTGGAAAATGGCCTTTTTTATTTGCCCAAACCTTATTTTTTTCACAATAAAAACCGTTATTCAGAGTTTCCAAAAAGAGGTGGATAAATAAGGGTCTGAAAATGCCCGGTTCTGACCCGCCTTGGCTATTTTAGCATTTCAAAGGCTGAAATACGATGTATAATCCAGAGAATCAGACGTGTAATAAATACATAAACTCATCCATATGAAAAACCAGATACACAAATCTTTGCTCCAGGGTGTAAAAGATCTTCATATCAAAATTCTTCAGTCAAACAATCTCCCCGAGATCGGCAATTACCTGCAGGAAATCCTGGATAAGGTTACCCCGGTGCCTGCTGCGAATAAGAAGGTAGTTGGTCAGGACATGAGTGGCATCAGTAAATCGCGAATCATCAACATCATGAAGAGCGATATCAAATTCATTCTCGACGGAACTTATAACCGCGCAGAAATTGCCAAGTATAAAGCTTCCATGAGCATCGCCTGGCTGAAAAGACTTTTTAGCGAGCCCACTGCCCAGTAAAAGTATATTTTCCTTCACCTCTTTTCCTGTAATCTGTTTTCAAAAGAGAACAGCATCATTCTATTTCGTGCGTGTGTGGTTTATAAGACTACCTTTCCCCGCTGCCGGTCTGGACAGACTGCATCCCGCAGCATTCATCAATGAACGAGAAATTTGAAGAACTGATTGGAACTTATATCCATCACCAGGTCGGTATCAGTGACCATTTCATTACAATGGAATTGTCGTGTCAATTGCAAAAGAATCTGCTGGATCTCGACAAAGACAATAGTATGAAGTTCGCAGGCATCGGCAATCAGGATCTGAAAGATCCGTTGCAGGATAAACGGGGCGATAAGATTTTCTGGATGAATAATAAATCGCAGGAACCCGCCGAGCGTGCTTTTCTGAGTCAGATCGATCAGTTTATTCTCTATCTGAATGATACCTGTTATGTGGGTATCAATGCCTACGAATTTCACTACGCATTATACAATACGGGCAGTGGCTATACGCGACATGTGGATCAGTTCAAAAATAATAACGACCGCAAGTTTTCCATGATTCATTATCTCAATACCGACTGGCTGCCGGAAGATGGCGGCGATCTATTGATTTACCGGGATGATGATGTGGAAAAAATATCTCCTGAAATGCAAAAAGCGGTGTTTTTCAAAAGTGATTCCTGCGAACATGCGGTTTCAAAATCAACACGACCCAGGATGAGCATCTCCGGTTGGCTGAAAAGCATTTAAACCCTGAATAAATACTAACTTGATCTTAGAAATAAAGATTGAGCCATATGAATGAAAAGGGTCTGATCCAGATACTGGGAGCGGCAGGAACCGTTACCGGGTCGAAGTATTTAATTGAATCGCAGGGAAAGAAATTTATGGTTGACTGCGGTTTGTTTCAGGGATTGAAAGAGCTCCGCCTGCTCAACTGGAACAACCTGCCCTTTGATGTTTCCACGATTGATTTTATCCTGCTTACCCATGGTCATCTCGATCATGTGGGCTACCTGCCCCGGGTGGTTCAGGCCGGATTCAAAGGGAAGATTTACGGCACGGCGCCTTCGCTGGAAATTGCTGAAATCGTATTGAAGGATACGGGTAAAATCCAGGAAGAAGAAGCAGAGCAGGCGAACAGGCACAACTACTCGAAACACGTGCCGGCCAAGCCGCTTTATGATCTGCAGGATGTGGGAAGAACCATTCCACTTTTCGAGGAAATCAAAACAGACGAATGGATTGATTTCGGCAACGACATCAAAGTCTGCTATCATACCAATGGGCACATCATCGGCTCCGCCTTTATCGAAATTCATGTTGGTGGAAAAAAACTGGTGTTCAGCGGCGACATCGGCCCGCAGGAAGATGTTTTATTATATCCACCCAACCGCCCCAAAGAGGCGGACATACTTTTTGTAGAGAGTACCTATGGCGACCGGCTTCATCCGAAAGAAAATGTATTGGAACATCTCAAAGAAATTATTCAGCAAACCGTTTCCAACGGAGGCACGCTGATCATTCCGAGTTTTGCGGTAGAACGTACGCAGACACTGATGTATCTGATCTGGCAATTAAAACAATCCGGTGCATTGCCTGATGTGCCGCTGATTATGGACAGTCCGATGGGCGCGAACGTGCTGGACGTATTTGATAAATACCGGGAATGGCTGAAACTTTCCAAAGAAGATTTTTCGGCTATGACAAATATATTTCAGGTAATCAGCAACTACCACGACACTATTACAGCTATCAAAAATAAATCACCCAAGATTGTGATTGCCGGAAGTGGTATGCTGACTGGTGGACGGGTACTGAATTACCTGCAGGAATACATCGGCAAAAAAGAAACGACGCTGCTGATGGTCGGTTACCAGGCAGAAGGAACCAGGGGAAGGCAATTACAGGAAGGCGCCCATGAAGTAAAAATATACGGTAAATTTTATTCGGTGAACGCGCGTATAGAAACCATTAAAGGATTGTCGGCACATGCAGACCAAAACGGTCTTCTGCAGTGGCTGAGTGAAATAAAAACAAAGCCGGAAAGGGTCATGATCATACATGGCGAAAAACAGGTGGCCGATACGTTTCGCGTAAAAATAAAAGACGTCTACGGGTGGGATGGAACGGTTCCCAAGCTGAATGATATCATTGAATGGTAACAGGCATGGGTATCCAAAAATCTCTTTGGAATTACCCTTCTGTTTTGTTAACTTGGTTTAATCTAAACCAAGCTTGCCATGAAATCAATTTTACTATTGAGCTCTGTGCTCATTGCTATGTCCGCCACTTCCCAAACCACTACTTTCAAAACAAACAAATGGGGCAACACCAAGCTCACGCATGACTGGGCGGAGGCGCTCGACAATCCCGTCTCCGAAAGTGTAACGATCGTTGAAACGCCTTCTTCTTTCAAAGCCACCTTTGGAAAAAAAATCAAAATCTACAAAGTCGTCAACTCCAGTAAAATGGATGAGAACACGATGGTGTACAACACGCTGAGCAATGCAAAACCTTATATCATCAAGGTGATGTACATCGACTCAGACAAAACCTATGCGATCCTTTGCGAGAATGAATGGGCCGTGGCCAATGTAACGGACGCCATTGTAGCAAAATAAAAAAGAAGCGCCCGTTCACAGTGCGGGCGCTCCTAACTATTTATTGCGCTACGATTTTATACACCTTGCCAGTGTTGCCCTGCGGCCCGATCTGGTCGGAGGTGAGTAAATAAAGTTCGCCACTTTGATCCTGTCCAAAACTTTTCAGATAAGTTCCGAGATCGGTTGTAAATCCATTCAATGCCAGCTGACTCCAGGGCCAGGATCCGCTGGTGGTCATGTCGGCTGAATAAACTTTTCCGGTTGCTTTTCCATCGGAAGAAAGCATCCCAAAAATATATTTACCCTGCAGTGAAGGAAGCGCCGCGCCGCGATATACAAATCCACCGATGATGGCGATGCCGATGCCACCGCCTTTTGGATTGGCGGAATTTACAATTTCAATCACGGGATCGATCAAAGGATTGCCAGCGGAATCTGTTACCGGGCAGGAGGGTCGTTCAATGAGATCGCTGTCGGTATCAAAACAATGCGTGCCTTCCTTTACATTCCATCCATAATTTCCGCCCTTTGTTACGAGATCAATTTCTTCATATAAAGACTGCCCTTCATCACCGGCTATCAGTGCATGGGATCCGGCCATATCAAATGAAAAACGAAATGGATTCCGGAAACCAAATGCATAGATTTCTTTTTTTGCAGAGGTACCAACAAATGGATTGTCGGCAGGAATATTATAAGGACTGCCATTGACATCTATCCGGAGAATGTTGCCCATCAGATTGGCATAATTATCCTGCCCGTTTCCTCCGGCATTTACGGCGTACCAGTCAGGCACGTGCCCGTTGCCCACATCATCTGAGTTTCCTCCGTCTCCGATGGAGATGTATAAAAAACCATCTGCTCCAAAGGCCAGCGTACCGGCGTTGTGATTCAGATAAGGATGATCGTCTTCAATTAACACTCTTTCAGAACTGATGTCGGCTACGTTTGCATCGGCGGATACTTTGAACTCAGACACGCGCGTCAGGTTGTTCCAGGTGGCGCCGACAGCGCCCGGTACGGGTGTGCCTGCCCGCGGTGGTGCGGTATAAAAAAGATAAAATTTTCCATTTGACTTGAAGTCGGGATGAAAGGCCAGTCCGAGTAAACCTCTTTCATCATACGATGGACTTAACGTGACCATCTTACTTGTAATGTCTATGAACGGCGTGGTTATTTTTTTTCCGTCTGCCCCGATGATCCAGATCTTTCCGGTTTCATCGGCGACGAACAATCTTTTTGTTCCGTCCGGAGGTTCCGCCACCACCACGGGAGATACAAGACTGTCTGTAACCAATTGCAGTCCCGGTGTTTTAGTAACCGGCGGCGGTGTGTTGGAGCTGTCTTTCTTACAGCCGGCATTCAATAAAAGGATGGCAGAAATAATAAGTGATCCTGAGATCCTGACCAATGGATTCATACGAATAGATTGAATGGTGAATTAATATTGCAGAAGCTTAGGAGGGGAACTGAAATGTATAAACGCGCTATTCCGTGGGACGGTTGCGTGAACGCGTAAAGCCCAATGCCTAAAGCCGAACGCCCAACGCTGAACGCTGAACGCCAAACATTCAACAAGCAACTTGAAACAGCATATTTATCAAATGATCGGCGACGTCTTTGCGTTCAGCGTTCAGCGTTCAGCGTAGAGCGTAGTCGGTTGAGGTAATCAAAACTTTCTTTCAACGCGATGAATACATCACCGGCTGTTTTATCCATTTCAATCACCATCCATTCCGTATTGCCATCGGCGGCTTTTACAATGGCGGGGAAATTTTGTGTGCCTTTGCCGACAGCGGTCATCGGATCGGGATTGTCCTGCGCGAGCGTATCGCGATAGATGGCGGGGCCGTCTTTGATATGAAGCAATTGTGCACGGCTTCCCATTTTCTTTACGATGGCAGCAGGATCCTGTCCGGCTACTTTCACCCAATAGGTATCAATTTCGAAAAAAATATCTTTGTCCAGATGTTCGAGTAGTAATTCATACACAAATTTTCCGCCGACTTTATTTCGGTATTCCCACCAGTGATTGTGCAATCCGAATTGTAAACCATTGTCTTTGGCAAATTTTGCAGATTCATTATAAATGGAAATCAGTTCCATGGTGCCTTCCACGCTACTGTAGCGTTTGTCTTCGGGCCATCCATGCCAGATCATGCGGTTGCAATGATAGGCTGCTGCCGTATCGAGGAATATTTGCTTTTTATCTCCGATGGGCAATTCAATATGCGCGGAAGAAACGGAGAGCCCGGCATCTTTTAAATACTGCGCCGCTTTTTGAACAGATATGCCATCGGGCCAAAAGGCGGTTTCAACATATTCAAATCCGATTTCCTTCACGCGTTTTAATGTTCCGGGTAAATCGGTTTTGATTTGTTCCCGTACGGTATACAACTGAACAGATAATTTCGCGGGATTCCATTTTGCCTGATTGAAATTTGAAAACATTGAAGACGGGATGGCGGCTGCAGCCATTCCCATACCGCTCATATGTAAAAAATTACGGCGGCTAAGAAGCTGTTTCAATTCCATATGGCTGTTTTTATTTTCTTTCTAAAGTTAATGCTAAACGTTTATTATCGTGCGACATCATCTGAGGTTTGCCATTGATTTTTATGGGGCATGAATGGCGACAATTATATTAGATTTGGAGACCAATCATTATTCATGGGAGACAGCCTGCTGGTCAATACGAAAGGAAAAGCACAGAATACATTTGATGCCATCGTCATTGGCTCCGGCATCAGCGGAGGCTGGGCTGCAAAAGAACTTTGTGAGCACGGCATTAAGACGCTGGTATTGGAACGCGGAAGAAATGTGCAGCATATCAAAGACTACCCGACGGCAACAAAGCATCCCTGGCAATTCATACATCGCGGAAGAATTTCGCATGAACTGGAAAAAGAAAACCCCATCATCAGCAAATGTTATGCATTCGATGAAAGCGCCCAGCATTTTTTTGTGAAGGATAAAGAACATCCCTATGTACAGGAAAAACCATTCGACTGGATACGCGGTTATCAGGTGGGTGGGAAATCTCTGATGTGGGCACGCGAAACACAGCGCTGGAGTCCGTACGAATTTGAGGCGCCGGCGAGAGACGGATTCGCGGTTGACTGGCCCATCCGTTATAAAGATCTGGCACCCTGGTATTCGCATGTAGAAAAATTTGCGGGCATCAGTGGCAATAAAGACGGCATCGATCATTTGCCGGATGGTGAATTTCTGCCGCCCTGGGAATTCAACTGCGTGGAGAAATCCATGCGTGAAAAAGTAAACGGGCATTATACAAACCGGCGAATGCTGATGGGCCGTTGCGCCAATTTGACCAAAGCAGGTGAATTGCAACTGCAACAGGGCAGGGGATCATGCCAGGCGAGAAATCTTTGCAGCCGGGGATGTCCTTATGGCGGCTATTTCAGTTCCAATTCTTCCACACTGCCCTGGGCTGAAAAAACAGGGAATCTGACGCTGCGTCCGGATTCCGTGGTTCATTCCATCATCTATGATGAAAATAAAAAGAAGGCGGTGGGTGTGCGGGTGATCGATGCCAAAACAAAACAGGCCACTGAATATTATGCCCGGATTATTTTTGTGAATGCAGCCTGTCTGAACAGCAATCTCATTTTACTGAACTCAACATCCAGCCGCTTCCCGCGCGGATTGGGAAACGATCATGCGTTGCTGGGAAAGTATATGGCTTTTCAGAATTATCGCGGATCTGTTTCTGCTGACATCGAAGGATTCAGGGATGAATATTATTATGGAAGAAGACCGGTATCACCGCTGATGCCGAATTTCAGAAATGTATATAAACAGGAAGAAGATTTTCAACGGGGGTATCTGGTTTTCTGGGGTGCCTATCGGAATACGGGTAGTGGAGAAGAAGAAATCGGATCAGCGCTCAAGGAGTCTCTGAGCGAAGCAGGTGACTGGTCGGTTTATATGTCCATGCAGGGCGAGGTGATTCCGAAAAAAACAAATCATGTACGGCTCGATTCCAATCTGAAAGATGACTGGGGCATTCCGCAGCTGATCACTTCGGTAGATTATGATGACAATGATGAAAAAATGGTAAAAGATTTTTTGACACAGGGATCAGAGATACTGGATGTAGCGGGTTGCAAAAATATTCAGGGTCGTGACAATCACCAGGCACCCGGGCTGGATATCCATGAAATGGGTGGCGTAAGAATGGGCCGGGATCCATCCACTTCGTTGCTCAATGAATGGAACCAGCTGCATGAATGTAAAAATGTTTTTGTTACAGATGGCGCCTGTATGACCTCTGTGGGAAATCAAAACCCCTCGCTGACTTTTATGGCGCTCACGGCGCGTGCAGCTGATTATGCTGTTGCGGAATTAAAAAAGGGCAACCTCTAGTCGTTGACCGTTGACCGTTGACGATGGACGATTGTCCTGGTGCGGGCGGGTTGGGCGTTGTTTGTTGGGCGCTGGGTGTTCTCTGCCGATAAATTACAGACGTTCGCCGATGATATCGTGTAAATCGCCTTTCTCATCTTGCTATCTGGCTGCCAGGTCGTTATTTTTATCCTGAATTTAAAATATACGGTCGTTTGAATCGTCCATCCTGGAAGAGCACCAGTATATTAACCCGTTAAGGGGGATTTTAATCATTATTTTAAAAAACATGTCTGAATTTTTCATAAGTAAGCGAACATTCACTTATTTTACAGAAATTTAGAGGACCGGATGCGAACAAGAAATGCTGATAAAGAGAGTCTGGTAAAGCAACAGGCTATTGAAATGCTGGTCAGTGACGGGTTTCAGGGTTTCAGTATGAATAAGCTGGCCCAGGCATGTGGTATTTCGGTGGCAACGCTGTATATCTACTACCAGGACAAGGACGATCTGATTAAACACATCGGGGCGGAGATTGGAAAACGATTCATGGCAAAAACACTGGAAGGATTTGATCCGGCGATGAGTTTTGCTGAAGGTCTTAAAAAACAGTGGGTGAACCGGTCGGCCTATGCCCTGAAATATCCCAGGGAAGTGGCCTGTTATGAAATCATCCGCCATTCCCGGCACGGCGATGATATTGTGGAAGAAAGTCTGAAAGGGTTTAAGACTACCATGGGCGATTTTATACATAATGCAATCGCGCATAAAGAACTGATATCTGTATCTGTTGAAAGTTTCTGGAGCCTGGCCTATGGTCCGCTGTATACGTTATTAAGATTTCATGAAGAAGGGAAGAGCATCGGTGGGCGGCCTTTTAAATTTTCTAAAAAAACGATGGACGAAACATTCCAGCTGGTAATAAAAGCACTAACACCATAACAACTCATATAAAACCGAAACTATGACTGTTGACATTTCAAACATCTTAATTTTTAAAACAAATATCCGAACCGAGTTCGATAAGCTACGTATCAAAAACGTACTCGATGCCTCACTGAAAGTGCTGAAATGGAATATTGATATGGACGATGTGGATCGCGTGCTCCGGATCGTATCAGACTCACTGACCCCTGATCAGATTATCTCCGTAATGGATTATGTAGGATACGAATGCGCAGAACTTGAATAATAAAACGAACATGAAAAAAGAAAAACAAGCAGCCGCTCCATTCAGCGGCTATCAGAAATTTGCCATATTTATACTGGCCATCACCATGTTTACCGTGGTACTTGATTTTATGGTGATGTCGCCGTTGGGAGATATTTTAATGAAATCTTTGAATTTGAAACCGGCGCATTTTGGACTGGCCGTTTCAGCCTATGCATTCAGTGCCGGTATATCCGGGCTTTTAACAGCCGGTTTTGCAGACCGCTATGACCGTAAGAAATTATTATTATTCTTCTATACCGGTTTCATTGCCGGAACGCTGTTATGCGGTTTTGCCAACACCTATCCGCTGCTGGTGGGCGCAAGAATCATCACGGGCCTGTTCGGCGGTGTGATTGGTTCCATTTCCATGGCCATCGTAGCCGACCTGTTTGATCTGCAGCACCGCGGTCGCGTGATGGGATTTATGCAGATGGGCTTTGGGGCCAGTCAGGTTTTGGGTATTCCGATCGGATTGTATCTCGCCAATCTCTGGGGATGGCATGCGCCTTTCTTATGGGTTGCCGCGATGGCCATCATCATCGCGCTGGTCATTGCAGTGAGATTAAAACCACTGACCAAACATTTGCAGGTGAAGCAGGAAAAATCTGCACTCAGGCATTTGCTGAGCACGCTGGCAAAAAAAGATTACCGGATTGGATTTACGGCCACCGCGCTGATGTCCATCGGAGGTTTCATGATGATGCCTTTCGGCAGTGCCTTTGCGATTAATAATTTACATGTAACCCAGCATCAGTTGCCTCTGCTGTTTATGGTGGCGGGTATCAGTACGCTGGTGGTGATGCCGATGATCGGAAAGCTGAGTGATAAGGCAGACAAATTTAAAATATTCACGTTTGCATCCGTGTGGATGGCACTGATGGTAATTATTTATACCAATCTCTCCGTCACACCACTTCCTATAGTGATCGGACTGAATGTGCTGATGATGGCGGGCATCATGAGCCGCATGATTCCTTCGAGTGCGCTGATTACAGCCATTCCGGTATTGCAGGATCGTGGTGCTTTTATGAGTATCAATTCTTCGCTGCAACAGATTGCGGGTGGAATCGCGGCCGCCTTTGCCGGTATGATCGTGGTACAGAAAGATAAATTCAGTCCGCTGGAACATTACAATACGCTGGGATATATTATTGTGGGCATCAGTGCCATCAGTGTATTTTTATTGTACCGGGTAAGTGTACTGATAAAAAACAGGCCGAAAGAAACAAAACCACAAAAAGAACAGCAGGTGGTGATGGAAGAAGAAGCATTTTTAATTGAATAATAACCCGCCATGGTAAGCGAATTGGACAGTTTCTATTTAAGCAGGTCGAACCCGCGAAGATTTGTCTGATTGCATTAAAACAAATCATTTTTCAGTACGATAACAAAATAACGGCTGCCTGAAAATATGGCATGCCGTTTTTTTATTATCTTCACCCGTCTACAGGCTATTTGTAAAGCCATCTTTCACAATAAAGCATCGATATCAAGCTGAAAAAATAATTGAAAATATACATCAAGTATATGGTTAGCCTTCGTTGCAAAATGATGGTGAAAGATGAACTCAAAAAACTGGGTATAAGACATCTGAGTGTCAGCCTGGGTCAGGTGGAACTGATCGAAAAGCTAAACACATCACAACTGGAAAAACTGGCCACAGCGCTAAAGCAATCCGGGCTGGAACTGATGGATGATAAAAAGTCGGTACTGATTGAAAAGATAAAAGATGTGATCATTGAGATGGTGCACTATGAAGATGAAATACCCAAAGTAAATTTTTCAGAATATTTGGCGCGCAAATTAGACTACAATTACACTTACCTGGCCAATCTTTTTTCTGAAACAGAAGGCACCACGATTGAACATTTTATTATCATTCATAAGATTGAGCGGGTAAAAGAGCTGATCATTTATGACGAACTCAATCTTACAGAGATTGCCTGGAAACTGCACTATAGCAGCGTGGCCCATCTTTCCAATCAGTTTAAAAAAATAACCGGGTTGACGCCTTCGTTTTTTAAATCGCTAAAAGATAAGAAGCGCAATAATCTGGAGAATCTTTAAAGGTTATGTTGTTTTCGCATTCCATTTCCAGTTCCTGATCTCCGGCATATCTTCTCCATGTTCATCAATCCATGCTTTATGATCGAGTAATTTATTTCGCAGGTACTGTTTTGCATAAGCACCCGTTGAGCCCAGTGAAGGCAACCGGTCGATTACATCCTCTACCAGGTGAAAACGGTCAATATCGTTCATCACCACCATGTCAAACGGCGTTGTTGTGGTACCTTCTCCCTTATATCCGCCACATGAATGTTGTTGTGATTAGTTCTCCGATAGGTGAGGCGATGAATCAATAAAGGGTATCCGTGAAAAGCAAAAATCACCGGTTTGTTTTTTGTAAAAAGGATATCGAATTCCTTATCATTTAGTCCATGCGGATGTTCACTTTGCGGTTGCAGCGCCATCAGATCCACCACATTCACCACGCGAACTTTCAATTCAGGAAATTGCTCCCGGAGAATCTGAACTGCTGCAATGGTTTCCAGCGTGGGCACGTCGCCCGCACAGGCCATGACCACATCGGGCTCAGATCCTTCATCATTGCTGGCCCATTTCCAGATACCCAGGCCGGCTGTACAATGCCGGATGGCTTCTTCCATATTCAGCCATTGCATTTCCGGCTGTTTGCCGGCTACAATCACATTGATGTAATTTCTGCTGCGCAGGCAATGATCCGTTACAGACAAAAGACAATTGGCATCCGGCGGCAGATAGATGCGAATGATGTTTGCGCTCTTGTTGGCCACATGATCCAGAAAGCCCGGATCCTGGTGACTGTTTCCGTTGTGATCCTGCCGCCATACATGGGAAGTGAGGAGGTAATTCAGGGAAGCAATGGGTCGCCGCCAGGGAATTTTACTGGAGACCTTCAGCCATTTTGCATGCTGGTTGAACATGGAATCCACGATGTGAATGAAGGCTTCATAACAGGAAAAAAGTCCATGCCTTCCGGTTAATAAATATCCTTCCAGCCAGCCCTGACAAAGATGTTCACTCAATACTTCCATCACGCGACCGTCTGATGAAATATGATCATCACTGGTTTTTATTTCAGCAGTGGATGTACGGCCAGTGATCTCGAACATTTTGGTGAGCCGGTTGGATGCAGTTTCATCCGGACCGAATATTCGAAAGTTTCTTTCATCCCAGTTCAGTTTCATGATGTCTCTCAAAAAACCACCCATAACCAGCGTCGCCTCTCCCGTTATCATACCGGGTGAAGACACAGGGATACTGTTTTTTCTGAAGTCGGGCATTTTTAAATCGTGCAGGAGCAATCCGCCATTGGCATTGGGATTCGCTCCCATGCGACGCGTTGATTTCGGAGCCAGCGCTGCCAGCTCTTCTATTAACTTTCCATTCGAATCAAATAATTCTTCCGGTTTATAACTTTTCATCCAGTCTTCCAGCATTTGAATATGCGCAGGTTTGGTTGCCAGTTCAGCCAGGGGCACCTGATGTGCCCGCCAGGTTCCTTCCACCTGCAAACCGTCTACTATTTTTGGTCCGGTCCATCCTTTCGGCGTTTGAAAAACAATCATCGGCCAGACCGGCCGTTTTGTAAAACCGTTTTTTCTGGCCTCCTGTTGAATCTGTTTTATTTCTGCTATCACATGATTCAGCGTTCCGGCCAATTGCTGATGTATCTGTTCGGGCACATCGCCTTCGATAAAATACGGTTTATACCCGTAGCCCCTGAGCAGCTGATCCAGTTCTTCTTTTGGTATACGCGCTAGAATGGTCGGATTGGCAATCTTGTATCCATTCAGATGAAGAATGGGTAGAACGGCTCCATCATGTACCGGATTTAAAAACTTGTTGGAGTGCCAGCTGGTGGCGAGTGCACCTGTCTCCGCTTCTCCATCACCAATCACGCAGGCTACCAGCAAATCCGGATTATCAAATACAGCACCGTATGCATGCACCAGTGAATAACCGAGTTCACCGCCTTCATTAATAGAGCCGGGTGTTTCTGCGGCGACGTGACTGGGTATCCCGCCGGGAAAAGAAAACTGTTTGAATAATTTCTTCATTCCCTCTTCATCCTGTGTGATATCTGGATACAGTTCACTGTAAGTTCCTTCCAGATAGGTATTCGCTACCAGGCCGGGTCCGCCATGTCCAGGTCCGGTGATATAAATGGTATTCAAATCAAATTCCCTGATGGCGCGGTTCAGATGAACATAAATAAAATTCAGTCCCGGTGTTGTTCCCCAGTGTCCCAGCAATCGCGGTTTGATGTGATCAATCGTGTGTGGTTTTGTCAGCAGCGGATTATCATAAAGCTATATTTGTCCGACCGATAAATAATTCGCTGCCCT